>Ga0070680_100001217_pt1 | contig 18544 bp, 19 predicted proteins | sample KBSC73BmetaG_FD_64672 | JGI IMG/M metagenome (GOLD analysis project Ga0070680, IMG submission 64672) | Corn rhizosphere microbial communities from Kellogg Biological Station, Michigan, USA - KBS C7-3B metaG | ecosystem: Host-associated > Plants > Roots > Rhizosphere | place: USA: Michigan...
GCTACTTCCGCCACGACTATTGACCTTGGAACGCTCGATGTCTTCGGACTTCCGTTCAAGGCCAAGGTTCTCCTGTCGAGCATTCAGGACGGAGCCGTTGCTGGCACTGCGCACACCTTCGTTGCAGGTGTTGCGACTGATCCGGCGACTGCGACGACTGGTGATCCGCGTGGGACCATCGATCCGAACAGCGCTGCTGACGGTTCGAAGGTCTTCGGCGGCATCGCGTTGTTCGATAAGACGAACTTGCACGGCGTCGAGCAGTACTTCGCGTAAGAACTGCCGATGCAGGGTCCGTAGCGTCTCCCCCGCTGCGGACCCATCGTGCTGAGTGGAGGTAGCATGGCATACAAGACGTTCAGCGATCTGATCCAGGCTACAGTGAAAGAACTGTCGCAGGTATCCGGCACCGGCGTTCAGTTGTACGCAGAAGACATCATCGGTCGGAAGCTCCAGAGTTCGTTCAACATGGTGTTTGACGAACTCTGGTGGGATCAGTACATGGAATGGTTCCAACGTACGTTGGACGGAACGACTGGTGTCGTTACCTCTGCGCTGACAGGCGTTACGAGGTTCGATGACATTCGAGCAGTCTTTGTTCCGCAGTCCCATACGCCTCTGCCGTATCTGCCGAGAGACTTTCAGCCATTTGTGCTTACTGGCACACAGCCTCGTTTCATCGAAGCTCTGACAGAAGACGAGCCGACGAAAATCATTCAGTTCTGGCCGAAGACTGCGACTGGTACTATCTATATCCATGCTCGCAAGAAGCCGGATGACTTCAATCTAGATGACTTGGTGAAGCTGGACCCTGACGTGCTGATCTTCGGTGCTGCATGGGACTACTTAGAGTCCGATGGCACTGTGCCAGCCGATGCGCAGAAGATGCAGGTCAAGTTCGAGGCTCGATTGAAGCAGTTGAAAAAGAACTACGGCAACAAGCCGATTGCTCTTGATCCGCAGAGAACACAGAACATCCCGTTGGACTGGATGGTGATGCGGTGAGCCTAAAGCCTCTCACGAAGCCGATCAAGCGTCGACAAGAGACACTTAAGACCACTACGCTACGGGAGTTCAGTGGTGGTCTTAATGTTATTGACAATGATCTCAATCTTGATCCGCAGTACTCGAAGAAGCTAACGAACCTCGTCCGTGGAGCAGACGGTGCTATCACTCTGCGCTACGGGACGAAGCTGTTCTGCGACTTCGCTGAGCATGGCTTCACTGGCATCGTCAATCAGACGTACTATAACAGCAGGATCGTTGTTGTAGACGAGACTGGCATGATCGGTACTGTCGATGGCATCGGCAATACGACTGTCATCTGGAACCAGACGCTTGCAAACGCTTTGCCGGGTACTCCTAACGGATGGGGCACACTATCGTTCTGCTCGTTTGCACAGTTCAACGGACAGTTGATCATCTGCAATGGCATTGACAAACCTGTGATCGTCGACCGTGATCATACGGTAGACTACTTGCAGGACTTAGCTTCGGGGAGCAATGTCAACGTACCAGTGTGCCGCTACGTTGCCGCTGCGAGTCGCTACCTCGTTATGGCGGGTGATCCGTTCAATCCGGATCGTCTGCACATCTCGAATGTCGACACGAGTGGCACGTGGGAAGGAGACGCAGATCCGAACGATGGAACAAGCATCGACCTTGGCTCAGTCGTACCGGCAGGATCGTCGGACATCAAAGGCATCGGAGTATTTCGAGATAAAGTTTCTGTAGAGTTCGAAGAGGCACGCGTCATTGTAGAACTTGGTATCTACGATAATGACGGTAACCATACGCCGAACTTCAACGATCCGATCGAACAGTACGGTTCTGTCTCGCATCGTGCTATCCAGTCCGTCGGTGATGACCTTCTCTTCTGCGACATCGTCGGTGTCAACAGCATCCGTCGGTCTACACTGACCGAGACGATTGTTCCGGAACGACTGTCGCAGTTGATCGATCCTGAGATACAGAAATGGCTCAACAGGATTAACACTGTAGCTGCTCTCGAAGACAACGTATTCAGTGGGTACAACCGCACTGAGCAAGAGTTCATGCTGTTCATCCCGAACCAGTCGTTCGTGGATGAGACGACAGAGACGCCGTGCTTTGTTTGGAAGAAGATCAAACAGTTGAAGGTCGACAGTTGGTCTGAGTTCCGTGGATGGAACTGGCAGTCCGCATGTCGATCGTCACAGGGTCGCGTCTTCTTCTCGAATGGCACACAGTTGTACGTCTACGGTGCACAGAACGATGCGTACTATCGAGACTTCATCGGTGACCAGGAGACGTTCAGCGATGGAACTGTTTTTGAAGACGGAACGGGCTTCTCTCCTGTTGCCGATACCGCTGATAGTGGCGTCCCCATCGCTTTCGTGTGGGAACTGCCGTGGGCGGACTTCGATAAAAGACGAAATTCAAAACATGCGAGGTACATTGCTCTCGATACCGTGGGTAATGCTCGTTTCACCTTGCAGATGTTCGTAGACAATATCTACGAGGACAACAGCTACCAGGGCGAAGAGTTTACAGACGGTACGATCTTCACTGATCTAACTGGTTTTGACACTGACGAGCCGCAGTTAAACCCTGCACTAGAGATGGAGTTCGCTGGTGGCTCAGTGCTCGGCTACGGTGGCGACTTCTACGGACAGTACTTCGGTGGTGGCCGCATTTCGTCCGATGAACGACTCTACGCGTGGCCTGCGAAGTTCAACATCGCCAAGCTACGTGTCGAAGGCGAGGCGATGGATGCGATCAAGTTCGTGTCGCTGTCACTGATGTACAACCATGGGAGTACAAGGAGGTAATATGTCTAGTGCAGTCGACGCAACAGTTCCTGCTGATAACGTCAAAGTCGACAAGTCGAAGCTGCGTGCGAACTTCTCCGCTACGAAGTCGGAGATCGAGGAGCTACAGCGTACGACGCGTCTTCCTTGGCAGATCGCTTTCGGCACAGTCTCGACCTAAGAGGTAACAATGTCTGACAGAATTGGCGTTCTCGACGAGAAGTCCGTAGCGACTGTCGGTGTTACGACCGTGTACACTTGTCCGTCAGGTAAGGCGGCTAAAGTCAAGTGCATGTATCGTGGTGCGGCTGGCTCGTCGTCTACACTGAAAGTGACGGTCAACGGTATCGACATCTTCCTCACTGGCGCATTGACCAGCGGGAACATCTCGTACTCGTCTACGTCTCTCATGCATCAAGCCGGTGCTGCTTCGACTATCGATGGCTCTGCTGATGGCAAAGTCGTCGCTCCTGGGCCGAAGGAATTCTACCTGAGTGCTGGTGACACTATCTCGTACGAGATTGGCACTGCTGCATTCTCGTCGATGAACTTCCAGGTCGTCGGCAGCGAGATCGACGTCTAATCAACGTACGTTGGGAGTAGCAGCATGACCGCTGTTCCGCAGACTACGAACTACAAGTTCTGGCTGCCGCCGTTCAACCTGCGTGTCTGGAATGACTATGTCAACCAGAACATGCAGATCATGGATGCCGTACTGGCGAGGTTCGTTCTCGTCAATAACATGAAAGGTGTGTGGCAGAACAGCACAGCGTATGTAGCCGGTGATCGTGTCGTCGATGCGGACACTGGGACTATCTACACGTGTAACACGCCGCATACGTCTGCTGCTACTCCTACGTTGTTCGAAGACGATCGCATTGCCAATCCGACCTTCTGGACAGTCTTCACGTTCTCTGTGCAGTTCCGCGGAGACTGGGAGACTGGAGAGGACTACGCTGTCGGTGACTTCGTGGTCTCCAGTCGCAAGTTGGCAATTGCTACGACGTCTCATACGTCTGGATCGACGTTCAGTAATGATCAGCAAGCTGGTAAGTGGAACGTACTAATCGACGGTGATGTCATCGCAGCATTGCCTACGCTTGTTCCTGCGAACGAAGACAGTGTTCTTCGAGTGAATGATCTTGGTCAGTATGAACTGGCCACTGGCGTTACGCTTGACGACACTGGCGTCCTCACTGCGACTGAGTTTGTCTCTGCTCTGTTTAACGTCAGCACTGGTGGAGAGATCACCTTTGCTGATGCAACGGCTGCGTCTGCCACTCGTACGAACCTCGGTGTCGAGATTGGTACAGACGTGTTGGCGTACGATGATGGTGTGCAGAGCATAGCTGACATCGATCCTGCCGACGCAGACTTTGGTAAGTCTGTTATTGCTACTGCCGCAGATGAGTACAAGCTTGCTGGTCCGTTTGCTGGCTTCAAGAATATCATTAACAACCCGAACGGAAGGATTGCACAGCGAGGTGCTTCTGGAACGTTCTCTTCTGCTTCGTACAACTTTCAGACTGATCGTTGGGCACTAGCTGCTGGTGCGGCAATTACCGGTGGTGCATCGTATAATGCAGCTAGTACGTCGATGGCTGGAGGATATTGTTTCGGTACGACGATCAGCACGTCTGTAGATAACAACGTCTTCTGGCGGCAGCGTATTGAAAGTGTCAATGCTGTACGACTTTCGACGCATTTTGACTCGAACAAGCGTGGATCGTTGCAGTTCCGTGTCTTCCAAGATACAGGAAGTGCTCAGAACGTCAACTACGAGATCAACAAAGCGAGTTCTGCTGACGACTTTACTACTGTAACGAATATCGCATCTGGTCTTTTGGGAACGACGGAGAGTGGTGCCTCGACGCTGTTCAAAGTTGAGGACATCGACTTCGGTGACTGCCGGAATGGTATTGAAGTTAAGGTCTATGTATCTGCTCCTTCTGGTACGTCTAACAAGAACTATCTCTTGGGAGATGTTCAGCTAGAAGAAGGTCCCATCTGTACGGCATTCGAAATGAAACCGTACGACGTAGAGTTTACAGCTTGTTCTCGTTACTTTAGACGATTGAAGACAGACATCTCTGCACTACGATTTGGTGCAGGAATGGCGTATTCAACGACAGCCGGTGATGTAGTGGTTCCGATTAACGGTCCTCAGATGAGAGCCACTGGAACTGTTTCTGTTTCTGCTGTTGGAGATTTCGATGTCTTCTCCAGTTCCGGTTCGTCCATTGCTGTTACAAGCTTTTCCTCAAAGGTACACAACAAAGGGAGCAACTCAGTTACCTTGTCGTTCGGCGTTGCTAGTGGCATGACTGCTGGTCAAGGAACGCTGATATTCGCTGCGAATACTAATGCAGCTATCGACGTGGATGCGGAGTTGTAAAATGAACATCGATGATCGTTCTCTCCGCATTACTACAGACGTAACACTTGGCCTGGGAGCTATTGCATATCCATTTATGGATATTGACTTGACTACTGCACTACACATTATCACCGCAATCGGTGGTGCAGCCCTCGTATGGTTACGTGTCTGCATGACAGTACGTGACTTCCTCCGTTGGAGAAAGAAGAAACGTGAAACACTCGACACTTGATCAAATGGTCCTCACGCTGACACTGTTCGGAGAAGCGAGAGGCGAGTCTTTTCTCGGCAAGAAGATGATAGCGCATGTTATCGTCAACAGAGCCATCAAGAAGGGCAAGCCAATCGCGCAGATGTGTTTACAGGCCAAACAGTTCTCATGCTGGAACGGCTTGCAGACCATTCGATCAGACGATGATGACGTTAACTTAACGAAGTTGCTCTATGCTACTGGCGACGAACCCGGTTATGCCGAGTGCGTCCGTGCAGCGGAGGAAGTCCTGACGTCCGCAGGCATCCTCGACCCGACGTTTGGTAGTACTCACTATCACACGCTCGGTGTTTACCCTTATTGGGCTAAGGGACATACGCCCGCAACGACTTGTGGAGCACATGTGTTCTACAATGATATCGCGTTTTGATGGAGGGGAGAATGAAGTGGTTTCTTTCGCGTCTTAACGAGCCTTCTTCACTTGGTGGACTCGGTGCCATCGCTGCGTCAGTGAATGCGCTCGTTCAGGGACAGGATACGTCGACCGCAGTCGTCGGTATCCTCGCTGGTATCGCTATGTTTATCCGGAAAGACCCTGGCTCGCCGGATCATCCGAACCAGCAGCAGTAAAAGCACTACATACTGGATTTAGTGCTTGACATGGGCACCCGAAGGGTATAATCGAAGGTATTATCTCCCCGCCGGGGATGGGGGGTAACAAAAAAAAGAAAGACTCTTCGGGTGTTTATGATCAACGTACATTGGTCACACGAATGGGCGACATCCAAACGATACACGAACTGATGATGCAGTCACCGGTACACCGTAAATGGAGTGCCGATGGTTTCATTCGTTACGTGTTCCCTCCCCTTATGCTAAAACAACACTACTTTACAAAAGACAGACGCGCTTGGATTTCGTGGGCTTTCTTGTCTCCAGAAATCGCTGATGGTTTTCAGAAACGCACTCGTCATCTCTCTATTGACGACTGGCATTCTGGAGACGAACTGTGGTTCATCGACATGATTGCTCCGTACGGTAATGTACGAGAGTTGATGAAAGACATCAGAGACACTGTGTTCGCCGGACATCCAGGCGGCAAGTGGACACGCACTTTCGGTACTGGCAAAGTCCAGAAGATCGGTTTCTTCGAGAGGCAGACATGAGTGTACTGAATAACGAACTCTGGCTTTGCAACGTACAGTACGGCATCACTTGCGATGGCGGCGGAGATGCTGGTGGCGATGGCGACAGTGGCGGTGCTACTGGTTCTGCTGCCGATGGTACTGCATCAGAAAGCTCTGCCGATGGTACAGCAAGCGGTGCTGATAGCTCCGGTGCTGCGGCGGCTGCTGCGGATGGTAACACGAGTGGTGCAGAAGGCGCTGGTGCTACCGGAATGGGTGGCCCATCTGCGGCTGCTACTGCGAATGGTGCGCAGGGTGCATCTGGTGGACAAGGTGGCGATGCGACTGGCAATGTAGGCCACGCACCTAATACCAATCCTGCTACTGCTGCTGTTGTTGCTCCTGCCGCTCCTCCTCCGCCTCCGACGTTTGGAGCACCGGGTAGTATCGGTAATCTGACGCCTGTTGACCTGATGTTGGCCGACAGTGTGCTTGGTGGCCGCTATTATCGTGGTGATAATAACAACTATTACTTCCGCGGTAATGGACAAGGCAACGATACGCAGATCGGCACGCCTGTGTCGTATGATACGATCTCTGGTCTTGCTCACCAGGGCGCATTGGCTCAGGCTGATCAGGCTGCGACGGCTCGTAATCTCAATCCGGCAGACTTCGATGGTCTGTTCAACACTGAGATTGACAAAATCCTCGGTGCGCAGCCTCAGTTCTCAACTGACTTCCGTGCTCCGTTCGGGCCGGACTTCGGTAATAGTGTTCTAGATCAAGAGCAGGCTCGTCGTCGTGCTGATTACACTCAGCAGGCCGGTAAAGCATTTGCGCCTGACTTCTCGAAGAATGCTCTGCCTGATACGTTCGATGATAACGTCATCGATCAAATCCTGAACGAGCAGTTCGGTCAGACGAAGGGTCTTCTCGATAACCAGCGGGCTCGTGGGAACCTGAACGATATCGGATATAACTCCGGTATGAATGAACTGAACAACCAGAAGTCTGCTGGCTTTGCGAAACTGCAAGGCATCGGCGGAGATGTTCTGAACAACTACCGTAATACGCTCGACCAGATCGGCAACGAAGCGAACACTCGTGCTGGTTCGTACACTCTCGGACAGAACTTCAATCTCGGAGACTTCCAGAACAGGGCGAACACTGCGGAGAGTGGTTTCAACAACACTCTCGAAGGAGACATTCGTTCGCAGACACCGCAACTGTTCGATGCTTCTTCACTGATCACGCGTGGCGGTCAGGCGCAAGGTGCTCAGAACAATACGCGTGCATTGTTCCAGGCACTCGACCAGAATGCTCGTCGCCGTGACACGCAGCGTGGACTAGGAACAGAAGGTGTCTTCTAGAGTACAACTACGTCCTTGGAGGGACAGTGACGCAGCTTACGCAATACAAGCTAAAGTCGCAATTCCCACACTACCGGGGTTTACATTCCTGGGCACGTTGAAGTACTGCCTTGATCTATACAATGAGAACAAGACAGTGCTCAAAGACGGTAAGCCCCAAGGGATTATCTCTTGTTTCGTGTCCGAGGGCGTAGTTGAACCGCATGGTCTTTGGTATCCGTGGTCGTCAGCGCGTACGCGCTACGCTGCGTGGCAGAAGTACGTAGAAGACGACCGACCGATGGCACTGTATCCAGAGGAACAGTACATCGAGTTCTTTAAACGCGTTCTAGGAGTACACTAATGCCGTGGGTCGCAGCAGCTATCGGTGCAGCCGGTGCCATCGGCAGTTCTCTAATCAACAAGAAGTCTGCGGACAAGCAAGCTGGCATGTCTGCCGAGGAACTGGCGTTTCAACGTGACGCGTTTAACAGACAGTTCGCCGCAGACACCGATCCGGTAACCGACTCATACGGTACGAAGACTACGTACGTCCCTGGCGAAGGCTGGCGTACGGTTCCTGGTCCATTGATCCAGCCTGTTATCACTGGCGGCGCTATTGAACAGCGTAACCAGCTTGATGACGCGCAGAGGGCACGGACAGAGGGACTGTCTGCGGCATTGCGTCGTAGACAAGAAGGACAAGTAGCGGATCAGTATCTAGCACAACTTGGTGCTGGTTCTCCGTACGGCTCTCCTGAACAGTTCGTCTCTGCACTACGCTCCTCCAAGCGTGCCGACATCAATGACGCATATGATGGAGTAGTGAAAAATGCTCTGCGCCAAAATCTGCGGGCAGGTGGTGGACCGTCGAGTAGCGCGAATATTATCGCGAAGGTTGGCCAACGCAAGGCGCAGGACTTCGCTAAAGCGGGAACGGATGCGCTTGTGGAAGGCAATCAGGCGTACGAAGGACTTGAGGGAGCAAGAACTGCTCGACTGGGAAATGTATATGGAGCACTTGCAGGCAGAGCTACGAACGTAAACAACGTTCCGTTTGCTCCAACGCAGCTTGATGGCTCCGGACTTGCGTATGCACGTGCGAATGGACAACAGGCGAACCCGTATGGCTCGGCTGTTGCGTCGTCTCTTGCACAGAAGGGCGTCGGTGCGCAGGGATCGGCGAATTCGGCACTCGCAGACAAGCTCGGCATCGCAGGCGCGGGCATCTACAGTGCGATCTTCCCGAAGAGATCGACTGGTGACCAGACGACTGACATGTTCAGTGACGGATACGGCGGAAACGTTTCGACTGTGAACTTCTTCCCGTCGAATGATCTGTAAGGAACACGAGAATGGCGGATACAGTTAGCTCCTACTTCCCGCAGATCGAGAACTATCGAGCATTCCAGCCGTCGGCAGATGTCACTGCGCTGTCGACTGCTCGGAACAGCGATCCGATGGCGTGGCTGACGCACTATGTTGCTGCGCAGGAAGACGACCAACGTCATCAAGCGTACGAACAGGCTGCACAGCAGGCGAACCAGCTTCGGTCTGCGCTGTACATGCGTAAGCTTGCGAATGACCGCAACATGGCGCTCGTACAGCACTTGCCGTATGACAAGCTCGCTGATGTAGGCGACATCGTAGGCACACTTGCTCCTGAGATTGCTGGTCCAGCCACTGTTCCTGCACAGAGGAATATGGATATTGAACGGTCATTGAAACCGGGCTTCGAGAACCGCAAGACTGCATTCGAAGGACTACATGCTGGTGACGAAGCAGGCTACACGCCTACGGACTCGTTCGTACCGGGTGACCTGACGCAGTTCCTCGATACGAGTAACCCGTTCGCAATGAACTTCAATCCTGCTGGTACTGCTGCGGCATTGAAGGCACAGAAGAGTGGACAAGGTGAGTCCACGACGACGACGTACTTCAACGGTGGTGGACAGACAGCGTTTAAGCATCCTGGTCCGCCGCGTGCTGATGAACAGCCTGCGATTACTGCGAACTTGAAGCTTCGTCTCGAACAGACGACTGCGAGAGAGAAGGCGCGTGGGCACAACGTCGATACGAAGTTCAATCCAGACGGTTCTGTGACGGTCACTGTTGTCGATGCAGCAGGCAAAGTGTTGAAGCAGGGTTCGCTAGATAAGATGGGACGAGACATCAATGGCCGATAACATCGAGCCTCTTATCTTCGAACCGGGTCTACCGGAAGAGACACCGGCGCAACCGCATCTCTACGACAACTATCCGGCGCCACTAAAATCGATTGCGCAGTTCAGTCGAGGCATTGCAGACGCTCCGGCCGGTGGGCTCGACGTACTGTCTCTCATTACGAGGCTCTCTCAGAACCTTCCGCTGCAAGTCACTGCGGATGGTCGTCAGCCTGACATGTCTCGGCTGATCGATTGGCTCGATAATACGTCTGCTAACTACAAGCAGCGTGTATCCGATGCTATGGGAGTGCCACAGGGAGGACAGTGGTACGAGACAATGCCGGAAGCAGTTGGGCAAGCTGTCTTTCCGATCCCTGGTGGACTCGAAGCACAAGCTGCTAAGACTGGATCGAAGGCGCTTCGTACTGCTGGAGAGATTGCAGACGCTGTACTCGTTCCCGGTACGATCAATCCGTCTGCGAAGACGCTTGCAATGAATGCAGGTGTCGCTGCTACGATGGATCAGGGTATCAACAAGTACGCTAATCCGGACTACCAAACTGTTCTCGACGCAGGCATCAATGCACTTGCACCGGGGGCGCAGGCGGCGGATACGGAGAGCCCTTTTCCGACTTCCACTTCGACATCGACGGGCGTTGAGCCTCTAGACTTCGAACCTGGGCTTAACGTCGACGAACAGACGTGGTGGCAGCGGAATAGAGACTGGATCGTAGGCGGTACTGTAGCTGCTGGTGTCGGTGCGTATCTTATGAAGAGATACGCAAAGGTCTCCGCTCCTCCGAAAGTTGGAATGGGCGTTCCTAGCGTAGAACCCGGTGTGACACCGCTTGCTACGAAGGCTAAGCAGGCGGTGTTCGATGCTGAGACTCCTACGTGGGACCTTGCTAATCCACAAGATCGCCAGTTCATCCGAGAGAACCTTCTACAGCGTACTAGACAGGGCGCTGACACTTCTGCTGCTGAGTACATTAAAACTGGTGCTGCTCCTGGTGCATCTCCGGTACAGGCTCCTTCTCTTGCGAAGGTCAAGACTGTCTTCGATGCGATGGAACCGCAGAAGCAGGACTTGCTGAACCAGTACATGACTGCACAGACGTTGAAGGATAGCCGAATTGCGGCCCGTAACGTCCCTGGTGCTCGTCGTGGTGTCACTCCTGATCGTGTTATCAATCCTGCTACAGGACAACGATACACCGATCAGGAATTGGACACGATTATCATGGCAGGTCGTGCTGATCCAGACGTCGCAGCAGTAGCTAATCAGCTTCGACTCGTCTCGAATGGTCTAGTCGAACATGCTGTACAACGTGGCGTACTGTCACGCATGTCTGCACTACAGATCACTCGGAACAATCCGAACTACGCACCGTTGATGGACGTCAACAACGCTGCCGGTACGACGAGATGGGAACGGCTTAAGCAGTTCTTTGGATCAACGTCCGTTGGTGACCAAGCGGAGAAGACTGCGCAGTTCATGGCACGTACGCGTCAGGAGGCGAGTGGTGTTACTGCTCCGCTGAATACGATGGATGCGCATATGATCAATACGCAGGCTACGATGGCATGGATCGAGAAGACCAGTGCCATCAATGATGTTCTGCGTCGTCTACAAGGCGCTCGTCGTGTCACTATCAGCGGTCGTCCACTAGTCGAACGCGTGTCTCCGAATAGAGAACACAACTTCTCTACGATGGAACGCGGCAAGACGGTGTACTACAACATTCGTGACCAGAATCTGTTGCAAGCTCTCAATGTAGAACCGTACCATGTCGTCGGTGTGACGAATGGTCTACGGAAACTGTGGACCAGTGGTGTCACTGGCAAGCTTCGTCCGTACTTTGCTATTGGCAAGTCATGGCTCTATGACGCTCCTGCTGCTGCGACCATGCGTCCGCAGGGACATGCGCTTGGCTACCTTGACTACGGCGCACAGAGGTTCCTTGGACAGAAGGCCGGTGACGTTGTATCGACACTCAGCATGATCGATCCGACAGTGTACCTCTCTGCATTGTCTGGTGTAGCCAAGCATATCGATGCGAATGCGAGCTTCTCTATGTCGATGGCCATGAACAGGGCTATCCAGAGAAACGGTCGTCTCGTACAGATGCTAGGGCCGCAGAACGTACAGCTTGTCGCAGACTGGTTGGAACAGAGCTATAAAGAGAGCTTCTTGCATCAGGTCAACCGTTACGGTGGCGTCGATGCGTCGTTACATCGTGACACTGTTAACGGTGTACAGTCTCTTGCGAAGACCTGGGAAGGTCATCCGATCGGTACGTTCTACAACAACGTACTAGAGGGCTTCCACACAGGCGGTCGTCTGCAACAGGCATGGCTGTCGTACAAACTCGGTCGACCGATCAATACTGCTGTAGCCGAAGGACGCCAAGCAGCGGGTGACTTGACGCGTAAGGGCGGCAGTAAGATGGTTGGACGGATAACCTCTGCGGTTCCGTTCTCTAACGTCGCACTGCAAGAGATCAGTCGTATCGGACGGTTCGCTGCTGAACATCCTGTACGCTTTGCATCCTCTCTCGCATTCGGAATGATGGTTCCGAAGGCGATGGAGGCTATGTACTGGTCGCACTTGTCCGACGCACATAGACAGTTCTACTACGAACAGATGCCTGAGTATGTGCGTAGTGCTGGTTTCGTCTTGCCTGTCCCTGGCGCTCCTCCGGAAGACTATCTAATGCTGCCGATGCATCCAGGCATGATGCTCGTAGCGAACTCCGCTGCTGATCTAGTATCACTGATGCTTGATCTACGCGGTACGTCGATGGACAACCCGTTGCAGATTTCGATCAAGGACTTCCTTGGTATCGGTGACATGCCGACGCATGATCCGATCATCGAGTCGAACCCTTGGATCGCATCTGAACAGGCATTGAAGAATTTCGCAGTTGCTCCTATTCCTCCTGTATTCCAGGTACCATTCGCCGCTGCCACTGGACAGCGTCTCGAATTCGATGCGCCCGGAGAGATGGGACGTCCACCGATGATGGACCGTACACCAGGGCTGTTCGGTGGAGGTAGAACGAAAGACGACGTGGCATCTGCAACGCTGCAAGAGATACTCTCTTCTGCGTTCGGCACTGTCATGGACAGTCTGTTCGAGACTGCACGAGAGACGAAGTTCGGGTTCCAACGTGACGGCATCACCGGTGCTGCTGAGAACGTTGGCGAAGACTTCTTGTTGAATACGAAGAAGGCATTCCCGTACCTGTTCCCTGGTGCATTGAAGAATAGCACCTATACGGAGCAGAAGAGAATGCTTCGATCTAAGATGGATGGAGTTAAGACACTACTCGACCAGTTCTCTGGCGAGTTCTCTCAGGGAACGTTCCGTACCAAGTCGGCAGGCAAGCCGTTCCCGAGTGGTGATACGAGGTCCATCTCTGGTGATCCTCGTATTCTCAACGCAATGGCTGTGTCTCAATTCGCATTGCGGACATTGAATGCTCGTAACGACGAGATCAACACGATACGAGAGAGCATCAATCGTACACGTGGTAGTGCAACTCTGCGTCCTATGGAACGTGCCAAGGAACTCAGAGAATTGACTAGACAGGAACAAGACGCTACGGAACTGCTGCTGTCACAGGTCCGTAGCGTCGAAGAGAACATTCGTTCTGCTGTTCCTGATCTTGGCGAGTTCAAGTTCGAGGACTGGTCTACAGGTGCGCCTCGTTAGACGAGACCTTCTTTAGATGCCCACCACTCTGCTACTACAATCTCGCCTTTCTTCTCGTCGACATCTTCGATGACTGACTTCGGTATCCAGACTTCTATATCGCCAATCACAAAGAGATTGGCCTTCTCTGTCTCGTGCTTCCAGTCATCGAAGTGTACTGTAACGTGTCTAGTCTCAGGCATTATCTGTCTGGCTCCATTCTATCTAGAATTGTCGTCATAGCACCTGGAGAAGTAAGCAAACGCGTACCTCTCCAGATGACTTTCGTACGTCCGGCGTTCTTGACTTCGAACTTCTGTACCATTCCTAGCTCATGTAGGATTTCCAACGCCGTCTTAGCGGTAGCCGAGTCCATGAAGGCTCGAACTTTCGTAGTGATAGACGACTGTGCGATCCCATCAAGCCCCGCTTCCATGAGGGTATCACGTAGTTTGTCCACTCCGAGAATTGCACGGCTAGACGTACCGGCTCCTGCGAATATCTTCGATCCACCGTCCTTCGCGTCTTGAACAATCTCGATTGCGCGAGTGACGTGGTTATGTTGTATCTCCCAGGCATCATCGTTAATTGCCAAGAACGCTGCCACACGAAGAACGTGGGCATCTTCTCTGCTCTCAAAGCTGGATCGAAACGGGTCTCTGTTCTCCGGTCTCGTTCGATACCAATTCTCAAATCTTTTGCGACCATTGGCGGTGATCCCGATGGTCTTATTGCTGTTCGTTGCAAGACGTATCGAGGAAAGCTTCTCGATAAGCGAGTTCTGTAGCTCCGCATCATCGATCTCCTCTGGCCACGCTACTCTCTTCTTTCTCTGCTCTCTGTGGACAAAGATACAACGCGACGTAAAACCCCCTTCGACGACATCAGGGTTAACCGCACGTGACAGCCAGGATGGTGTGGAAGCAGAGATAAAGGACAGGTATACCTGTCGCAGAACTGATTGGCCTCGATTGATCGTTCCACCAGAAGTTCTGATCTCCGGACAATCGTACAAGTCCGTGAGCAATCCAGGCATCGAAATGTTATATTTCTCGCGTCCGAGGAAGGTAACAAGTTCGCTAACTGAGATAGCAAGGTGTGAATGGCCGTGAAGGTTTGCGGCAACGTGTAGACGCGCTTCCAGGGCTTCGGGCGTTGTTCTCGCTTCGAGTAGGTCCATCGTAGGATCGACCGTTTCAATAAAACGTCTTGCGAGCTTAGTGGCACTGCGCACCGCCGATGATTTACGTGTTACACCGCTCTCTGCTACGAGCATTACGTACATGTTCATGTAAACAGGAGCACGGGGGCGTGCAACCACACACCCCCGGCCCACTGCAAGCGACATTAGCCAGAGAGCACACCAGAAGTCGTAAGCTTCTGGTGTCTCTTGGCCTGACATGTACGTAAGATAGCGTCCGATGAACGAGTCCGGACGAACTAGCTTACCGAAGTTCATTAGTTCTTACGAGAGAACTGACGCAGGAACTCTTCGGGATCGTCGATAGTGCCTCTCTGCTTCTCCTTGTCCAGCTTCTTCGGTACATCGTTGAGAGTGACGACGAGATAGACCATCTCCCGTATGACAGCACTCGGCAGATAGTCGCCAGTCTCAAAGTCGAAGAGATCGATGTATGCGAATTCATCGTTCCTGACGCTCAGTGTATCGTTGACGAGGTCTCCGAGAGAACGAGAACGCGTGACGAGACGCTGGCCGGTCTTGAGTTCGAGACCAAAGTACTTGTATTCATCCACGACTATTTCTCCTTGTAGCAGCACGAGGGTTGACCGCCGAACGGTTGTTCGACGGATGCGTCTTCGCTTCTGGCTGTTCCGTCATATCGAGAACAGCGGCTACATGAACGTTGAAGACTACTACGTCACGATCGTTGACTGTCTTGAATGTCGATGTAGCTCCTGTGTTCAGTAGCTTGACAACGTCACTTAAACTCTGCCCTACCACAGTCACCGATTGTGAACTTCCCGCGATGACTAGCTTGTACACGCCCACGTCTCTTCTCCTTCTTCGGTAGTTCGTCCACCACAATCGGTGGAGGATTGTACACGTCAGCTACTTGACGATCGATGTATTCACGACGACCAGCACCTGCGATGTACTCCTGAGCGGCGGCAGGGTTCGTCTTACGAATGGCATTCGCAATGATCAACGTACGTTGGTTCATGCAGTTAACTCCAGTTTGAACTTCTTCAAGTTAGACCACCGATGGTAACCACTCGTGTCATTCGCAGGCACGAAGGTTCCTTTCTCGTCACTCCACATAGTCGCGTATGACCATGCGAAATCAGCAGGGATAGAGACAGGGTGTCCGTGGATGAGGATGGGGCTTTCTGCGTGTTTCTTCATAATACGAGCACAGTGTAGTGCCACGTCGTCGTCGTCTGGTACAAGGGCAATAAGCGCATCGTGAACGTTAAGAGCCATACGCGCTGTCGTCGGCCAAGCTGGATCGTCTTCAATCTGATAGATGTTGGAACATACCTTGTCACCGATCGTCGACTGTGGAACAAACGCGACGATGCTTTCAAGAACATTCGCCTCTTCTGTCCCTTCATTCGCACCGGGCTGCGGGAGACGGCCCAAGAACTTGAGACGACGCCCGAGAAGGTTCCACAACTCATGCGTACGGTATACTTCTTTAACAATCGCATCCCACGCTACCTTAATCTCAGGGAACGCTCTGTGATACGCGATGTATGCTTCTAGAGCCATTCCGTATGGGATATCACATGTTTCTGCGAGCCGATCTGGACCCATCCGATAGTTGAGACCATGTACACAACGCTTGCCGAGGAACCGTTTTGTCGGTTTACCTGCGAGTGAAGGATCGTCCGTATTTTTGCCAAGCTCCCATCTGTCGAAAGATGGTATCTCGTCGTACGGTACCTTGAAGATACGACTAGCATTTGCGCGATGTACATCGAGACTTTTATCGACGGCGGCAGCTTCAAAGTTCTGAATGAGGGCTTGTACTTTCCAGTGATACGCGACAATTCGTGCCTCCGCCTGAGAGAGATCGAAGTAGAGGAACCTGTAACCAGGATCAGCTACGAACATTGCCTTCGCTCTATCCGGCTGGTTCTGTAGGTTCATACCTGAGCCCCACATGACGGCTGCGGATGACAGTCGACCAGGGGCTTTCTGTGTACCGTACTGTTTGTACTCGCAGCGAATACGATCGTCGTCGTCAACGACCATCTCCGCATACGTAGTCAAGAATTTGTTCTCTTCTGCGTACCTATCGAGTGCGAGGATTACATCCTTAGCAGACGAAGAAGTGCGAGGATGAGAGAGCATCCGTTTGCGGTTGTTAGCATCAGTACTAGTCCCTCGCCCCACGAGTTGAAGCCGCCGAAAGAATAGATCAGATAGCTGCTTGGGACTACGAGGATTGACGTCAAGAGTGTCGTCTTTAGCAGCAATACGAACCAAGTTCTTAAACGTCTCTTCTTTCGCGGCGACATCCTTGCCAACATCCTCTGTTATCTGAGCCTTTAGTGGTCTGTCACACAGGACACCACCGACTGTCATACGAACAGACTTCGGTTGCAGACGCATGACGTGATTGAAAAAGAACTGGTCTAGCTTCTGTGCTTGAAGTTCGCCAAGAAGACGCTTCTGACACGCAAGAGTGATGCAGATATCTTTGACATTGTATTTCCAAAACGTCTCGATATCTCCGTCTTCTCTCCAGTTCTTGCCGTCGTCTTTATAATAAGGGTGCGTTGTGTATTGACTGGTGAGGAAGCCGAGATCGTGTGGAAGTGAAGGGTATAACGTGTGATGCGCCAACAACGTATCGAACCATACTTGTCGGAGTCGAATACGATCCTTGTACCAGAGCCAATAGCTATCGAATGTGCCGTTCTGTGTAACAAGCCTCGTGGTGGGTGCAGTAACCAGCCTCGCGATTGACTTACGCACAGTTCTTTCGTCTTCAACCGACCATCGGTTATTAAATCGATCGCGAAAGTTGATGCACATACCAGTATTCGTGGAGTTGGTAAGACCAATGCACGCTGTTTCGTGTGACATAGTCTCAATGTCCAGGGCCACTGGAAGCTTTTCATCATGCATCCTTTCGACCCATCGAATTGCATCAACGGGCGTTGGATTAGTAATGGGTTCAATTACATGCGGCTGATACGCACCAGTACGTACACGCCGCAGCTTGTCCATGTCGAAGTGAAAGATCAGTTCTTGCTTGGGGTCTTTGAATATGAGAGCAGGATTGTTTGCAATGACCAGTGTAACTTCTTTCTCTCGTAGTAACGGTCCATCTGATCCCGGAGCCACTGATCTAATTTTCCAGGGAAGTACCGAGCCACGCCAATGAGTGATGCCCACTTCGCCTGTAAGTGCGTGTAAGGCTGCATTCCCGAGGACAAGGACGTACTTGAGGTTAGGAAGCTGCGATAACTCGTAATCGAGGATACCTGCCCAATGCGCTTTTTCGTCAGTTGAGATACTGAGTTTCTCACTCTCGCCATGACCATCGGCTTTCGTAACTCGATGTCGGATAACATTGGTTGTCCAGACATGTTGTCTAGTAATCCCCTGTTTCTGTAGTACATTGAACAACAGTTTGCCGGTGTTGCCTACCATCGGCATCTTCTGCATGAACTCGTACTCTCCTGGGTACTCACCGACAATGGCAGTGTCAGAGTTGAAGTTACCGAATGACGGTACTTCAATCTTCATGCTGGCCATGTCGGCTCTTGCTTGTACCTCTCGAAGGAGTTCACCCGCATTGCTTGCCACGTTTACCTCCTCTGAGGGGGATACCAGACTTGTTCAGTATCCAATAGACAGA
>Ga0070680_100001220_pt1 | contig 18520 bp, 14 predicted proteins | sample KBSC73BmetaG_FD_64672 | JGI IMG/M metagenome (GOLD analysis project Ga0070680, IMG submission 64672) | Corn rhizosphere microbial communities from Kellogg Biological Station, Michigan, USA - KBS C7-3B metaG | ecosystem: Host-associated > Plants > Roots > Rhizosphere | place: USA: Michigan...
TTCGGCCAGAAGAACATGCAGAAGGTCGCCGACGAACGCGACGACATCCGAAAGACCGCCGCGGCGATCCGCAGCTTCACCGGCGGCGCGCCGCGCGGCTGGCTCGGCCCCGGGCTCACGGAGACCTGGGAAACGCCCGATCTGCTCGTCGAGGAGGGGTTCGATTACGTCTGCGACTGGGTGCTGGACGACGAGCCGGTGGTGCTGAAGACGCGCACCCGGCCGATCGTCAACATCCCGTACACGCAGGAATGCAACGACGTCGCCATGATGCTCATCCAGCACCACAAGGCGAGCGAATACCACGATCGTGCCGTCGATCAGTTCGAGCAGATCCATCACGATGCGAGCCGTTCGGCGCGGGTGATGGCGCTCGTCGTGCATCCGTACATCATGGGAGCGCCGCACCGCCTCAAGTATTTCCGCACGGCCCTGCAGCGGATTCGCGAGCACGACGACGTCCTGTTCTGGACCGGTGCCGAGATCCTCGACTGGTATCTCTCGCAAAGACCTGAGCCCCGCGTCGCGCCACGGATCTGAGCGTGGCCGGTCTCAACCTCTTTTCGGTCCTCAACGGGCTGACCTTCGCGGCGCTTCTCTTCATCGTCGCGTCCGGCTTCACGCTCATCTTCGGCCTGCTGCGCATCGTCAACCTGACGCACGGCGCGCTGTACCTGTTCGGCGGCTACATCGGCTACACCGTCACGAGCGCCTCCGGCAGCTTCGTGCTCGGCATGCTCGCGGCGATGCTTGCGGTGGCGCTCGTCGGCGTGGTGCTCGACCAGGGGCTGCTGCGCTGGGTGCGCGGCTTCGAGCTGCGCGAGGTGCTGCTCACCCTCGGTGCCGCGTTCGTGCTCGACGACCTCGCGCTGGTGATCTGGGGCGGCGACACGCTGACGATCCCGGCGCCCGAGTTCCTGCGCGGCGCGCTGCAGGTCGGCGGGGTGTTCTATCCGAAGTACCGGCTGTTCGTGCTGGTGCTCGGCCTGGTCGTCTTCGTCGTGCTCTGGCTGCTGCTCAACCGCACGCGCCTGGGCGCGCTGATTCGCGCCGGCGTCGACGATCCCGAGATGGTCGAAGCGATGGGCATCAACATCCGCCGTGTCTTCCTGATCACCTTCATGCTCGGCGCGGCGCTCGCCGCGCTCGGCGGCAACGTCGGCGGCGCGTTCCTGACGCTCTACCCGACGGCCGATTCCGAGATCCTCGTCCTCTCGCTCGCGGTCGTCATCATCGGCGGCCAGGGAAGCCTGGTCGGCGCTGCCGTCGGCTCGCTGCTCGTCGGCCTGCTCAACAGCATCGGCCAGGTGACGTTTCCCGAGCTCGCCTACTTCGTGATCTTCGGTCCGATGGCGCTCATCCTGGCGTTCCGTCCGCTCGGCCTGTTCGGGAGAGCGACGTGAGCGCGCAGCAGCCGGTCGCGCCGCCGCGCCCGGTCGAAGCCCCCGTCGCGCCCGGTCGCGGATCGCGCGCTCCGCTCTACTGGGGGCTGCTCGTGGCGGTCGTGTTCGCGCTGCTGCCGCTGCCGCTCTCGAGCTACCAGATGAGCCTGGCGACCGAGATCCTGATCTTCGCGCTGCTCGCCATGTCGATCGACATGCTCGCCGGGTATGCGGGGCTGGTGTCGCTCGGCCACGGTGCGATCTTCGGCACGGCCACCTACGTCGTCCTCTACTGGACGACGGTCGTCGGCGGCTCACCCTGGATCGGCGTCGCGCTCGGCATCGTCGCCGCGACCGCGCTCTCTGTGGTCTTTGCGCTGTTCGCGACCCGCGTGACGGGCGTCTACTTTCTCCTGCTCACGCTCGCGCTCGGCATGATCGTCTGGGGCGTTTGCCTGCGCTGGACGAGCGTCACCGGCGGCGAGAACGGCATTCGCGGCGGCGGCCGCCCGGAGGTGATCGCCGACCCGATCGTCTTCTACTACGTCATCCTGGCCATCGTCGCGGTGCTCACGCTGCTGGTCTGGCGCTTCATCAAGTCGCCGTTCGGCCTGTCGCTGAGCGGCATCCGCGACAGCGCGAGCCGCATGCGCAGCCTCGGCTACAACGTGCCGCTGCACGTGTTCCTGGCGTTCACGGTCTCCGGCTTCGTCGCCGGCATCGCCGGCGCGTGCTATGCCCTCTTCAACAACTTCGTCAGCCCGTCGACGGTGCAGTTGTCGCAGTCGGTCGAAGGGCTGTTGATGGCCATCATCGGCGGCATCGGCACGCTCGTCGGATCATTCATCGGCGCGGCGGTGATCATCGTCCTCGAGAACGTCGTCAGCGAATACACCGCTCGCTGGCCGATGGTTCTCGGCGGGATGTTCGTCGTCACGATGATCGTCGCCCCCGAGGGCATTCTCGGTGCCGTGCGCAAGCTGTTCAGACGCGTGCGCAAGGGCTGATCTCCAAGTCACTTCACCATCGGCGAAAGGTTGATCATGGATCGCAGAGTCTTCTTGAAGTCATCGGGCCTGACGCTGTCGGCCGCAGCGGGCATCGCGGTGCCGGCCATCGGCTCGGCGCAGGCCGGGCCGATCCGCATCGGCATGATGGCGCCGCTCAGCGGCGTCGTCGCCGCCGGCGGTCGCGAGATGGTCGACGGCTTCAAGATGTATTGGGACAGCGTCGGCAACGAGGTCGGCGGCCGCAAGGTCGAGGTGATCGTCGAGGACGACGCCGGCAACCCCGACACGGCGCTGCAGAAGGCGCGCCGGCTGGTCGAGAAGACCCAGGTCGACTTCCTGTTCGGCAACCTGCTCGCCAACACCGGGCTCGCGGTGGCGAACTACGTGAAGGGCAACGGCGTTCCCTACTTCATCCCGATCATCGCCGCCGACGACCTGACGCAGCGCGACCGCATCCCGAACGTGATCCGCGTCGCCGGCTACGCGGCCAGCCAGTTCCCGCCGCCGCTCGCCGACTGGGCCCTGAAGCAGGGCCACAAGCGCGTCGCGACGATCTCGCAGGACTACTCGTTCGGCCACGAGCAGTGCGGCGGCTTCTGCCAGATCTTCAGCGAAGGTGGCGGCACCATCGTCCAGCAGTTCTGGAACCCGCTCAACACGTCGGATTTCAGCCCGTACCTGGGCCAGATCGCGGCGCTGAACATCGATGCGATCTTCATCATGGAGCTCGGCTCCGACGCCAACCGCTTCATGCAGCAGTTCGCCAACTTCGGCCTGAAGGGCAAGCTGCCCATGCTGGGCGCGATGAACTTCACCGACCAGTCCGTGATCCGCACCGCCGGCCCCGAATGCGAAGGGATCTTGTCGTCGGCGCACTTTGCCGAGGGCTCCGACAACCCGGCGACGCAGAAATTCGTCGCCGCGTATCAGAAGAAGTTCAACATCCTGCCGTCGCTCTACGGCTTCTCGATGTATTCCGGCGCGATGTGGGTGGCCGACGCGATCAGGAAGGTGAACGGCGCCGTCGACAAGCGGGCCGAGTTCCTCGAAGCCGTGCGCAAGACCGAGCTCACCGACTCGCCGCTCGGCCGGCCGGTGCGCCTCGACTCCTTCGGCAATCCGATCTACGACGTCTACATCCGCAAGGTCGTGAAGAACAAGGACGGCAAGTACTGGAACGTGCCGGTCGAGACCTACAAGAACATCTCGCAGTTCTGGACCTACGACCCGCAGGTCTACATGAAGCAGCCGCCGTATTCGCGCACGTTCCAGGGCATCAAGAAGAGCTGAGGCCGGCATGGCCGAGGTGGTGCTCGCGCTCGAGCAGGTCGAGGTGCGGTTCGGCGGCCTGAAGGCGGTCGACCGGATCTCGACCGCGCTCCATCGTGGCGAGCGCCGGGCCGTGATCGGCCCCAACGGCGCCGGCAAGACGACGCTCTTCAACGCCATCACCGGACTCCTGCCGCCGACTGCCGGACGGATCCTGTTCGAGGGGCAAGACGTCACGCGCATGCGGCCGCACCGGCGCGCCCACCGCGGCATGAGCCGCACGTTCCAGATCACGAACCTGTTCCAGAGCCTGACGGTCGCGCAGAACATGGAGCTCGCACTGCGCGGGCTGCGACGGCGGCGCTTCTCGATGCTCGGCAGCAGCCGCCTCAGCGGCGACGAGGCCGACCGCATCGACGCGTCGCTTCGTTCCTCGCGCCTCGGCCACCGATTGACGGCCTCGGTGCGGGAGCTCTCCTACGGCGAGCAGCGCCAGCTCGAGCTGGCGATGGCGCTGGTGCCGGGCCCGAAGCTGCTGCTGCTCGACGAGCCGGCCGCAGGGCTGTCGCCCTCGGAGCGCGGCGTCGTCGTCGAGATCATCGGTGCGCTCTCGCGCGACTTCACGGTGATGCTGATCGAGCACGACATGGATCTGGTGCTCAATCTGGTCGACTCGGTCACCTGCCTCAACAACGGCCAGTTGCTCGTCGAGGCGAAGCCGGCCGACATCCGGACCAACCGCGAAGTGCAGGACGTCTATCTCGGCAAGGCGCGCCGGCATGCTTGAAGTGCGCGACCTGCACAGCTACTACGGCGACGCGCACGTGCTGCACGGCGCGTCGCTGCAGGTGGCCGAAGGCGAGGTGGTGGCGCTCCTCGGCCGCAACGGCATGGGCAAGACGACGCTGATCCGCTCGATCATGCGGCTGAAGGCGCCGAGCGTTCGACAAGGCACGATTGCCTGGCGCGGCGAGCCGCTGAACGAGCTGGCGCCCTACGAGGTGGCGCGACGCAGGATCGCGCTGGTGCCGCAGGGGCGGCGCCTGTTCCCGTCGCTGACGGTGCTCGAGCACCTGACGATGTCGAAGCCGCTGAACTCGCGCGAAGGCTGGACGGTCGAGCGGATCTTCTCGATCTTTCCGCGCCTCGGCGAGCGCCGCAAGCACCGCGGCGGCCAGCTCTCCGGAGGCGAACGGCAGATGCTCGCGATCGGCCGCGCGCTCGTGATCGACCCGGTGCTCGTGCTGATGGACGAGCCGTCCGAGGGGCTCGCGCCGGTGATGGTGCAGCAGCTCGAAGACGTGATCGCGCAATTGAAGGCCGCCGGGTTGACGATCCTCCTGGTCGAGCAGAACTTCTACAGCGCGCTGGCCGTCGCCGATCGCGTCTACGTCATGGAAACCGGCAAGGTGGTGCACGAAACGGCCGAGATCGAAAGCGCGCACGAGCAGGAAGCGCTGATGCGCTATCTCGGCGTCCACTAGGCCTGTCGGTCCGCGCAGCACCTCGAGGCAAGACGATGAGCGCATGGGGCATGTTCATCGGCGGCAAGTACCAGCCGTCCGCATCCGGCAAGGTCTTCGCGGTCGTCAACCCCAAGGACGGCAGCGTCGTCGCCGAGGTCGCCGAAGGCGACCGGGTCGACGTCGATGCCGCGGTCCTGGCCGCCGAGCGCGCCTTGGCATCGTGGTCGACGCTCTCCGGCGCGGAGCGCGGCGACATCATGCATCGCCTCGCCGACGTCCTGGCGCGGCGCATGCCGGAGCTGGTCACGATCGAGATCGACCAGATCGGCCGGCCACGCCGCGAGATGGCCGCGCAGCTCGCGCGCCTGCCCGAGTGGTTCCGGTACTTCGGCGCGGTGGCGCGCACGCACGAAGACACGGTGCCGCCGTTCGGTGGCGACTATCTCAACTACACGCGCCGTGTTCCGCTCGGGGTCGTCGGTCTGATCACGCCCTGGAACCATCCGCTCCTGATCCTGACGAAGAAGGTCGCGCCCGCCATGGCCGCCGGCAACACGATGGTCGTCAAGCCGAGCGAGCTCGCGCCCGTCACGCCGCTCCTGCTCGGCGAGCTCTTCAAGGAGGCCGGCGTTCCCGACGGCGTCTACAACGTCGTCCCGGGCTTCGGCCCGACCGCCGGCTCGGCACTCGTCGAGCACCCGGGCATCCGCAAGGTCGACGTGACGGGCGGCACCGAGACCGGCAAGGCGATCGCCGCGCGCGCCGGCGGTCAGCTGAAGCGGGTCGCGGCCGAGCTCGGCGGCAAGGCGGCGGTGATCGCCTTCGCCGACACCGCGGTCGAGCGCTGCGTCGCGGCCGCATCGTTCGCCTCGTTCATCGCCAGCGGCCAGACCTGCGTCCAGGGCGCCCGGCTGCTCGTGCAGCGCGCGATCCACGATCAGGTCGTCGACGCGCTCGTTCGCCGCGCGGCGGCGATCCGGCTGGGCGATCCGCAGGATCCGGCGACGCAGATGGGTCCGCTCGTTTCTGCCCGCCAGCGCGCGTTGATCGAGAAGTACGTCGCCATCGGTGTCGAGGAGGGCGCGAAGCTCGCTGCCGGCGGCGCACGTGCCGATGGAGCCGCGTTCGAGAACGGCTTCTACTATCGGCCGACGGTGTTCACCCACGTCGAGCCCGGCATGCGGATCGCGCAGGAAGAGATCTTCGGCCCGGTCGTCTGCGTGATCCCGTTCGACAGCGAAGACGATGCGGTCGCGCTCGCCAACGACTCCCGGTTCGGCCTCGCCGCGAGCGTCTGGACGCGCGATCTCGGGCGCGCGCATCGGGTCGCGAACCGGCTCGAGTGCGGCATCGTCTGGATCAACGACCACCATCGCATCGACCCGGCGTCGCCGTGGGGCGGCTTCAAGATGAGCGGCATCGGCCGCGAGAACGGCCTCGTCGCCTACGACGAATACACGCAGATCCGCAACGTGATCGTCAACCTCTCGGACGATGCGTTCGACTGGTACGCCGACGACAGCGGGACGAAGAGGTACAGCTGACATGCGCATCGACATCCACAGCCACGTGATCCCGGCGCGGATCGTCGACCAGATCGAGTCGAATCCGACGGAATTCGCCGCGCGCGTCGAGGGCAAGGCCGAAGCGCGCAAGGTGATTCACGAGCAGGGCTATGTCTATCCGCTGTTCGCCGAGTTCCACGATCCCGAGGCCAAGCTCGAATCGATGGACAGGAAGGGCATCGACGTCTCGGTCATCTCGCCGGCGCCGCCGATGTTCTATTACTGGGCCGACGTCGATCTGGCGTTGAAGACCGCGCGGCTCGTCAACGACGGCGTCGCCGACATGGTCGCGGCCAAGCCGAGCCGTCTGCGCGGCATGGCGACGATCCCGATGCAGCATCCCGATGCGGCGATCGCCGAGATGGAGCGGGTTGTCGGTGCATACGGCTTCAAGGCGATCGAGATCGGCACCTCGATCGAGGGTGTGCAGTTGGCCGAAGCGAAGTTCCGGCCTGTGCTTCGCCATGCCCAGCAGCTCGGGCTCTTCGTGTTCGCGCATCCGTACTACGTCGGTGCGAAGAGCGGCCTCGAGTCGTACTACCTGACCAACCTCATCGGCAATCCGCTCGACACGACGACGATGCTCGCCAACCTGATGTACAGCGGCGCCCTCGACGAGCTGCCCGAGCTGAAGATCTGCCTGGCGCACGGCGGCGGCTTCGCCCCGTACCAGATCGGCCGCCTCGTGCACGGCCATCGGGTTCGCGCCGAGGCGCATCGGCTCTCGCAGACCTCGCCGAAGGAGTTGCTGCGCCGGTTCTATTTCGACAGCCTCGTCTTCGACCCCCAGGCGTTGCGCTTCCTGATCGACCTGGTCGGTGCCGACCATGTCTGCATCGGCACCGATTCGCCATTCGACATGGGCGACGACCATCCGCAAGAGACGATCGCCGCGGTGCCGGGGCTGACGAAGGAAGAGCAGCACGACGTCTGCTGCGGCACTGCGCTGCGTCTCCTCGGCGAAGGCGCCTCGGGTTTCTGAGCGACGCCGGCGCGTGCTTCCTGCAACCTCCACCCCTCGACAGATCATGGCCAGCGACGACATCGGCACGAGCGTGCGCACACGGGTCCCCTACGAGCCCATCCACCGGCGCCGCGCGCTGCAGCTTCCGGGCAACGCGCGCGTCGCCGTCTGGACCATCGTCAACGTCGAGAACTGGCAGCCGAGCCGCGCGATGCCGCGCGTCATCCTGCCGCCGCCGATGGGCCAGCCGCTCCTGCCCGACGTGCCGAACTGGGCCTGGCACGAGTACGGCATGCGGATCGGCTTCTGGCGCTTCCTGCAGACGCTGCACAGCCGCGGGCTGAAGGCGACCTTCGCGGTCAACGGCAGCGCCTGCACCGTCTATCGCGAAGCCTGCGAGGCCGCGCGCGACGCCGGCTGGGACTTCATGGGGCACGGCTTCGTGCAGATGCCGATGCACAAGGTCGACGACCAGCGCGCCGCCATCGCCGACACGATCAAGGCCATCACCGATCTCACCGGCAAGCCACCGCGCGGCTGGGAGAGCCCGGGGCTCACCGAGACCGACGAGACCCTCGACCTGCTGGCCGAGGCGGGAATCGAGTACGTCGCCGACTGGGTGCTCGACGAGCAGCCGCTGCCGATCCGCACCCGGACCGGCTCGATGGTCTCGATCCCGTACACGGTCGAGATCAACGACGTCGTCATGAGCGCCGTGCAGCAGCAGCCGTCCGACGAGATCCTGCGCCGCGGGCGCGACCAGTTCGATCGCCTCTACCTCGACGGCGCGACCGCGCCGCGCGTGATGGCGATCTCGATCCATCCGTTCCTCACCGGCGTGCCGCACCGGATCAAGTACCTCGAGGCGCTCTACGACCACATCCTCGGCCACGAGGGCGTCGTGATGTGGACCGGGGCCGAGATCCTCGACTGGTACCGGGCGCAGGTCGCCGGCGCGAAGCCGGCGTGAGCGTCGACATGAATGTGGATGCACCTTTCCACCGGAGTGGGGAAGGGGCGGAAGAACGCTGATCCGGACGCAACGCCGCGGGTAGACTCGCGCATGCCGAACATTCCCCGACGGATCGGGCGACATCCGGCGGCTGCGCGATGAGTGTGATCAAGGCCTTGTTGCTGACCGACGTCGTGGACAGCACGCGGCTCTCCGAGAGCCTCGGCGACAGCGCGATGGCCGAGGTCTGGGCCGCGCACGACCGAGCGTCGCGAGCACTGCTCGGCCCCTGGCGCGGGCGCGAGATCGACAAGACCGACGGCATGCTGCTGCTCTTCGACGGTGCGGCGGACGCGGTCGGATTCGCGATGGAGTACCACCGCGCGCTCGCCACGCTGCCCGTTCCCTTGACGGCGCGTGCCGGTCTTCATGTCGGCCCCGTGATCCTGCGCGACAACGCGCCCGACGACATCGCCCGCGGCGCCAAGCCGCTCGAGGTCGAAGGCCTCGCCAAGCCGATCGCCGCGCGCGTGATGGCGCTCGCGCGTGGTGGCCAGACGCTCCTCTCGGCGGCGGCGCGCGAGGACCTCGGCACGACCGCGCACAAGCTCGTTTCGCACGGCCACTGGCAGATCAAGGGCGTCGCCGATCCGGTCGAGCTGTTCGAGATCGGCGCGCCGGACCGGCAATTCGCCGCGCCCGAAGACGGCGAGAAGGGACACCGCGTCGTCTCGATGGGCGACTGGTGGTTGCCGGTGCAGGAGATCCCGAACAACCTGCCGTTCCAGGCGACCTCGTTCATCGGCCGCGAGCGCGAGCTGGCCGAGGTCAAGCAGCTGCTCGGCACGTCGCGCCTCGTCACCCTGGTCGGCATGGGCGGCCTCGGCAAAACGCGCCTGTCGTTGCAGACCGCCGCCGAGGAGATCCACCGCTTCGCCGACGGCGTCTGGTTCATCGATCTCGCGCCGATCAGCGACGCGGCGCTGATCGTCAGCGAGACGGCGCAGGTGCTCGGCGTTCGCGAGGAGCCTGATCGCCCGATGCAGCAGACGCTGTGCGCGCACCTGAAGAACCAGCGGGCACTCCTGATCCTCGACAACTGCGAGCATCTGGTCAAGGCGGCGGCGCAGATGGCCAATGCGATCCTCAAGGCCGCGCCGTACGTGCGCATCCTCGCCTCGAGCCGCGAGCCGCTCCGCACGCCGGGCGAGCAGTGCTACCCGGTGCTGCCGCTGCCGCTGCCGGCGCGCGGCGACGGCATCGAGGCGCTGTCGCGCTCGACCGCGGTGCGGCTGTTCGTCGAGCGCGCGCAGCTGCACAAGCCGAGCTTCGCGCTCACGGAACGCGAGGCGCCCGTCGTCGCCGAGCTGGTGGCGCGGCTCGAGGGCATTCCGCTGGCGATCGAGCTCGCTGCCGCGCGCGTGCGCGCGCTCTCGGTCGCCGACATCAACGCCCGCCTGAAGGACCGCTACAAGCTCCTCACCGGCGGCTCGCGCGTGCTGCAAGAGCGCCAGCAGACGCTGCGTGCGCTGGTCGACTGGTCGTACGAGCTGCTCGAGCCGCACGAGCAGCTGCTGCTCGGCAGGCTCGGCGTGTTCGTCGGCGGCTTCGACCTCGCCGCCGCCGAAGCGGTCTGCGGTGCCGAGCCGCTGGCGAGCGAGGACGTGCTCGACCTGCTCGGATCGCTGGTCGAGAAGTCGCTCGTCGCGCTCGACGAGCGCGACGACGGCGCGCGCTACCTCATGCTCGACACGATCCGCGAGTACGCGCGCGAGAAGCTGGCCGAGGGCGACGACGACGCGGCGGCGGTCGCGGCGCGGCACTGCAGGCACTATTTCGAAGTCGCCAAGTCCGCCAACAAGCGTCTGAAGGGCGCCGAGCAGGCCGACTGCCTGTGGACCCTCGAGCTCGAGCTCGACAACATCCGCAGCGCGATCGCGCTCTCGCTCGCCGGCCACGTCGATCCGTTCCTTGCCGTGAAGTACGCGGTCGCGCTGCAGGGGTTCTGGTTGCTGCGCGGCTACTCGACCGAAGGCCGCAAGATCGTGCGCTCGGCGCTCGCGTTGCCTGCGATCCAGGAGTCACCGGTCGCGCAGGGCTGGGCGCTCTACGTCGGCGCCGCGCTCGCCGAGGGCCAGAGCGACCATGCCGAGGCCAGGCAGATGCTCGAGACCTGCCTGCAGCTTCGCAGGGAGCAGGGCAGCGAGGTCGACATCGCGGCGACGCTCTCGACGCTCTCGATGGCGCGCCTGCAGGCCGGCGACGCCGCGGAAGCCGCGGTCGGCGAAGCGGAGGCGCTGCAGATCTTTCGCCGCCTGGGCGACCGCGTCGGCGAGGCGATCGGCCTGCTCCATCTCGGCCAGATCTGCCACCACGAACAGGACGAGGCGGCGGCCAGGTCGCACCTCGAGCAGTGCCTCGCGATCGCCCGCGAGATTCGCCACCAGGAAGTCGAAGGCGAATGCGAGCTGGTGCTCGGCGAGGTCGCCTTCGACAGCGGCGATCGGGCGCAGGCGTGTCTGCGCTTCAAGCGCTCGCTGACGGTCTGTCGCGAGGCCGGCGACAAGCGCGGCGAGGCCAACGCGCTGCACTGGCTGGCGCGCGTCGATCTGCAGAGCGGCGATCTCGTCGCGGCGCGGCTGCGACTCTCGGAGTCGCTGCGTGCCTTCCAGGCCTTCGAGATGCGCGAAGAGCTGCTTTGCTGCCTCGAGGACCACGTCGAGCTCGCCCACGCCGAGGGCAAGCTCGAGACGGCGATCGGGCTCGCCGCCGCGGTCGCCAGGTCACGCGAGCGGCTCGGCCTGACGCGCTCGCCGCGCCGCCAGTCGCACTGGCAGTCGCTCCTGGAGAGCCTGCAGAGAGCGGGTGACGACGAGGGGCGCTTCGAAGGCGCTCCCGAGTACGGGCAGCCGTGGCAGATCGACGAAGCGGTCCGCCATGCCCTCTCTTCCCGGCCGGAGCGCGCGACCGCCTAGGCGAGGAACGCCGCGCTCAGCGGCGGCGCCTGCGAGCCGCGACGCCGACGGCACCCAGCCCCGCGAGGAGGAGCGCGAACGTCTCCGGCTCCGGCACGGGGGCGAAGACGCCGATCGCCGCGTTGTCCGAACGGCCGCAATGGGCCTCGCCGAACGGCAAGTAGCCGCAGATCGGCGAGGTTTCCGGCGGGTCGGCATAGATCAGCTGGGCCTTGTCGCCGTCGAACAGGATCAGGCTGAACGAGTACGTCCCGCCGCCGGCGATCTCGAGCGTCGGCACGAAGTAATGGAAGAAGCCGGTGTCGACGCCGGTGAGCCGGTTGCCGGCGATGTTGATGCCGGTGACGATGACGTTCGGATCGAGAGCGTAGGAGCCGAGGATCGTTGCCGGGTTGGCGATGTCGTAGAAGTTCACTTCGGCGCTCAGGACGTCGAAGCCCGAGCACTCTCCGGTGATCGGGATGTTGTTGCCGTTGTGGGCCAGGCACGGATCGGGCACGTTGAACAGCGCCGACGCCTGCCAACCGAGGCTCGGGAAGATCGAGCCGTAGGCAGGATCCCAGGAGCCGCTGTAGACCGCGGCTTGCGCCGGCCCGGCAACTCCGAGAGCCGTCGCCGCGGCGAGCGCGGCGACGGAAAGAATCGATCTAGCGCGAGTCGTCCACACGGTGTCACCTCTGTCGTTGTTGATCGAGCGAGCGTTGCCTCGCCTGCGGCGTGATGTCCGGTTCGGGCGGTGATTCGCGCCGATTGAGCAAACGATTGTAGGGAGCCGACCCCTCGCGAGACCTGGCCGATCCCCCGTGAACAGGGGGCGCAGGAAACGCGCAGTGCGGGCCGCGCCTGTCACAAGTGCTGACGAGGCCGGCGGCTCCTCCGCCGAACATGCCGGGCGATGAAGCACGTGCTTTCCACCATCCCGCTCGGCGGCTGCCTGCGCGCGCTGACGCTTTGTGCCGGTCTGCTCTGCGCCGCGGGACAGGCCGCCGCTGCGCAGCCGAAGTCGACGCAACCACCGCCGCCGCCCGCGGCGCAGCCCGGCGGCGTCGCCGTGCTCATTTATCACGAGGTCGTCACGGACGATCGGCCGGAAAGCGACACCGCCATCTCGCTCGCCCACTTCAGCGAGCAGATGGAGCTGCTCGCCGACGAAGGCTTCAAGACCGTGAGCATCGCCGAGCTCGTCCGCTACATGAAGGGCGAGGCGGCGCTGCCCGCCAATGCCGTCGCGATCACCTTCGAGGACGGCTGGAAGAGCGCATTGAACGCGACGCCGGTGCTCGATCGGCATGGCTTCAAGGCGTCGTTCTGGATCATCACGGGCAACGGCATCGGCGGCGACTACCTCGGCTGGAGCGACATCGAGAAGCTGGCCGCGAATCCACGCTTCGAGATCTATTCGCACACCGTCTCCCACCCTTGGGATCCGCGCAACAACCTCGTCACCTGGGTGCACGGCGCCAACAAGGAGGAAGGTCGGCGCGACGCTCTCTACGAGCTGAGCGAATCCAGGCGCGTCCTCGAGCAGCGGCTCGGCCGGCCGGTGCCGTTTCTGGCGTGGCCGAGCGGCTGGTTCGACGACACGCTGGTCGGCCTCGCGCAGCAGGCCGGCTACAGCGCGCTGCTGACGACCGAAAGCGGCATCAACCGGCGCGGCGACGACGTGCTGCGCATCAGGCGCACCTTCGTCGACGGCGCGTGCGACCTGCTCACGTTCCGGCGCACGGTGACGACCGGTCGCTACGCCGGCTGCCAGCGCAACTCGCAGGGCCGGTCTTCCGACTGAGAGGCGCCCCCGCGCCGCGCCGCATCGCGGGCAGCCGTGCGGCTGCAAAGGGAACGTCATCATCGACGCGAGCGAGCTGCTTCGTCGCGCCGGGCCAGGGGCGGCTCGCACGCGCGCAGCGCTAGGAAAAACGCCTATCCGTTCGCCCAGCAGCCGGCAGCGAAAATGGCTCGAGCATCCCGGCGCGTTCCGGGCGGCGTTCCTGCCTTGCAAAGGACGACTCTCCATGACCACGCCTCTTCTTTCATCGATCGTCCCGACCATTGCAAGCGCCCGGCGCCGCTGCCTTGCGCTGCTCGGCATCGCGGCCCTGCTCGGCGCGAGCGCGAGCGCGTCTGCCCAGACCGAGATCAAGCTCGGCCACGTCGGCGAGCCCGGGTCGCTGTTCGCGGCCAGTGCCGAGGAGTACGCCAAGCGCGCCAACGCGCGCCTCGCCGGCAAGGCCAAGGTGGTCGTGTTCGGCTCGAGCCAGCTCGGCGGCGACAAGGAGATGCTGCAGAAGGTCAAGCTCGGCACGCTCGACATGGCGTTGCCGTCGACGGTGATGAGCTCCGAGGTCGATCTGTTCGGCATGTTCGAGATGCCGTATCTGGTGAAGGACCGCGAGCACATGAAGCGGATCGAGCAGGCCGTGTTCTGGCCCAAGCTCGCGCCGGCGGCCGAGAAGAAGGGCCTGAAGGTGCTCGCCGTCTGGGAGAACGGCTATCGGCACCTCACCAACAACAAGCACCCGATCAAGGTGCCCGACGACCTGAAGGGCATCAAGCTGCGCGTGCCCGAGGGCAAGTGGCGCGTCAAGATGTTCCAGACCTACGGGGCCAACCCGAGCCCGATGAAGTTCTCGGAGCTCTTCACCGCGCTGCAGACGGGCGTCATGGACGGCCAGGAGAACCCGCTCACGCAGATCTATTCCGCCAAGCTGCAGGAAGTGCAGAAGTTCCTCTCGCTCTCGGGTCACGTCTACACGCCGGCGTATCTCGTCGTCGGCTCGCGCAAGTGGGCGACGATGCCCGCCGACGTGCGCAAGATCCTCGAGGACACGGCGAAGGAGACGCAGGCGTTCGTCTACGAGCGCGCCGCGCACGAGGAGACCGATCTCCTCGCCAAGCTGAAGCAGGCCGGCATGCAGGTGAACGAGGTCGACAAGGACGCCTTCGTCGCCGCGAGCAAGCCGATCTACGAGGAGTTCTCGGCCGAGGTCGCCGGCGCGAAGGCGCTGCTCGATCAATCCGCGGGGCTGCGCAAGTAAGCGCCGCGATGCAGTCGGAAGCCGCGCTGCCCGGCGGCGCGCTCGATCGATTCCGCCGCCGCTACGGAGCCGTCCTCGAGATCGTCGTGATGGTGCTGGTGGTCGCCCTGGCGGCCGAGGTGACGCTCGGCGTCGTCTTTCGGGCGATCGGCCGCTCGCTCGCCTGGTACGACGAGGTCGCCTCCTTCATGCTCGCCTGGCTCACGTTCTACGGCTCGGCGCTCGCCTCGGTGAAGCGAGCCCACATCAGCTGCCCGGAGCTCGTCGAGAACGCTCCGCCGCGCGTGCGGCGCGCTCTCGGCATCGTCGCGCAGCTGCTGGTGATCGCCTTCTTCGCCCTGCTCGGCTGGGTCGGCGCTGCGATCCTGCCGATCATCGCCGGCGATTCGCTCGTCAGCCTGCCGGAGGTCTCGATGGCGGTCGTGCAGTCCGTGATTCCGATCTCGTGCGCGCTGATCCTCATCGCCGAGGTGCTGCATCTGGTCGAGCTCGTGCGGCGCCCCGGATCGCTGCCGGCCGCGCCGGCGTCGGCCCTCTCCGACGGGCTGCATTGAGGGCGCGCCGATGACGATGCTCCTGCTGTTCGCGTGCGTGCTCGCGCTCGTCCTGATCGACGTGCCGATCGCGGTGTCGCTCGGCATCGTCGCGGTGGTCGCGATGGTGGCGAGTCACGGCGTCGAGTCGCTTCCCAACGTCGCCGTCGTCACCTACAACGGCGCGACCAACTTTCCGCTGCTCGCGATCCCGCTCTTCATCCTCGCCGGCGCGATCATGAATGCGTCGGGCATCTCGCGCCGTCTGATCGCCTTCGCCTCGTCGCTGTTCGGCTGGATCCGCGGCGGGCTGGCGCAGGTCTCGATCGGCGCCTCGCTCTTCTTCGCCGAGATCTCGGGCTCGGCAGTCGCCGACGTCGCCGCGCTCGGCTCGATCCTGATCCCCGGCATGACGAGCAAGGGCTATCCCAAGGCGTACGCGGCGGCGAGCATGTCGTCGGCGGCGACGCTCGCGGTCATCATCCCGCCGTCGATCCCGATGATCCTCTACGCCGTCATGGCCGAGACCTCGGTCGTGCAGATGTTCGTCGCCGGCATCGTGCCCGGGCTGATCGGCGCCGCCGGGCTGATGGGAGTGGCCTACTTCCTCGCCCGCCGCTACAACCTGCCGCGCGAGGCCGCGTTCTCGCTTGCCGCGGTGTGGACGACGTTCCGCCAGGCGCTCTGGGCGTTCCTGCTGCCGGTCATCATCCTCGGCGGCATCTTCGGCGGCTTCGTCACCGCGACCGAAGGCGCGGCGCTGGCGGTGATCGCCGCGCTCGCCGTCGGACTGCTGATCTACCGCGAGCTCGACCTGCGCCAGCTGCGCACGGCCGTGATCGAGGGCGGGGTGCAGACCGCGATCGTCATGCTGCTGGTGGCGACGAGCGCGCTGCTCGGCACGTATCTGAGCGAGATCCAGGCGCCGCAGCATCTCGCCCGCATGGTCTCCGAGTTCACCTCCAACAAGTGGCTGGTGCTGGCGCTGCTCAACGTGCTGTTCCTCTTCCTCGGCATGTTCCTGCACTCTGCCGCGGCGATCATCCTGGTGGTGCCGATCGTCATGCCGCTGGTGCGCTCGGTCGGCATCGATCCGGTGCACTTCGGACTGATCGTGACGATCAATCTCGGCATCGGCCAGCAGACGCCGCCGGTCGCGAGCGTGCTGATGGTGGCGAGCTCGATCGCCCGGGCGAGCGTCTGGGAGGTGACCAAGGTCAACATCTGGTACATCGGCATCCTGCTGGCGGTGCTGCTCCTCGTCACGTACGTGCCGGTCACCGGCCTCGGGCTGGTGCAGATGTTCTATCGCTAGCGCAGCGGTGCTTCGGCCGCGACGCGGCAGGATCCGAGGTGGCGGCCCAATGAAGATGCGATGCTGATCGAACGCCCCGAGCGCCTCGCGCCTCGCGCCGGGCCCAAGGGCACGCGCCTGCCGGCCGACGAGGTGCGGGTCGAGCTGGCGCGGCGGCTGCGTGCCGAGACGGCCGGCGAGGTGCTGTTCGACAGCGCCTCCCGCGGCCGCTACGCGACCGACGCGTCGATCTACCAGATCGTCCCGGCGGGCGTGTTCGTGCCCGCCACCGATGGCGACGTGGCCAATGCGATCGCGATCGCGCGCGAGCTCGGGGTTGCGGTGCTGCCGCGCGGCGCCGGCACGAGCCAGTGCGGGCAGACGACCGGCGCCGCGCTCGTCATCGATGCCACCAAGCACCTGCGACGCGTCGTCGCGGTCGACGTCGAGCGGCGCACGGCGACCGTCGAGCCGGGGCTCGTGCTCGACGCGCTGAACGCGTCGCTGAAGAAGACCGGCCTCTGGTTCCCGGTCGACGTGTCGACGAGCGCGCAGGCGACGATCGGCGGCATGGCCGGCAACAACTCGTGCGGCTCGCGCTCGATCGCGTACGGCAACATGGTCCACAACGTGCTCGGCATCCGGGCGCGCATGGCCGATGGCGCCGAGGTCGACTTCGGTCCCGTCGCCGCGCTCGGCGGGCGCGCGCTCGAGATCGCCGGCTTCGTGCGCGGGCTCGCCGCGCGACATCGTGCGGAGATCGAGGCGCACTGGCCGAAGGTGCTGCGCCGCGTCGCCGGCTACAACCTCGACATCTTCGACCCGCAGAGCGAGAAGCCGTACACCGACGACGGCAGCGTCAACCTCGCGCACCTGCTGGTCGGCTCGGAAGGAACGCTCGCGTGGTCGCGCGAGCTGACGCTGAAGCTCGCGCCGCTGCCGGCGGCGAAGGTGCTCGGCGTCGTCAACTTCCGCACCTTCCGCGCGGCGATGGAAGCGGCCGAGCACATCGTGCCGCTCGGGCCGACCGCCGTCGAGCTGGTCGATCGCACGATGATCGATCTGGCGCTCGCCAATCCGGCGTTCCGCTCGACGATGGAGACCGCGCTGCGCGGCGAGCCGGCTGCGATCCTGCTCGTCGAGTTCGCCGGCGAGGATGTCGACCAGGCGCCACTCGTCGCCCGTCTCGCCGCTCTCGGCGAGCTGATGGGCGATCTCGGCGCGCCCGGCAGCGTCGTCGAGATGGTCGACGAGGCGGCGCAGAAGCGCCTCTGGGAAGTGCGCAAGGCCGGGCTCAACATCATGATGAGCCTGAAGGGCGACGGCAAGCCGGTCAGCTTCATCGAGGACTGCGCGGTGCCGCTCGCGCACCTCGCCGACTACACCGACGCGCTCACCGAGGTGTTCGCGCGCCACGGCACGCGCGGCACCTGGTATGCGCATGCCTCCGTCGGCACCCTGCACGTGCGGCCGATCCTCGACATGCGGCGCGACGGCGCGGCGAAGATGCGCGCGATCGCCGAGGAAGCGTCGGTGCTCGTGCGCAAGTACAAGGGCGCGTTCAGCGGCGAGCACGGCGACGGCCTCTGCCGTGGCGAATGGATCGCCTGGCAGTTCGGCCCGGCGCTCGACGCCGCGTTCCGGGCCATCAAGGACGAGCTCGACCCGACCGGGCTCTTCAACCCCGGGAAGATCATCGATCCGCCGCGCATGGACGACGCGGCGCTGTTCCGTTTTCCGCCGCCTTCGGCACCGGCGCCGTACCGGACGATCTCGCTCACGCCCGCGCTCGACTGGTCGGCATGGGACGTGCAGAACGACGCCCGCACGGAAACCATCGGCGCGCCGGGCAGCGGCGGCGACAGCACCGGCGGCTTCGCCAAGGCCGTCGAGATGTGCAACAACAACGGCCATTGCCGCAAGTTCGACGCCGGCACGATGTGCCCGAGCTACCGCGTCACGCGCGACGAGGAGCACGTCACGCGCGGTCGCGCCAACACCTTGCGACTCGCCTTGTCCGGCCAGCTGCCCGGACAAGCCCGTCACCGCGGTGCGGACAGGGCTGCTCCCTCCCC
>Ga0070680_100001232_pt1 | contig 18421 bp, 15 predicted proteins | sample KBSC73BmetaG_FD_64672 | JGI IMG/M metagenome (GOLD analysis project Ga0070680, IMG submission 64672) | Corn rhizosphere microbial communities from Kellogg Biological Station, Michigan, USA - KBS C7-3B metaG | ecosystem: Host-associated > Plants > Roots > Rhizosphere | place: USA: Michigan...
GTCGCCGCTTCCGGCACGGTCGTGACCAGCTTTACCGGCACGATTACCGCCTCTACAGGAGAGAGCGTCGGGGAATCGTTCCTGGTAATGACCGCCACCAAGCCCGCCGTGTTCACGGTGACTACTTCCAACGTCACCGCAGGCGCCGCCGCACTGACCGTAAACACTTCCGGGGCTCTTGCCGGGCAGTATTACCAGATGAATAACGAGGTCATCCTGATTTCCTCCACTGCCGCGAGCAATGTCTGGAACATCACCCGGGCGCAGAACAACTCCACTGCGGGAACTGCGAAGACCGGCGATGTCCTCACTTTCGGGAACATCCCCGGTGCGGGCGCATCCAACCCGGGCAACGGGGATATGTTCGCCCATGCGGGCTTCCAGGCGCTGGCGCTGAACTCCTCGGATTCCATTGCTTTCACCTGGTCCGTGAACGTAACCAGTTAGTAACTAGAGTGGTATCTATACCAACTAAGGGGCTATGTGGCTCAGGCGCATAAGGCGTATGTTGCAATTACTTCAGTAGGCCGTGGTGATCACGGTATCGTGTCTTACTCGCTCGTAGTCGTTAATCCGGACAATACGACTGATCCGGACGTCTCTACCAGCGGTTCCGTAATCTTCAATTACGGAGATTCTAACCATGCGATTCGCGAAGCTATCGCGGAAGAAGCCCGCGTGCAGGCTGGCGACCCGGATATCGACGTGAATTTCGTGACCGGATAAGGAACTGGCATGGCTTCCCAGAGCTGGGTTTCCCTTCTCGATAACGCGACGACGTTCCAGACGTCAAGTGGCACGCTTCTCAACACCGCCACCACCGCGACGATCAGCCCGCAGGCAGGCGGAAGCAAGGACTTCACTCTCCCGGCGAACTTCTTCTACCCCGGTCTTACCCTGCGGGTCACCGCGCAGGGGTTCATCACGACCACGGGCACCTCCACGACGCTGACGGTGCTGCTGGCAACGTCCACCCCGACGACGCTTGCTACCTCAGCGGGCATGGCGACGGGGACGGGCACCCTGACCGGGCTGCCGTGGCAGCTGAAGGGCTTCATCACTTGTACGGCAATCGGGTCAGGAGTAAACACCTTGCTGACGGAAGCGGTGATGTTCATCGCGACGAGCACCGCCCCGGCTATCGGCACGGCGAACTGCACGATGGTAGGACTCCCGTCCGCCTCCGGGGCGACCGCCACTCAGATTGACACCACCTCCGCCCAGGGCATCTGCCTCCGGGCGACTCTCGCCGGGGCCAACGCAAGCATCCAGTGCACCAACTGGGATATCGAGGCACTGGACTAACGGGAGGTTCCTCCTGGCTAGGAGGGGTCTGTGGCGATAGCTTTTGACAACTCCGGCAGTACCCCGGTTACCACCGGAGTAACTTCGGCTTCTCTCGACATCACGGCGGCGACGGTCGGCGCGGTCTGCTATGCGTGGGTCGCGGTCGGGTCTTCTAACGCGGGAGCACCGTCGATTGCGGCGACGGGCTGGACGACGGTCCAGGGTGCCGCTGATAGCACGACCGCTGAGTATGCGGTGCTCCGCAGGCTCAAGCAGGCGGGCGATACGACGTTCACGGTGTCGTGGACGACTACGGCGCATGCCGAGCTGGTCTGGGCATCATGGACTGGCGTCGATACGGTCAGTTTCGATGAGCAGTCCGCAATCGCGACGAACGGCACGACGTCCCGGACGGCGGTCCCGACTCCAACGGCTACCCCGACAGCGGGCGACCGGTGGGCTGTCGGGTTCTTCGCTGTGCGGACTTCCACGTCCGGGAACAAGAACATTACGTGGACCCCGGACGGGGCGCAGACCGAGCGTGTCGATGCGAATAACAGCGCAGGCGTGTCCTCGGTGTGGTTCGGCAATGAGATCGCCGATACGAACAGCGCGGTAGCGCAGTCGGCGCAGTCTTATACGGCGACTCATGCGCCTGCGGCTGAATCGCATGATGGCAGTGCGATCCTGTTCCTGATCCCTGCGGCGGCTGGCTCACCACCGCCGTTCATCCTGAACCCTCCGGGACGGCAGTCCCCGATGGCATTCCAGTACATCCCTGCGATGCCGGTGTCGTACCAGGTCAGTACCGTAGTGACCCCGGTGACACTGAACGCGCAAGTTGCCGCGCCCGGCTCGGTGCAGATGCTGGCAGGGCGGATTCTCGTCGCGCTCGCCGTGGTCGCGAGCACCGTATCCCGGTCTCTGGGCAAGCTTGTCACGGGTGTTCTTGTCACGTACGGAACAGTGACGAGACAGGCAGGACGGGGTATTTCCGCAGCAGCCGCCGTGCTCGCGTCAGCGTCCAGGAATGCCGCCAGGACGATTTCCGCACAGCTGGCGATATTTGCCTCGACGGCAGCACAGAAGACCAAGCTCGTTTCCCTCGCCGCCCAGGCAGTTATTACCGGGACGGTGAATTCCCGCACTGCAAGGACGCTGAGCGGGATTCTCGCGGTAACTCCCGCCACGGTGCGCGGCGTGAGCAGGTCCCTGGCTGCCGCTACGGCAATAACTGCATTGCTGGGCATTACCAAGGTGAAACTGCTCTCCCTGGCGGCATTCAGCGCCGTGACAGGAACACTGACCCGCTCGGCAGGAAAGCAGCTCAGCGCAGCAGGCGCAGTCACCGGGAGCACCAGTGCCCGCACCGGAAGGATCCTGCAGGCTTTCGCGGTACTGACTGCGAGCACGCAGCGTTCGGCTTCCAGGACGGTAGCGGCATTCACGGCAGTCACTTCCTCGGTAGTGGCGATCAAGGCGAGAATCGTGGCACTCGCGGCGGCGGTCGTGACTTACGGGACCGTCACCATCCGCACCGGCAAGATCGTGACCGCGCTCGCAGCAGCCGGAGGGTCCGTGTCCTCCAGGACCGGGAAGCTGGTAACCGCACTGGCGACCGTGACGGGATCGGCAATCCGCGTTCCCGGGAAGATCATCTCTGCGGTAGTCGTACTGCCCGCCTCGGTGTCGATGATCAAGGCGAAACTGGTGGTGCTGCTCGCGACGGCAACCGCTACGGGAGCCATGACACGGCGTGCTGGCAGGGCGCTGTCCGCGCAGTTCCAGGTCACCGCATCCGCTATCCGCAAGATGACACGGACCCTGGCAGCATCGGCGGCGGCAACGGCATCCTCCCTGAGGGGACGGGCGGTCATCCTCTCTGCCGTTATCGGGTCCACGGGATCGCTGCTCAAGACGGTGGTCAACCCTGTCATCCTCATTATCTTCAAGCTGGGCGTCCCGGCACTCCGCTGGGTTACCGGGAGCATCAAGAAGAACTGGAAGACGCCATGACCTCGCCCGACTGGGGAACAGGAAGTGCCCAGACCGAATGGTCCTCAGATCTTCCCTGGACGGAGTGGAACGTGGGTTTCAGCAGCATAGGACTTAATCACCTGTCCACGGAGTACGTGCTCATCCCGGTGTCCGCGACGAAATCCGGGATTCCCTACAATCCGACCGGTGATACCGTCCAGTTCGCCTTCATGCCGACTTCTACCCAGGTCCCGCAGAATACTGACTGGGTGGCAGGGTCATGGGATACTGATACCTCGAATGTCCTGTACCCGTACTCCGCGAAATGCCTCGTGGGGCCTTCCGGTACCATTAACCTGGGGATCGGGAACTACGTGATTTACATCAAGATCACGGACAATCCCGAGATACCCGTCCTGGTCGGCGGACAGCTTTCCGTTTCATAAAAAGGACACTGCTTGGCACGAGCCAGCGCGATCGTCAACGCGCTCAAGTCCGTTCCCGGAGGGGCGAGATACACGCCCGCTCCGCAGTCTAACGGCATGGGCAGGATCAGCCCGATCCAGGCTGAGATGTACCTGAACAACAGCTATGCCAATACTTACGGTCCCTTTCTTCCGCGTCCGAGCAGGACGTTCACCGATGGCGCATTCGCGCCCATGTCCCCGATCCAGCCGGTCCCGGTTGATGAGCCGCCGCCCGGCGGGACATTCCCGGACCCGAGATGGTGGCAGTACCGCACCAGCTGGAACCTGCCGACCCCGCCTGGCACCGAGGGACTCAAGCTCGCGTCTTTCGACCAGCTCTACACTCTCGCCAACCGCTACAGCGTCGCAAGGCAGTGCATCGAGCTGCGCAAGGACGAAATCCGGGGACTGAACTGGGAGATCACCCTCACCACCGATGCCGCCAGGGCATACCGGGACGACACTGCGGCGATGCGGGATTTCGGGGAGCGCAAGGCGCAAGCCACCAAGTTCTTCAACCATCCCGACCCTGACTTCTGGTGCTTTACCTCTTTCCTCGATGCCCTGCTCGAAGAGATCTTCGTCTATGATGCTCTCGCAGTCGTTTTCCGTCCTAAATACGGGGCGTCATTCGGAATGGGCGGACGGGGACTCCTCGGCAGTGACCTGGACAGCATTAACCTCGTGAGCGGACCCACTATCCGCCCCTTGATCGACATGCACGGCGGGCGCCCGAGGCCTCCCGCCCCTGCTTATCAGCAATTCCTCTACGGAGTTCCCCGCAGCGATTACATGACCATGGCATTCGGCACTGACGTCGATGAGGCAGGTCTTTCCGGCGCGGAAGTCAATGAGTTCCGTTCCGATGTCATGTTGTATGCTCCCCTGGTCGCGAGGAGGGAAACCCCCTACGGGTTCCCGCCGGTAGAAAGGGCACTGCTGCCCATCGTCTCCGGCCTGCAGAAGCAGGAGTTCCAGCTCGACTACTTTACCGAGGGAACAGTTCCTGCTGTTTACATATCGCCCGGCGATAGTAATATCACCCCGACTCAGATCGGTGAGCTGCAGAACGCCCTCAATGCCCTCGCTGGCGATCCGGCGTACCACCTGAAAGTCGTCGTACTGCCCCCCGGTAGCAAGGTGGAACCGCAGCGCCCGGTGGACCTCAGCGATTCTTTCGACTACCTGGTCATGAATCAGGTGGCAATGGCGTTCGACGTTCTTCCCACTGAGATCGGGATCATTCCCGACGTGGGAGCATCTCCTACCGGTCCGTCCGCCAGCGGCATCAAGTTCTCCAGCCAGGAAAGCCGCAACCTCAAGACCCGCAAGTCCACCAAGCCGCTACTGAAGTTCATTTCCGGCATCTTCAACTACGCCCTCCAGGAAATCTGCGGTCAGCGGGACCTGCAGTTCTCGTTCGAGGGACTGATCGATGAAGAAGACAAGCAGGCAATTACCTCTCTCGGGGTAGAGCAGATTCAGAACGGCGTTGCCTCCATCGATGAGGTAAGGGAGCGGCTGGACCTTCCCCCGTGGGGACTCCCGGAGACCTCCGAGCCGATCGTGATGACCCAGAACGGTCCCATCCCGTTCTCCCAGGCTCCTCAGCTCATCCAGGCGATGCTCACCCAGGGACAGAACAGCAGTTCCTCCTCCGGGAAGAAGAGTCCCGCCAAGCCGAAGAAGGGCACCTCGGCAACCAAGCCGAACGGCTCTCACTCCGCGCCGGTCTCCCCGTCGCGCCCCAATCCTGCCGCCACTCCCCAGCATGCGGCAGCCCAGGCGGTCGCGAGTACGCTGCGCCCTCAGCGGGGTTCCACTGGAGGCACTGCCGGAAGAAGCCAGAACGCCGGTTCGAGAAAGCGCGGCGAAGGACAGGCTCCCACTCAGGGCAGGCTGCGCAACAAGGCAGCGGCAGTTTCTGAACTCGATGCTCTCCGCAGGCACCTGCGTAAAGGCAGGGAGATTACCACCTGGGAGCCGGTTCACATCACCAACGGCACTCTTGCCAGGATCGCGGAAGATGTCGCCAAGGGCGTCCTGCTCGATACTGCCATCGAGCGCGCGATGGATATCGAGGCGAAAAGCGATCTTCCGGAGACAATGCTCCAGCCGGTTACTTTCCACTGGGATGAGGAAATCCCGGATGAGGGATGCACTTACCAGCCATGGGATGATGAGGTTATCAAGTCCCAGGCGCAGTTCCCCGGATGGCAGCAGGACCTCGGGCTGGTAGGGCAGTACAAGGAGCAGATTTCCCAGGCATTCCAGGACGCCGAGATCAGGGGCTCGCAGATTCGCAAGGATGCGGCTACGGGGTTCATGTCGGTCACCGCCGGAACCCTCCGGGGACTCATCTCCGACGCCATGAGGGAAGTCTTCCTGGAAACCCTGACCCCCCTGTGGGAAAAGGCATGGAAGCTCGGCTATGATTCCGCCGGTCAGCTCCTGGGAAAGACCGGGAATTACGGAGATCACCTCCAGAACTTCCTGGATACCGAAGGGTCTCACTGGCTGGATCAGGTTTCCCGGACCGGGCTCGGGAATTCGATCGCCCGCAGCGAGATGATCGCCAGGACCGAAGTAGCCCGCGCCATGAACGACGGGGCAATGCAGTGCTACCGCGATAACGGGGTCACGCACAAGCATCTCGCGATAGCACCTGACGATACCTGTAATGTCTGCGACAGCGCTAAGAGCGACGGGATCATCCCGCTCGATTCTATCTTCAAGGGCGGCGAGCCTCCGTTTCATCCGAACTGCCGCTGCATACCCCTTCCGGCAGGCATTAACGCCGAGCCCCCGCAGGGACATATCAGCAAGAACCTTGATCACCCCTACGCCCGGGATATGCATTCCGGGGCGGGTAACTGCGAGTGCGGGATGACCGAGAGCCAGCATCCGGAAGGGTCTTCCGCAGAAGATGATTCCCGCGTTGCCTGGCTGCTGATCCGGGCGAGAGATGAAGACGGCAAGTGGCGCTACCTGCTCCAGCAGCGTAATGACGGCTCCTGGGGAATGCCGGGCGGTACCTGCCACGTCGGGGAATCAGGCTATACCGCCGCTTACCGGGAGGCTACCGAGGAGATCGGGGTTCTTCCTGAGCTGACTTGCATCCAGGATTTCAGCCATGTCGATCCTGACGGCACGCAAGTTTACCTGTACCTGTGCGAATCTGAGTATTTCCATCCGGAGCTGAACGGCAGCACCCCCGATGAGACCCGGGGGACCGGCTGGTTCCGCAGGAAGGAAATCGGCGAGCTTGATCTCACTGATAAATTCCGCGATGACTGGGTGAAGGAAGTCGATCTCAAGGCTAACCTCCCCAAAGTCCTCCAGAACGTCGTGGACGAGATGGGTCAGCGGCTGGTCATCGATGACCCTGACCGTACCGGAGCGGGCATGGGCTCGCGGTGGCCTTATCCGCACCGGGCTGACGGTTCTGAGTGGCCTGACGCAGGACCCGGGGCTGTTCCAGGATCATCTGCTGGCGGGGAACCCCCGAGAAGTGACCCGGATCACGCTGATGCAGCTGGCGCGCGTCTCTACCCGAGGGGCTCCCTTGATGATGAGTACCCCCGGAGAAGGACCCGCAACCGCCCCGCATCAAGATTCCCCGATATGGGGGATGAAGATGATGACAAGTGGCCGCAGGGCGGGACGGATGATCCCGGACCTGACATGCAGGGAATGCCCAAATCTGCCCCGCATCCGGTCGTGGGTACCCCCGGTCCGAAGACCCCGAAGCCCAGGACTCCCCAGCCGGGGCTCGCTGAGCAGTTCGATCCTTCCACGGTGGTCCAGCACTGGGACCCGGAAGAAGAGAGCAATGTCGTCGCCGGGAAGGGTGCCCAGCACGTCACTGACGCCAACCCGGTGGAATGGCGGCACGTCTACGCCCAGCTGGAGAAGAATTTCCCCAACGACGCCATCGAGTGGGTGAAGAGAGCACGCTGGATCGGTCCCGTCAACGTGCCCTGGGAAAGAGTTGACACCGACGACGAGGACAAGTGGGCAGCGAGCCACCAGCCGGATGCGGTGAACCGCTTCGCGAGGGGTATCAGGTCGGGAGAAGGCAATACCTCTCCCAGCGTTCTCGTGCAGGAGCCGAATAGTAACCGGGCGTTCATCGTGGACGGGCATCACAGAGCCCTGGCGCGGCATTACAAGCTGAACCAGCCGGTCCTGGCATACGTGGGCAACATCAGCCCCCGGGATCGCATGGCGGCACTGGAAACGCACACCAAGCAGATCCATCAGGGTTCCGATCCCGGGAACAAGTGATGGAGAAGGTCTGCAAGGAGAGCGTTCATTACCGCCTTGGTGATCGTGAACGTCACTGCGGTAATTGCGTTATGTTCCATCTGCAGGGGAAATACGGACTGCTCGACAGCGGAACATGTGATCTGGTCAGGGGCGTGATTACCGTGGTGGACGTCTGTGACCGCTGGGAAGCGAAAGCGGAGAAGTCCGAGCAGACTCCCTCTCTCGCTGCTACTCCTGCTCCGCTGGGGAACCAGGGTCTGTGGCATACCCCCGATAAGCATGTTCCCGCCAAGCAGAAGCTGCCCAATTACATTGAGCATATTGCGCAGGTGCTGATGAAAGATCAGGGTATGGGGGAATCGCAGGCTATCGCCACTGCCCTCAATGCGGTGAAAAGATGGGCACAGGGCAATCTCGGGGAACGGCACGGGCATGTGCATCCCGAGGTGATATCGGCTTCCCGGGCAGCCCTCGCTGAATGGGAGAAGCTGAAGGAATCCCACCATCAGTAAGAAGCGGAAGCAGCTTCTCCTGCATGATCTCGCGGTTGCCCTCAATGCCTGCGAGAAAGCCGGAATACACCCGAAGCTCCGCCACGGGATCGTCTTTACGGACGCGGGTTACGTGATGGTCGTGAAAGACAGATGGGTTTCCCGCAAGCTTAACCGCAGGTAATTTGACATTTCCTGCGGGAATGGTTTAAAATCGCAGCGTGGTATAACTTTCGCTGCTGCAGGTAAGCGGCGGCGGTGATGAGTATTTCCGGGCTATCCTGAAACATGCCGAGTCCGGTATTGCAGGGATCGCAGAGTAGTCCCCGGATCTCCAGCGATTTGTGGCAGTGGTCCACGGAAAGCCTGCTCTTTCCCAGCGGAGGACGGCGGCAGATGGCGCACAGGTCATCCTGGGCCTTTGACATCACGTCAAATTCCTCGCGGGTAATGCCGTACTTCCTGAGCAGCCTGTCATCGTTATGCTTCTGACGTCGGCTCGGATACTTCTCCTGGTAGAACTTCCCGAAGTGGCCCCTTCTCTTGTCGCGGAACTCGGGGTTCTCCTTGTAGCGCTCGTTGTACCAGTCACGATAGCAGTTCCGGCAGCGGCTCTGCAGTCCTGATTTAGCCCTGCTGTTCTTGTGGAAAGCGTTGAACGGCATGCGCTTTTTGCAGATAGTGCAGACCTGGGAGTTCTCCAGGTCATCTGTTTCCTCAAAACGCGGGGCAGGCTTAGGCATTGTGCTGTGCTTCCGTGAGATGGCATTAGCATAATCGTATTACAGAAGGAGCCCGTGTGGCAACAACCCTTACCGGTGCCGGAGAAGTCACTTCTCAGGTCTTCATGTCTTTCCCCATCGAGAAGACGGAGACCACGGAAGATGGCGACATCCTGGTTTACGGGAAGGCAACTGACGGTTCGGTAGACGCGGACCAGCAGATTGTCCACCCGGACTTCTCCTCGAAGGCGATCAAGGAATGGCTCGACACCGGAGGGAACCTCCGGGTTCAGCATTCGGCTCAGCGCGACCCCGCCGGTATCGGCGTTTCTGCCGAAACTGACTCTTCAGGGGCCACTTGGGTAAAGGGTCTTGTAATCGAGCCCGTGGCGAAGAAACTAGTTTCCAAGGGAGCCCTCCGAGCCTACTCCGTGGGCATTGCCCGTCCCACTATCGAGCGGGACGTCACCGGCAAAGCACGCGGCGGGATCATCACCGGAGGGCAGATCGTGGAAATCTCCCTGGTGGACCGCCCCGCGAACAAGTCCTGCGGTATCCAGCTGGTCAAGTCGGACAGCGAAGGAGCCCCGGAATTCACCGGCAAGGTCTTCGGCGACGAGAACGTGATCGCCAAGTTCACCGGAACTGAGATTACCGCCAAATACGCCAAGGGCGGGCTCGTCGCGGACGGCAGTGATTCCGTCACGGTCAATGAGGACATGTCCCTCACGTTCACCCCCAACGACCTGGCGAAGATCCTGAAGACCAAGATCATCGACCAGCACTATGAGGACCTTGCCGCCCAGGCGCTGTTCGCCGCAGAGGCAGAGGTCTACAAGCGCAATGTGGACACTGCCGAGAGGCGTTCCCTGGCGTCTGCCGGGAATGCGCTCCCCAATGGCAGCTACCCGATCGCCAATGCAGGCGACCTGGGCAATGCGGCGCATCTCGCTGCGACCGGTCACGGTGACGCGGAAGCCGCGAAAAAGCTTATCGCGAGAAGGGCGAAGGAACTCGGTGTGGCAAATCCGCTCACTGATAATGACGACTCCACTAAGGCCGGAGGCAGTGTGGCAGATGCCGCTCCCGAAATGATCAAGACCGGCGCCGCAAAGGAAGCCGATCCGGACCTTACGAAGGACCCGGAGAAGGAGTCCGAGGTAAAGGAGAAGGCGGCGAAGAAGCCCAAGAAGGGCAAGAAGCTGCCTCCGTGGATGCAGGACGACGCTAAGGGTGACGCCGATGATTCCGGCAAGTCCGCCGATGCGGACTCCTGCAAGCTGGATCACGCGCACTCCGAGAAGTGCATGCCGTCCGGCACTCCTCAGTCCGCCAGCGGCGCTTCCGAGGCCGCTCCCATGGACGAGATGCCTGACCCGGGTGCCTACCAGCACAGCCCGATGCCCGCAGGACGTGCGACTCCTGAGCACAAGGGCGCGGGAATGTCCCCGGAGACTGCGGCACTCCTGCGCTTCAAGTCGATCGGAATGGATGCCGATCTCGGGCGTCTTCACGACCTGACCTGCCCGGCATTCCACCCCGACGAGGTAGCGAAGTACCACCCGTTCGCCAGTTTCGAGACGGTTCTCGATGAGGACCTGTGGATGCGCAAGGCGGTGGACGCGGCTACCGGTCCTGTTGAGAGCGCCATGGCGATGACCGAGATCTGGCGCGCGGTTACCGCACTGAAGAACGCGGACATGGCGGACCTCAACGATTACCGGCTGAAGCTGCACAAGGCATTCCGCGACGCCAACCCCGGGCCGTCTTCGGCACCGTCTCCCGGCTCGATGTCTCCCGGCAAGTTCCACCGTCCCTGCATTACCGAGGGGCATGCGGCTACCTCCCCCGGCTATGACGGTCCGAATACTTCTGCGAAGATCCCGGATTCCCCGCCGAACGCGCATTCTTTCGGAAGGCCTCCGCTGAGCGCAGGGCACCAGTCCCCGTCTCCCTCATTCATGAAGGGCAGCTTCGAATATCCCTCCGAGCAGGGCGTGCCCACTTCCCTGACCTACGCGCACATGGAGAAGGACAATGCCCGCCGGGCACTGGTGATGATGCACGATCACCTGCAGCACCAGTTCCCGCAGGGCTGCCCGATGATTGAGCAGGACGCTTACCGCGTCGATCAGAAGCCTCCGGTCCCTGCCATCGCGGGCAAGGCGGAAGACGCCAAGCCGGAGCCGGTCGCAGAGAAGGAAATGACCGCTGCTCTTTCCGGTAATGAGTTCACCGACGAGACCATCGAGAAGGGCGCTCGCAAGAAGCTCGCCAGGAAGGTCCTCTCCGGCAAGCTCACCGTCGATGAGGCTCGCGCCAAGCTCGGCAGGATGCGTTCCCAGAAGTCTCAGGAACTGCTTGTCGATGCCGTCGAGAAGGGCATCATGTCCATTGACGAGGCACGGGCGAAGATGGGTCTCGGTCCGTGGGTCACCCCGGGCGAGGTCATCAAGAGCAGCGCGCCTCAGGTCGTCAAGAGCGAAGTCGCGGAGAGTCCCGTGATTGACCCTGACATCATCAAGAATGCAGTACAGGCGGCAATCGCCCCGCTGCTGGAGAAGATCGAGAAGCAGGACAAGACGATCAGCGAGCAGGAAGCCCGCTGGGAGGCTGCTGCTAATCTCCCTGACCCCAAGACCGCCTCCTGGGCTGGTCTTACATTCAACAAGAACGCGCGCCCGGCGGGCGCCGTCACGGTAGCTGAGAACGCGGAGCGTACTCAGGTAAACCACATGCGCCAGGCGTACCGTACCTGGCGCACTTCCGAGAACCCCTTCGAGCGGGAAGCTGCGCGGGCGGAACTCGATAAGTACGGATTCACTGAGTAATTTTCCGCTCCGAACATAAGGAGATACTGTGGCGGATATCGTCACCGACGAGGGAATCGCAGCCCCCGGAATGGGTAATGCGCCCCTTGGTAGGGCAAGCTCGGCAGCCGAGCGCGTAGCGCGCCGGTCCAACTACGAGGCGACTGCTACGTCCCTCGCCAAGTCCCTGGTCAAGGGCGTCGGTCATGTGACCAACAATGGCGTCCCCCTGTCTGAGGGAACGCACAACCGTGACATCATGACCAAGAGCCACCAGGCGATCATGGACGTCCGGGCAGCCACCTATGAGGGCGCCTGGGAGACCGAGAACGTCATGGGCAGAATCAGCCCGGACTTCTGGGGACAGCGCGAGACCGGGGGCATCCGCTCCATGGCATCGCGTGACTCCATGATGCGCAAGGCAATGAGCGCGGAGATCAGCAAGTCTTTCACCGCAACCAACATGGGCACTGCGGGTGTTCCTTACGGACTCGTTCCGTTTGACCTGCTCGCCCCGAGCCGCTTGATCTACCCGGTTTACACCCTGTTCCGGAATAAGTTCCCCCGTCCGGCAGGACAGGGCGCTTCCCGGCAGGTCTACGGGCTGCTCGGAATCTCCGGTTCCCAGACCGGCGGTCAGGGTGTCATTGACATCTCGATCCCCGAGCTGGTCACCAGCGGAGGTCAGCTGAGCACCACGGCAACGTGGCCTCTCAACATTCCCAAGACCGGGACGCAGACTGAGTACAAGCTCAATGTGCCTTACCGGTTCTTCGGGCTGAGTGAGTCGCTCTCGTGGCTCGCCCAGTTCGAATCCCAGGGATTCGAGGACATTTCCGCGCTGGCAAACCTGGTGCTTCTCCAGGAGATGATGCTCGGTGAGGAATACCAGATGATCGCGGGAAGTTCGCAGAACCTGGCGACCCCCGCTGCTCCCACCGCAACCGCCCGTACCGCAGGCTCGAATGAGACCGCTATCACCGGGTTCACCACCAACGTGAACTTCAAGGTCTCCGCCCTGAATTACTTCGGGGAGAGCATTGCCTCTGCCGCGATCGGTTCCGCTGTCGCCATTTCCGCAGGGCAGGTCGTAGATGTCACGATTAGCCCCGTTCCTGGCGCTCAGCAGTACAACCTGTACATGACCACCAACGCGGGCACCTACTTCCTGCAGGCGGGTACCTCCGTGCAGTCCGGTACCGGCACCGCCGGAAACACCACCTTCCAGGGCACCCAGACCGCGAACTCCATCGGCGGGCTGCGCTTCACCGTGCAGGGTCCGGTCGCGACCACTTCCAACGCCTCGGGACCCGGTTCGAACACCACGAACTGCAACCCCACCACCGTGGACACCGGCACCGGAAGCTCCAACCGGATGGAGGGGCTCATCCCCACCCTGACCGGTCTTTCCGCAACCGGCTCCGGACCTTACTCGAACGTCGGATTCGGCGGATCGAGCAATGTCTGGAAGGGCGGCTACGTCAACTCCAGCGTGGGAACTCACCTTTCCACTAATGCCATTTTCACGGCGCTTGACGCAATGTGGGAGAACAATGGCATGAACAATGTCAGCCCTGGCGTTTACAAGGCTGACCCGTCTGAGATCGTCGCTGACGGCGGTGACCTCATGCGGCTGGCAAATGACATGCTGCTGCAGGGAAACAGCCTCAACTACCTGCTCAACATCAGCCAGGATCAGATTTCCGGAATTCGTGCCGGTGCAGCCGTCGCGGAATTCGTCAACCCTGTTACCCGCTCTACGGTCAAGCTTACCGTCCACCCGTGGATGAGCCAGGGAACTGCGCTGCTGATGAGCTACCAGTTGCCGCAGACCTGGAGCCATGTCGATAACGCCTGGGAGATGACCGTAGTCCAAGACTACGTGTCTGTCGCATGGCCTGTTATCGACGCGACCTTCCGCTACAGCATTTTCCTGCTGGGCTCCCTGGTTGCTCACGCGCCTTTCTACAGCGGAATTCTGCAGGGACTGCAGGTTTCGGACGTTACGCCTTTCAGTTAAGGCATACGGAATTCCCCGGAGGGATTAACCTCCCTCCGGGGAGGCATACTCAGAAAAGGAGAATGTATGCCTCTCGCAGCAACTCCGCTGACCACCGCTACTATCGCGGCAGGCGGAACCACCACCTGCTACTCGGTGCCCAGCACGAATACAGGCTTCCGGGATCTGGTCCTGACTAACGCCAACACGAGTTCGGGTACCGCGTTCACGATTTTCGTGGCAACCGCATCTGCACCCACCCCCTCGGTAGCCTTCGGGATTCCCTCCGGATCGACCCTGGTTCTCCAGGGACCGGTGGCAGCCAGCACCCAGATCTACGCGACCTGCGTCTCGGCAGCCACCCTGGTTGTCGGGCAGGGCAGCGTCGTCTCGGTGATCTAAGTCCCCCTGAGACTCTTTTAAGGAGGACAGCATGCCCAATCTCGGTCCAGGGAACGACCAGCACGTCAATACCAACCCGATTCCCACGTGGATCTTCACCCCGACGCCGAATGCCCCCTCGACGGTACGCCTGTACAACGAGGGCAGCAACATCATCTGGGTGGGGCAGTCCCCGGTAACCCCGTTCAACGGCTTCCCCATTCCGGCAGGTTCTCGTCCGGTGGAATTCCAGAATGCCACCACGACGCTGTACGCCTGCTCGAACGTGGCACCGGGAACGGTGAGCAACACGCTCACCGCCGTGGCGCTAGCCGCCGGGGCGACGTCATTCACGCTGGGCAGCACCGTCAACATGCCCGCAGGTACCACGCTGATTATCGGCAATACCGGCAAGGGGCAGGAAGTAGCGACTGTCGCAGGCACGACGGCAACTGCCGTCACCGTCTCGACAGGACTTCTCTACGACCACGCCGCGAGTTCTACCGTCACCACCGCCGTTGTCTATCCCGGGCAGCTCCGGGTGTCGGCGGGCGTGGTTTAGTTTCTGCTATCATTCCCGTTATGGGAAATGGCAGGAAGAAGTATCTCGTAACCGGGGGAGCGGGCTTCATCGGGAGCAATCTCGTGAAGAAGCTCGTTTCCCTCGGGAGCGAGGTAAATGTCCTCGATGACATGTCCAGGGGTCAGGCAGGACGTCTCAAGGGCGTTCCCGTCACGATCTTCCAGGGCGATGTCCGCGATGAGAAGAACGTCCGCGCGGCAATGCACGGATGCGATTCCGTCGTGCACCTGGCTTATCTCCAGGGAACCCAGACTTTCTACGCTGAGCCCCGTCAGGTGCTCGACGTGGCAATGAGGGGGATGCTTAATGTCCTTGCGGCGTGCGAAGCAACAGGATGCGCGGAGCTTCTGCTGGTCTCCTCCTCGGAGGCGTACCAGGTGGCGCCGCAAGTGCCCACGCCGGAGGACATTCCGCTCGTAGTGCCGGATGTCCTCAACCCCCGTTATTCCTACGGCGGCGGGAAGATCGCGAGTGAGATCATGTCCCTCGCCTGGGCGCGGACCGGCATCCTTGACAGGCTCATCATCACCAGGCCGCATAACATCTACGGTCCTGATATGGGCAGGGAACATGTCATCCCGGAATTCTGCATCCGGCTGAACTCCCTGGTCCAGGATCACGACGGGATCATCCCCTTCCCGATCCAGGGTTCCGGTCAGGAGACTCGCAGTTTCTGCTACATTGATGACTGCATAGACCAGTTCATCACCCTGCTCGATTCTGGCGAGCACATGAACGTCTACCACATGGGCACCCTGGAAGAGCGCACCATCTCTGAGGTGGCTCACGAGGTAGCCTGGTGGTGCTATGACCTGGAGATCAAGGTCATTCCCGGCAAGCTCCCGCAGGGCAGCCCCCCGAGAAGGTGCCCGGATATCTCGAAGATCACCGCGCTGGGCTGGACCGGTCCTAAGGTGACCTTTGAGGAAGGCGTCGCCCGTACCGGATCGTGGTACCGCGCGAATGGCTGAAATCCCCCGCTGCGGTTCCTGCGGGGAGCGGGACATGGTTCCCGTCCTGGATATGGGCATGCAGCCTCTCGCTGAGCATGACAACGGGCAGAGATACCCGCTGAAGCTAGTCAAGTGCACGCAGTGCACGCTCGTCCAGCTGAGCTACATCCCCGATCAGCATGAGATGTTCCCCCCGGATCATCCCTACGCCACCGGCAACACGAAGGCGATGCGGGATCATTTCGCGCAGCTGGCGGAGAAGATCAAGCCCTGGCTGTGCATGGAAGATCTTGTCGTGGATATCGGGGCTAACGACGGGACTTTCCTGCTGTCGCTGCCGGAAACGCTTCGCCGTATAGCGGTAGAGCCAACGAACCAGGCAGCAAAATGCCGTAAGCAGGATCTCACGACCTGGCAGCAGTTTTTCACTTCCGAGGTCGCGAAAGACATCCTGGGCTACGCAGGTCCTGCGAGGGTCATTACCGCAACAAATGTGCTAGCGCATGTTCCGGACCCGCATGACTTCCTCACGGGAATGGTAACCCTTCTTGCCGACGACGGCTTGTTCGTCACCGAGAACCATGACTGGGCATCGATCGCAAACGGGATGCAGATCGATACCGTCTACCATGAGCACCTCCGCTACTACTCCATCGCCTCTCTCTCCCGGCTGCTCGCCTTTCACGGGCTGATCATCGAGAACATCGAGAAGATCCCCACCCACGGCGGGTCGTTCCGCATCTGGGCGGTGAAGGAGCAGGGAAACCTTGCTTCCCGCGCCTGGAAAGCCCGGAACGCCCTGTTCGACCTGATGCAGCCGCTATGGCGGGATGGCTGGAGCATCTGCGGTATCGGGGCAACTACCCGCGCCACCCCGCTGATCAATTACGCGGGCATCGCGGGCTTCCTGGAATATGTCTGCGAGGTCTCTTCCAGTGAGAAGATCGGGACATGCATTCCCGGCACGGAAATCCCGGTCGTTGACGAGAAGAAGCTCTTCGAGAAGCAGCCCCAGTATGCACTCCTGCTGTCCTGGCATCTCGCGCATGACCTGATCCCGAAGCTTCGCGGAAAAGGCTACAAGGGCAAGTTCATCATCCCCCTTCCCGAGGCGAGGATCGTTGACTGACCGCTTTGAAGACGAACGCGGCGTCATCCAGGACCTTCTTGGTCCCGTTGATGCCGTGACGGAAATCTTTACCGTCGCCGGATCCGTCCGGGGTAACCACATCCATTACCAGACCACCCAGTGGACGTATATTGTCTCCGGGAGAATGCTCATGGTCCAGGGGGATGACGGCGAGCAGTACCGCAAAGAACATGTCGCGGGTGATCTCGTCACCGAGAAGCCCGGCATCCCGCATGCCTGGAAAGCACTGGAAGATACCAGGGTCCTGGTTTTCACGAAAGGCCCCCGGTCCGGGGAAGCCTACGAGTCTGACACCGTGCGGCTTTCCATGCCGCTGATCGAGAGGAATGCATGAAGTCCCTGCTCGTCATGGTACCCACCCGCAAGCGCCGGGAACAGGCAGCCCGGCTGATCAAGTCTTTCGAGGCCAGCGAGCCCGCTGATGAGACCGTCCTGCTGTTCGTCACCGACGACGATGACGATTCCTATGAGGACATGGACTGGGGCGGCACCACGCACTGTGTCCTTTCCCCCCGGGATACTCTCGTCGGGATCTTCAACAAGATCGCCCTGGCGCACGCGGATGATTTCGACGCCATCATGACGGTCGGCGATGACCACCTGTTCACTACCCCGAAGTGGGATAAGGCGCTCATGGACGCCCTGGAAGCCATGGGGGGCACCGGGTGGGTATTCCCCGACGACAAGCGCCGCAGCGGCTTCCCGGAGATCTGGGCGGTCTCCAGTGACCTCGTGAAGTTCCTCGGCTGGTTCGCCCTTCCGGTAGTGAAGCACTTCTACTGCGATAACGCCATCAGCGAGCTGGGCAGGCGCACGGACATGCTCCGCTACGTCCCCGAGGCGGTCATTGAGCATCTGCACTACACCGTCAGCCCGGGAACCGAACGGGACAGTACGTACATCGAGGCCGAGCAGTCCAGCGGAGCTTCCGATCTCGCCGCCTACCAGGAATGGCGGGAAAAGCACCTGGCGCACACCGTAGCCCGGGTCAAGCGCGAGTTCAGCCAGGATGTCAAGTGGATCCTGGAAAAAGTCTAGGGGGCTTGTGACCTACGTAATGGGACAGATCTCAGTGGCAAATAACTCCACCGTTCCGCTGTTCACCGTGCCTCCCGGACTGTGCAATGCCACGTTCTGGAACTCCGCCACGTCCGCGACGAATGTCGTGTCGGTAGGAACGTCCACGGCAGTGACGGCGGTGAACGGACTGCAGTGCCACTCCATCCCCACATCTTTTAACAGCTACGTCAGCAGCCGGGGAGCTACGTTTTACGGAGCCAATACTTCCGGCACGACGGGACTGATCAACTACATCCTGGTGACCGATCAGTA
>Ga0070680_100001237_pt1 | contig 18392 bp, 16 predicted proteins | sample KBSC73BmetaG_FD_64672 | JGI IMG/M metagenome (GOLD analysis project Ga0070680, IMG submission 64672) | Corn rhizosphere microbial communities from Kellogg Biological Station, Michigan, USA - KBS C7-3B metaG | ecosystem: Host-associated > Plants > Roots > Rhizosphere | place: USA: Michigan...
CCGTCAGGCGATCTCGGCGTGCTCGTGGTAGTCGCGCCGCAGCCCCGATGTGATCAGCCCTGGTGCGCCGTTACCGACAGGCCGCCCATCGATGCTCACGACCGGCATGACGATCTGGCTCGCCGAGGTCACGAAGGCCTCGCGCGCGGCGTAGGCCTCCTCGACCGTGAAGGCGCGCTCCTCGACTTTGAGCCCCTGCGCCTTCAACTCGTCCATCACGACCGAGCGGGTGATGCCCGGCAGGATGCCGGTATCGAGCGCGCGGGTGACCAGCACGCCGTCGCGGGTGACGATCCAGGCGTTCGACGAGGCGCCCTCGGTGATGCGGCCTTGCGCGTCGACCATCCAGGCCTCGCGCGCGCCCTTGTCGCGCGCCGCCTGTTTGGCGAGCACGTTCGGTAATAGCGCCACCGACTTGATGTCGACGCGTTGCCAGCGGATGTCCGGCACGGTGACGACGTCGATCCCCTGCTCCGCCTGCTTTTCCAGCCGCGCGCGATCGAAACTGCGCGATGTCACGACCAGGCTCGAAGGCGTGCCGGCGGCCGGGAACGGAAAGTCGCGCGGCGCGACGCCGCGCGTGACCTGCACGTAGACGATGCCGTCGTGGACGCGGTTACGGCGCACCGTCTCGCGCAACACGTGCGACAGCGCCTTGGCCGACATCGGCCGCGCCATGCGCAATTCGCGCAAGGACCGGTCGAGGCGGGCCATGTGGCGGGGCTCGTCGACCAGTCGGCCGCCCCTGACCTCGCAAACCTCGTAGACGCCGTCGGCGAATTGATAGCCGCGATCCTCGATCGAGACGGCGGCCTGGGCATGCGGCAGGTAGCGGCCGTTCACATAGGCGATGCGTGACATGGGACGTGCTTACCCGATTCCCAGCGCCTTGAGCTTGCGGTGGAGCGCCGATCGCTCCATGCCGACGAATTCTGCGGTACGCGAGATGTTGCCGCCGAAGCGGGAGATCTGCGCCACCAGATATTCGCGCTCGAACACTTCACGCGCATCGCGCAAGGGCAGCCCCATGAGCTGCTCGCCGCCGTTTCCGTTGGGCATTGATGGCACCATCGAGCCGACGTCCGGCGGCAGCATCGAGGCGTCGAGGACCGCGTCCGGCTCGCCGCCGGCGAGGATCATCAGCCGCTCGATGTTGTTGCGCAGCTGGCGCACGTTGCCCGGCCAATTGTGCGACTGCAGCACCGCCATGGCGTCCTCACCGATGCGGCGTTTCGGCAGGCCGGTCGCCTGCGAGATCTGATCCATGAAGTAGTCGACCAGATCGGGAATGTCTTCGCGCCGCTCGGCCAGCGCAGGGACGCGGATCGGCACGACCGACAGACGGTGATAGAGGTCCTCGCGGAAGCGCCCTTCCGCGATCAGCGCTTCGAGGTTGCGCGACGTCGACGACACGATGCGCACATCGACCGAGAGCTTGGCGGTGCCGCCGACACGCTGGAAGGTCTGGTCGACCAGGACGCGCAGAATCTTGTTCTGCGTCTCACGCGGCATCTCGGCGACGTCGTCGATGAACAAGGTGCCGCCATGCGCCTCTTCGAGCGCGCCGGCCTTGCGCTGATCGCTGCCGTTCGTCTGGTCGACGCCGAACAGCTCGACTTCCATGCGTTCGGGCGTGATGGCCGCTGCGTTGATGACGACGAAGGGCCCGCTCGCGCGCGTCGACATCTCGTGGATCGTGCGCGCCGCCAGTTCCTTGCCGGCGCCGGAGGGGCCGACGATGAGGATGCGGCTGTTGGTCGGCGCCACGCGCTCGAGCGACTGGCGCAATTGCGACATCGCGCCGGATCGGCCGACCAGCATCGGCGCGACTGGCGCAAGCTGCTTCAACTGCTTGACCTCGCGCTTGAGCCGCGAGGTCTCGAGCGCGCGGTCGGCGACCAGCACCAGCCGGTCGGCCTTGAACGGCTTCTCGATGAAGTCGTAGGCGCCCTGCTTGATGGCGGCGACCGCGGTCTCGATGTTGCCGTGACCGGAGATCATCACCACGGGCAATTCAGGATGCTCGCGTTTGACCGCGTCGAGCAGTTGCAGGCCGTCGAGCCTGGAGCCCTGCAGCCAGATGTCGAGGAAGACGAGGTTCGGCCGCCGCGTCGCGATCGCGCCGAGCGCGTCGTCGCTGTTACGCGCGGTCCGCGTCGCATAGCCCTCGTCCTCGAGAATTCCGGCCACGAGATCGCGGATATCGGCTTCGTCGTCGACGATCAATATTTCAGCTGACATGCATCACTCGTTCACGATTCTCTGCTTGTCGTTTGCGGCGGTTTCGGTCGCGCCTTCCTTGCCGGCGGCGAGGAAATAGACCCGCATCCAGGCGCCGCGCTGGCCCGGGAATTTCTCCTCGGCGTCGCGCAATTCGATGCCGCCGCCATGCTCCTCGAAGATACGCCCAACGATGGCGAGCCCAAGGCCGGTGCCCTTCTCGCGCGTCGTGACGTAGGGCTCGAGTAGGCGCGAGCGGCCTTCCTTCGGCAGGCCGATGCCGTTGTCGATGATATCGATGACGATGTTCTCGCCCTCGCGCGCGGCAATGACCTTGATCGCGCCGCGGCCGAGCTCTTCCGTCGGCACCGCGGAAATCGCCTCGGTAGCGTTCTTGATCAGGTTGGTCAGCGCCTGCGACAGCAGACGGCGGTCGAACCGCGCCGGCATCGGGTCCTCGGCGACCTCGACGGTCATGTCGATGTCGGCGTGCCCGACGCGCATCAGGAACACCGCCTCGCGCACGATATCGACCACGTTCTCCTGCGCGATGACCGGCTTCGGCATGCGGGAGAAGCGCGAGAACTCGTCGACCATGCGGCGTATGTCGTCGACCTGGCGCACGATCGTGTCGGTGCACTGCTCGAACACGGCGCGGTCCTCGACGATCATCTTGCCGTATTTGCGGCGCAGCCGCTCGGCCGAGAGCTGGATCGGCGTCAGCGGGTTCTTGATCTCGTGGGCAATGCGGCGCGCGACGTCGGCCCAGGCCGAGGTGCGCTGCGCGGCGACGAGCTCGGTGATGTCGTCGAGCGTGACGACGTAGCCATGCTCCGCCTCGGGCGACTGCTCGCTGGTGACGCGAACGGAGAGATTGCGCTCACGGCCGTTGCGCGTGATCGTCACTTGGTCCTGAGTGCGCGCGCCGTCCTGCGCCGCCGCCATGATGTCGGCGAGTTCGGGCAACACCTCGGCGAGCGGCCTTCCGAGCGCGTCCGCCTCGCTATGGCCGATCAGCTTCTCGGCGGAACGGTTGAGGATCGAGACGCAGCCGTGCCCGTCAATGCCGATGACGCCGGCGGAAGCGCCGGCGAGCACGGCTTCCGTGAAGCGGCGGCGGCTGTCGATGACGTCACGCGCGCGCATGATGTCGTCGCGTTGCGTGCGCAACTCCTGCGTCATGCGATTGAAGGTCTCGCCGAGATGCGCAAGATCGCCCTCTGACTGGCGCACTGGCACGCGCACGAACAGATTGCCTGTCGACACGGCCGTTGCCGCGCCGATCAGGCGGCGGATCGGCGCCACCAGCCGGTTGGCGAAGTCGAGGCCGATCCAAACGGCCGACAGGAGCACGATGAGCGCGATGACCGTGTACATCAGCGCGAAGGCGACCTGGACGCCGAGCCGGCGCGCCTCGAGAGTGGCGTATTCGCTCACGCTGGCGCGCGTCGCCTGCAATTGCGGCACCACGCGCGGATCCAAGAGCCGCGTGATGTAGAGATAATCGTCCGGATACTGATCGAGCTTGACCACCGCCGCGACATAATTGGTGTCCGGCAGCAGCACGATCTGCGGCTCCTTCACGGTGATGTGGTCGAGTGCTTCGCGCGGCGGCAGCGCGAAAGTCTGGCTCACCTTGGTGTCGGCGCGAGCAATGACCTTGAGCTGATCATCGAGAACGATGGCCGCGGCCAGTCCCCGCACGGCGGCCTGGAAGGTGAGGAACTCCGGCAGCTTTTCGGGCTGGGAATCGAAAAGCGGCTTGGTGCGCGCGAGGTCGAAGCCCATCACCATGATGTCGGAGCGTACGATCTGCGCGTGGTCGTGCAGATAGGCTTCGGCGACGACCAGCGAGTTCTCGATCGCGGTGCGCGTGCGCGTCGAGAACAGGCGGTCGAGGCCGCGATCGAGCGTGACGCTGGCGACGATGGCCACCAGGATCGCCGGCGCCGCGGCGATGATCGAGAACAGGCCGACGATGCGCACGTGCAGGCGTGCGGCCGCGCGTCCGGTGCGCCGCGCATGCACCACCTGCCAGACCTCGCGCACGATGATCGTGAGCAGCAGGATCACCGTCGCGGCGTTGGCCAGCAGCAGGCTGACCACGACGTAATGCGTCGGGGCAATGGGCGTCAGGTCGGCCAGGACGATGAAGGTGGCGAAGGCCGACAGCAGCGCCAGGCCGACGGCGAGCGGCCCGAGGATGCGCGTCTCACCGCGGCGGGGCGGCGACGACAGCGCAACTTCGGCGGCGGCCTGATCGACGCTCATGATCCCCCGTGCGGCACGGATGCGACAGACACGAATGCCGGCTCGTGCTGAGCTCCGGCAGTGATGCTTTTATACAACAATGTTGCCGAATTGCGACGATTCCGCGACCACTTGCAAGGCTTAACGTCCGGAACCGAAGGGGAACGTCAGGCGATCATGTCGCGTACCAGCGGTATGACCTTGCGGCCATAGAGCTCGATCGAGCGCATCATCTTCTCGTGCGACAGGGGACCGGCGCTGTACTTCAGGTCGAAGCGCGAGACCCCGAGCGCCTTCACCGTCGCAGCGATCTTCGTCGCCACGCTTTCGGGCGAACCGACATAGAGCGAGCCGTGCGCGATCTCATGCTCGAAGTGGGCCGGCGTCAGCGGCGGCCAGCCGCGCTCGGCGCCGATCCTGTCGCGCATGCGCTTGTAGTCGGCGAACAGGTCCTCGCGCGCCTGCGCATCGGTCTCGCCGACGAAGCCGTGCGAGTGCACGCCGACGGGCAGCTCGGCCTTGCCCATGTCACGAAGCGCGCGGCGGTAGAGATCCGCGAAGGGCGCGAAGCGTCGCGGGTCGCCGCCGATGATCGCCAGCATCATCGGCAGACCGTAATGCGCGGCGCGCATCGCCGACTGCGGCGTGCCGCCGACGCCGATCCAGGTGACCAGCTTGCCGGATTGCGTCTTCGGATGGACGCTCTGGTTTTTGAGCGGTGGGCGCAGGCGGCCCTGCCACGTGATCGGCTGCTCCTTGAGCACGGCGGCGAAGAGATCGAGCTTCTCGTCGAACAGCTCCTCGTACTGGTTGAGGTCGAAGCCGAACAGCGGAAAGGATTCGACGAACGAGCCGCGGCCGAGGATCACCTCGGCGCGCCCGTTCGAGATGGCGTCGACCGTCGAGAAGCGCTGGAACACGCGGATCGGGTCGTCCGACGACAGCACCGTCACGGCCGAGCCGAGCCGGATCCGCTTCGTCCGCGCGGCGATCGCCGCCAGCACCGTCTCCGGCGAGGACACGGCGAAATCGGCGCGGTGGTGTTCGCCAACGCCGAGGAAGTCGACGCCGACTTCATCGGCGAGGACGCCCTCCTCGACCAGATTGCGGATGACCTGCGCGGCGGCAAGCGGCTTGCCGTCGGGGCCGTCGGTGATGTCGCCGAAAGTGTCGAGGCCGAGTTCGATCGTGGTGCTCATCGCGGCCTTATAGCAAGGCCGCACGCGAAAAGCCTATCGCCCGCGAACCTCACCCGCCGCGGAAGACCTGGATCTCGAGGTCCTTGATCTTCTTGCGCAGCGTATTGCGGTTGACCCCGAGGAGATCGGCGGCGCGGATCTGGTTGCCGCGCGTGGCAGCCAGCGCCGCCGTCAGAAGCGGATGCTCGATCTCGCGCAGGATGCGGTGATAGAGGCCCGCCGGCGGCAAACCGTCCTCGAAGCCGGAGAAGTAGGCGGCGAGATGCCGCTCGACCGCCGCGCTCAGGGACTCGTCGGCCCGCGCCTCGTCGCCAATGCCGAAGGTTACGGCGGGCTGCGCAAGCTCCGCCTCGATCACGGCCGCGGTGATCGTCTCCTGCGGATAGAGCGCGGCGAGCCGGCGGGCGAGGTTCTCGAGTTCGCGCACATTGCCCGGCCAGCGATGATGCTTGAGCCGGTCGATCGCAGCCTGGTCGATCTGCTTTGCCGGCAAGCCCTCGCGTTCGGCCTGCGCGAAGAAATGGCGGATGAGGTCCGGGATGTCCTCGGTGCGCTCCCGCAACGGCGGCAACCGCAGCGGCACGACGTTGAGGCGGAAGTAGAGGTCTTCACGGAAGAGCCCCTGCTGGATCAGGATCCGCAAATCCTTGTTGGTGGCGGCGATGATGCGCACGTCGCTCTTGATCGGCGTGCGGCCGCCGACCGTCGTATACTCGCCCTGCTGCAGGACGCGCAGAAGCCGCGTCTGCGCTTCCATCGGCATGTCGCCGATCTCGTCGAGGAACAGCGTGCCGCCTTCGGCCTGCTCGAAGCGGCCGGCCGAGCGGGTGTTTGCGCCGGTGAAGGCGCCCTTCTCGTGACCGAACAGTTCCGACTCGATCAGGTCGCGCGGGATCGCCGCCATGTTGATGGCGACGAATGTGCCGGAGCGGCGCTTGCCGTAATCGTGCAGAGCGCGCGCGACGAGTTCCTTGCCGGTGCCGGATTCGCCCGAGATCATCACGGTGAGATCGGTCTGCATCAGGCGCGCGAGGACGCGGTAGATCTCCTGCATCGCCGGCGAGCGGCCGACGAGCGGGATCGACGAGTCGAAATCGTCGGGCGCCGCCGCCGCGGTGCGCTCCTTCGGCTCGGCCAGCGCGCGGCCGACGATGCCGATCAGTTCCTTCAGGTCGAATGGCTTCGGCAGGTATTCGTAGGCGCCGCGCTCGGAAGCGCGGATCGCCGTCATGAACGTGTTCTGCGCGCTCATCACGATGATCGGCAGGTCGGGGCGAGCCTTGCGGATGCGCGGGATCAGATCGAACGCGTTCTCGTCGGGCATGACGACGTCGGTGATGACGAGATCGCCGTCGCCCTGAGTCACCCAGCGCCACAAGGTCGCTGCGTTGCCGGTCGAGCGGACCTCGTAGCCCGCGCGCGACAGCGCCTGGTTGAGGACTGTGCGGATCGCCGCGTCGTCGTCGGCAACAAGAATGCTTCCGGTCGGCATCGTTCGTGACCTTTACGGAGCCTGCATCGGCGGGGCGTCGTCGACGCCCTCGCCGCTGTAGATGGGCATGAGCACGCGAAAGATGGTTCGCCGCGGCTGGGATTCGCATTCGATGATGCCGCCGTGATCGCCGACGATCTTGGCGACGAGCGCGAGGCCGAGCCCGCTGCCCGATCGCTTCGTAGTGACGAAGGGATCGAACAGATGCGGCATCAGATCGTCGGGAACGCCCGGCCCGTTGTCCTTGACGCAGATCTCCAGCGGCAGCGACACGCGCGCCTTCGAACCCGGCACCGACAGCCGCACGCCGGGACGGAAGCCCGAGGTCAGATGGATCTCGCCGTCGGCCGCGCCCTCGCCGATCGCCTCGGCGGCGTTCTTCACGAGGTTGAGCAGCACCTGCACGAGCTGGTCGCGGTTGGCGAGCACAGGCGGCAGCGAAGGGTCGTATTCCTCGATGAATTTGATATTGCGGCCGAAGCCGGTCTGCGCCAGCCGCTTCACATGATCGAGTACGACGTGGATGTTGACCGGCTCGCGCTCGACCGGGCGCTCGTCGGCGAACACCTCCATGCGATCGACCAGCTTCACGATGCGGTCGGTTTCGTCGCAGATCAGCTTGGTAAGCGCGCGGTCGTCGTCGGTCGCGGACTGCTCGAGCAATTGCGCCGCGCCGCGGATGCCGGACAGCGGGTTCTTGATCTCGTGCGCCAACATGGCGGCGAGCGCGATCACCGAGCGCGCGGCGCCGCGATGGGTGAGCTGCCGGTCCATCTTGTCGGCGATGGTCCGCTCCTGGAGCATGACGATGACGTGGCCGTCATATTCGGGCAGCGGCGCGACGTGCAGATCGACGAGGCGCTCGCCCGGATTGCGCGGCGTAGCGAGGTCGACCTTGTATTCGTTCACCGCCGCGCCGCTGTGCCGCACCTGATCGACCAGCGTCAGCAGCGGCGAGCCGAACGGCACCAGATCGCGCAGCATGTGCCGGCGCAGCAATGGGATCGAGGCTTCGAAGAACTGCTCGGCCGCGACATTGGCGTCGGCGATGCGGCCGTCCGGCGCGATCATGATCACCGGATGCGGCAGCGCGTGCAGCATCGCGTCGGTGGCGCTCGGCAAGGTGTCGGACACGACGGGCGCGCGGCGGCTCATGCGGCGGCCCTCCATGCGAAATCGTCGAACGCTTCGGCGAGCAGGCGGCGCGCCTCGGCGGGTTGCTCGGCGGTCAGCACGCGAGAGCGGTGATGCTTGAGGCGGTCGGCGGGCACGCCGGCCGTGTTGGCGGCGCAATCGAGCGCCCAGCCGAGATGCTTGCGCGCGTGGCGGCGGCCGACCGGCGCACCGTAATGCGCGATCATCTCGTCGTACATGGCGGTGGTCAGCGCATGCTGTGCGGCGAGCGCGGGAGCCTTTTCGCGAGCGCCCGTGGCGAGGAAGCGCGCGACCTGTCCCGGAAACCACGGTCGCCCTTGCGCGCCGCGGCCGATCATGACGGCATCGGCGCCGGAGGCCGCGCGCGCGGCGAGCGCGCCTTCGAAGGTGGTGATGTCGCCGTTGACGACGACGGGAATTGCGACGGCCTCCTTGACCGCGCGGATGGCAGTCCAGTCGGCGCTGCCGGTGTAGAACTGGCAGCGCGTGCGAGCGTGCACGGTGATCATCTGCACGCCGGCTGCCTCCGCGCGGCGGGCGAGCGCCGGCGCGTTCATCGATCCGTGATCCCAGCCGAGCCGCATCTTCAGCGTCACCGGCACGCTGACTGCGCCGACGGTCGCTTCGATCAGCCGCAGCGCGTGGTCGAGATCGCGCATCAGCGCCGAGCCGGAGGCGCCGTTGACGACCTGCTTGGCCGGGCAGCCCATGTTGATGTCGATAATGCGCGCGCCCTGCCCTTCGGCAATACGAGCGCCCTCGGCCATCCATTCGGCCTCGCAGCCGGCAAGCTGGACGACCGGAATGCCGATCCCGTTGCTGTCGCTGCGCACCGCGTGCTCGCGCTCGCCGCGCACCAGCCCGGCGCAGGCGGTCATTTCCGAGACCACGAGACCGGCGCCGAGGCGCTCGGCCAGTCGCCGGAACGGGGCGTCGGTGATGCCGGCCATGGGGGCCAGAAACACCGAATTCGGCACCTCGACGTCGCCGATTCGCAGCAAATCCGCGCTCCCGCCCGGCCATCTGGCCGTGTTTCCGGGATTGCCTACCATTTAGGCGCACCCTTTACCGTGCCCAGAGTTTAGCCAAAAGCGTGTTCCGCGCAAGTGCTGCACTGCAAAATCCTGTTCATGCCTCCTCTGCAGCCGCCGCGTGGCCCCGGCCCGCGTTCCCGTTGCCGGCAGAACGCGCTAAGGCAGGGCAGATTTGCAGGGAGCATGAACAACATGGCCGACGTCGCTGCCGTGGTCGTGGCCGCGGGACAGGGTCTGCGCGCCGGCGGTGACCGGCCCAAACAGTTCCGCGCCATCGGCGGCGAGACCATGCTGCGGCGAACGCTGTCCCGGCTCGCCGCCTTCCCGGCGATCGGCGCCATCCAGCCGGTGATCCGGATGGAGGATCGCAGCCTGTTCGAAGAGGCTACCGCCGGCATCAAGCTCCTGCCGCCGGTCGCCGGCGGAGCCACGCGCCAGGCCTCGGTCCGCGCCGGGTTGGAAGCTCTCGCAGGCCGCAACCCGGAAATTGTGCTGGTGCACGACGCAGCGCGGCCCTTCGTCAGCGAGGCGCTGATTGCGCGCGCCATCGCTGCGATCGAGAAGACCGGCGCCGCGATCCCGGGCCTTGCCGTCACCGACACGATCAAGATCGTCGACAAGCACGGCCTCGTCGGCGAGACGCTCGACCGCTCGCGATTGCGCGCGATCCAGACGCCGCAGGCCTTCGCCTTTGCGCCGCTGCTCGAGGCGCATCGCCGCGCGGCGCGCGAGGGACGCTCCGATTTCACCGACGACGCCGCGCTCGCCGAATGGGCCGGCATGCAGGTCGCCGTATTCGAGGGCGAGCCAGCCAACATCAAGATCACCCATGCGGAGGACTTCATGCGCGCCGAGGCGAACGAGGCCGCTCGATTGGGCGACATCCGCACCGGTAGCGGCATCGACGTCCACGCCTTCGTACCGGGCGACGCCGTCTGGATCGGCGGCGTGCGCATCCCGCACACGCACAAGCTCACCGGCCATTCCGACGCCGACGTCGGCCTGCATGCGCTGGTCGACGCGATCCTCGGCGCGCTGGCCGACGGCGACATCGGCACGCATTTCCCGCCGAGCGATCCGCAATGGAAGGGCGCCTCCTCCGACAAGTTCCTCGCCTTCGCGGTCGAGCGCGTGCGTCAGCGCGGCGGCATGATCGCGCATCTCGACCTCAACATTGTTGCCGAGGCGCCGAAGATCGGCCCGCACCGCGACGCCATGCGCGCAGCGATCGCGCGCATCGCCGGCATCGGCATCGACCGCGTCGCGGTGAAGGCGACGACCAGCGAGACGCTTGGCTTCACCGGCCGCCGCGAGGGCATCGTCGCCTACGCGACCGCAACCGTGCGCCTGCCCTGGAGTTGAAGGTTCGATGTTCGACGACGAGATCACGACGGCAGTCAATAAGCTGCTCGACCGCTGCAAGGCGAAGAAGCTGACAGTGGCCACGGCGGAATCGTGCACCGGCGGGCTCGTGGCGGCGGCGATCAGCGAGATTTCCGGTTCTTCGCTCGTGCTCGACCGCGGCTTCGTCACCTATTCGAACGAGGCCAAGCAGCAGATGCTTGGCGTGACGCCGGCCACCATCGACGTCTACGGCGCGGTCAGCACGGAATGTGCCGAGGAGATGGCCAAGGGCGCGCTCGCGCACGCGCAGGTCGACCTCGCCGTCTCGATTACCGGCATTGCGGGGCCCACTGGCGCGGTCCCCGGCAAGCCGATCGGGCTCGTCTATTTCTGCGCCGCGTCGCGCAGCGGGCGGATCGTCGCGCACGACCGCAAGTTCGGCGATATCGGACGCACCAAGGTGCGCCGCGCCTCGGTGTTGCAGGCGCTCGCCATGCTCCAGGAACTCGCCGACAAGGAAGAGCCGCGCCCGCCGTCGGGCGCGAGCTGACAGGTCGATGCGGGCTCCGCCGGGAGCCCGCAAGGTATCATTCGCCTCAGGCGATCGGCGGCGTCGTCGCCGGACGCGCCGAAGCCTGCGGCTCCAACACATGCACGTGCGGCTTTGCCGTCGCCGGCAGTTGCAGCACGGACGCGCGCTGGCCGGCACGCAGCTTGGTCACCAGCACGATCTTGCCGTTCGGAAATTCGAGCGCGTCGTGATGCGTGTCCTGCCGGTCGAGATTGACCTGGCGGAAACGCGCGACCCGCTGTCCGGTCTTGCCGAAGCCGAAGCGCGGCAGCAGCCTGCGGAAGACATGGTCGACCTCGACGGCCTCGTCGAAGGCGAGCTCGGTGCCGGGCATCAGGCACACCGCCACTTTCGGTTCGCCCACTTCGGTGAAGCCGCGCGTAAACGAGTTGATGAAGTTGGTCGACACGAGCTTGTCGCCGATCTTCGCAGGACGGTTTGCGACTCCATGCAGGCTATAATCGCACATCGAGCTTCCTCCATTGTCTGCGTCGCGAACAGCCGAAAGCGGTTGTCCTTCCGGTGCAACGAACTCATCCGTTTTTGGTGGCGGCTCTAAGGTCGCAAGGCGCGTTTTTCCGGGTCCGCGGCGAAAATATATTTGCGCGAAGACGTGGAACGAGTTGGACGCCTTGATCGTCATCTACGCTGGTGCGCCGCGCACGCGAGGCGTCAGTCGTCGTCAGCGACCCAGCGCGGAAACGCCAGCAAGGTCCCGATCAAGGCGAGACCGGCGCCGAGCAGCACATCCTGCAACCGCTCCGTCATCAGGCCGCGCAGAATGCGCGGGTCCGACGTCGCCAGGTGGTAAGCGAGCAGGATGACGACGGCGATCAGCGCCGTGTGCAGCCAGTAGCGATGCTGCAAATGGTGTGGGATGAGCGGCGCCAGGACGAGCGCCGCGGCTGCGATGACCCAGGGCTCCTGCAACACGCTGGTCAACGCAAAGGCCGCAACCACCCCGGCGACGGTCCCGGCGATACGGTGGACGATGCGCACGTAGCTCAGGCGCGCGTCGGACTGCATGACCACCAGCGTCGTGACGACCACCCACAGCGCCCGCTCCGGATCGATGTGCACGCCGAGCCAGAGGCTGGCGGTCGCGGCGCCGGCATAGGCGAGCGCGAAGCGCGTCCAGCCCCCCGTCGGTGCGCCGCCGCCGCCCCCGCGCTGCTGCTTCAAGGGACCGGCGAGGAGATGGTCGGCGACGCGCGCGACGACGACGATCAGGAGGGCCAGCAAGGGATACCAGAGCAGCGCGAGCGTGAACTGCGGGCCGCCGCTGGTGACCACCAGCGCCATGGCGCAATGCCGTGTCGCCATGGCCGGCCCCTTGCCGAAGCGCAGGGCCTGGCCGGCGCCGAAGGTCAGCGCCACGAACAGCACCCAGACCGGCCAGGGAAATCCATGCAGCAGGATACCGGCGGCGCCGCCGAGGCCGAGGGCAGCGACGTTCATCGCCAGGATGGCGAAGCGTCGTGCGAGCGCGCCCTCGTCGTCGGCGAAGGACAGGATAAGGCCGGTGACGGCGCCGAGCAGGCCGCCGGCCGGCGACGAGGCCGCGACCCCGGCGCAAAGGGGCCCGCCGATCGCCGCGAGAAACAGCAGCGACCGCCTGAGCGCGGCGGCGTCGACGGTCGGCAAGATCGGGCTTTCCGAGCGCATCACAGTTTCCAACGCCGATCGCTTGGAACCGGTTGCGCGAGGGCTTCAGGCGAGCTTGCGGCCATAGACCTCGTCGGCCCGCTTTTCGAAGGCGGCCGCCATGCGGCGGAAGACGGTATCGAACACCGCGCCCGCAAGCAGCGCGAAGGTCCGGCTGCGGAATTCGTAGTCGATGAAGAACTCGACCTCGCACCCGGTCTCGCCTGTTGCGCGGAAGGTCCAGCGATTTTGCATGCGGCTGAACGGACCGTCGAGATACTCGACCAGGATGGTGAGCTTTTCACGCTCGAGCGTAACGCGGCTGGTGAAGCTCTGATGGATGAGCTTGTAGGCGACCGTCATCACCGCGACGACGACGGAGACGCCCTCGCCCTTGTCGGCGCGGCTCTTCACGCGCATGCCCGCACACAACGGCACGAACTCGGGATAGCGCTCGATGTCGGCGACGAGGTCGAACATGTCGCCGGCGCTGTGGCGGACGCGTCGGCGCGTCGAGAATTGCGGCATTACGCCTTCGCCGCGCGCGCGGCCTTCAGGCGCGCGAAGTCCTCGCCGGCGTGATGCGAGGAGCGCGTCAGCGGCGAGGCCGACACCATCAGGAAGCCCTTGGTGTAGGCGATGGTCTCCAGCGCCTTGAATTCGTCGGGCGGCACGAAGCGTTCGACGGCGGCGTGCTTCCTGGTCGGCTGCAGGTATTGCCCGATGGTGAGGAAGTCGACGCCCGCGGAGCGCAGGTCGTCCATCACCTGCAAGACCTCGTTCCGCTCTTCGCCCAGGCCCACCATGATGCCGGACTTTGTGAACATGGCGGGATCGAGCTCCTTCACACGCTGCAACAGCCGCAGCGAATGAAAGTAGCGCGCGCCCGGCCGCACCGTGAGATAGAGCGAGGGCACGGTCTCGAGATTATGGTTGAACACGTCCGGCTTCGCCGCGACGACGACCTCGACCGCGCCGTCCTTGCGCAGGAAGTCGGGCGTCAGCACCTCGATGGTCGTGCCGGGCGCATGCGTGCGGATGGCGCGGATGGTCTGCGCGAAATGTTCGGCGCCGCCGTCGGCGAGATCGTCGCGGTCGACCGAGGTGACGACGATGTGCGCGAGCCCGAGCTTGGCGGTCGCCTGCCCGACATGCTCGGGCTCATTGGCGTCGAGCGCGTTCGGCAGGCCGGTCTTCACGTTGCAGAAGGCGCAGGCCCGCGTGCAGGTGTCGCCCATGATCATGAAGGTCGCGTGCTTCTTGTCCCAGCACTCGCCGATGTTCGGACAGCCTGCCTCCTCGCACACGGTATGCAGGTTGTTGGCGCGCATCAGCGCGTGCGTCTCGGCATAGCCCTTCGAGACCGGCGCCTTGACGCGGATCCAGTCGGGCTTCTTCGGCTGCTCGGCGGAATCCGGCTTGTGCGCCTTCTCGGGGTGGCGCGGGCGCGGATTGTTGATCAGGTCGAGGACGACGGCCATGCCCCTACTTACGGCTGCCGGCCTTCGCTCGCAAGGTGACTAGCGGCCCCGGATCGCCCGCCAGATCAGCAAGAACACGATAGCGCCGATGGTGGCGGTGATCAGATTGCCCCAGAAATCGGGCATTACGACCAGATTGAGCTTCTCGAACAGGAAGCCGCCGACGATCGCTCCGACGAGGCCGACCGCCAAGTTGTAAAGAAGCCCGCCTCGGCCGCCGAGGATCTGCGTCGCCAGCCAGCCGGCGACCAGACCAATGATGATCCAATAGAAGACACTCATACGCGCCTCCCGACTGGTGAAAGCTATCGCTACGCGGTCTTGGGCGGCAACCTGTTGCCCGGCGTCGAATTGGAGATGGACAGCTCCTCCTCGCTCATGTCGGCGCCGATGTCGCCGAACAGCGGCGTCGACAGATAGCGCTCGCCAGTGTCCGGCAGCATGCACAGGATGGTCGAGCCCGCGCCCGCCTCTTCGGCAATCTTGAGCGCGCCGGCGAAGGTCGCACCCGCGGTGATGCCGACGAAGATGCCCTCCTTCTGCGCCAGTTCCTTCGAGCACTTCATGGCGTCCGGGCCGGCGATGGTCAGCACGCGGTCGATCGCCTTTGTGTCGACGGCCTCGCCGGTGATGCGCGGGATGAAGTCGGGCGACCAGCCCTGCATCGGATGCGGCTTGAACGCGGGATGCGGCTTTGCCGGCGTGCCGTCGGCATTGCGCAGCTGCGCTTCGCCCGAGGAGAGCATCGGCGCGTCGGAAGGTTCGCACACGACAATCTTTGTCTCCGGCCGCTCGCGGCGCAACACGCGCGCGACGCCGGTCAAGGTGCCGCCGGTGCCGAATCCCGTCACCCAGTAATCGAGCTTTTCGCCCTTGAAGTCGTCGACGATCTCGCGGCCGGTCGTGCGCTCGTGCATGTCCGGGTTCGCCTCATTCTCGAACTGACGCGTCATGAACCAGCCGTTCGCCTTGGCGAGCTCCTGCGCCTTGTTGACCATGCCGAAGGCGCGCTCCGCCGCCGGCGTCAGGATCACCTTGGCGCCGAGGAAGCGCATCAGCTTGCGCCGCTCGACCGAGAAGCTCTCGGCCATCGTCACAACGAGCGGATAGCCCTTCGCCGCGCACACCATGGCAAGCCCGATGCCCGTGTTGCCGGACGTCGCTTCGATCACGGTCTGGCCGGGCTTGAGCTCGCCCGACTTCTCCGCCGCCTCGATGACGCCGAGCGCGAGGCGGTCCTTGACCGATCCGAGCGGATTGAAGGCCTCGATCTTGACGAAGAGGTTCACGCCCTTCGGCGCCAGCCTGTTGATGCGCACGACCGGCGTGCGGCCGACCGTTCCGAGAATACTGTCGTACTTGGCCATTGCGTCTCCCCGGGCGTTCGCCGCCCTTACATGTTCAACACACGTCCATACGCATCGAGCACCGCTTCCTTCATCATCTCCGACAGGGTCGGATGCGGGAAGACGGTGTGCATCAGTTCTTCTTCGGTCGTCTCGAGGTTCATCGCGACGACGTAACCCTGGATCAGTTCCGTCACCTCGGCGCCGACCATGTGCGCGCCGAGGAGCTGCCCGGTCTTCTTGTCGAAGATGACCTTCACCAGGCCCTGATCCTCGCCGAGCGCGATCGCCTTCCCGTTGCCGACAAAGGGGAAGCGGCCGACGCGGATGTCGAGCTTCTTCTCCTTCGCGGCCTGTTCGGTGAGGCCGACCGAAGCGACCTGCGGCGAGCAATAGGTGCAGCCGGGAATCATCGCCTTGTTCATCGGGTGCGGATGCAGACCCTTGATCGCCTCGATGCAGACGACGCCCTCGTGCTCGGCCTTGTGCGCGAGCATCGGCGGACCGGCGACGTCGCCGATGGCGTAGATGCCGGGCACGCTGGTCTTGCCGAGGCCATCCGTGACGACGATGCCGCGCTCGGTCTTCACGCCGAGCTTCTCGAGGCCGAGATTCTCGATATTGCCGACCACGCCGACGGCGGAGATGACGCGCTCGACGGTGATCTGCTGCGATTTGCCGTCAGCTTCGATCGTGGCCGTGACGCTGTCCGACTTCTTGTCGAGCTTCGTCACCTTGGCGCCGGTCATGATCTTGATGCCCTGCTTCTCGAAGCTCTTGCGGGCGAAGGCCTGGATCTCATGATCCTCGACCGGCAGAATTTGCGGCAGCACCTCGACGACCGTCACGTCAGTGCCGAAGGTGCGATAGAAGGAGGCGAACTCGATGCCGATGGCGCCGGAACCGACGACGAGCAGCGATTTCGGGATCGCCGGCGGCACCATGGCCTCGAAATAGGTCCAGACCAGCTTCTTGTCCGGCTCGAGCCCCGGCAACACGCGCGGCCGCGCGCCGGTGGCGATGATGATGTGCTTGGCCTGATATTGCCCGGCGCCGAGCGTGCCCTTCGGCGCTTCGCCGCGGCCCGCCTTCACCGTGACCTTGCCGGGCGCGTCGATGGCGGCCTCACCCCAGATCACCTGGACCTTGTTCTTCTTCATCAGGAAGCCGACGCCGTCGTTGAGCCGCTTCGATACACCGCGCGAACGCTTGACGATCTCAGCCGCGTCGTAGCCGACATTGTCGGCTTTCAGGCCGTAGGCCTTGGCGTGCTGCATGTAGTGATAGATCTCGGCCGAGCGTAAGAGCGCCTTGGTCGGGATGCAGCCCCAGTTGAGGCAGATGCCGCCGAGATATTCGCGCTCGACGATCGCGGTCTTGAAGCCGAGCTGCGCCGCGCGGATGGCGGTGACGTAGCCGCCGGGGCCGGAGCCGATGATGATGACGTCGAAGGAAGTGTCTGCCATGAGAACTCGCAGGAAATAGCCGGCCGCTCTGTCTGTCATGGCCGGGCTTGTCCCGGCCATCCCGCTTAGAATGGCACGGCCGTGCCCGCCCAAGCGAGGTCGCCGGGACAAGCCCGGCGACGACAACTACACGATCATCATCACCGGGTTTTCGATCAGCGTCTTGAACGCGGTGATGAGCTGCGCGCCGAGCGCGCCGTCGATGGCGCGGTGATCGCAGGACAAGGTCACGCTCATCAGCGTCGCGATCTCGATCTTGCCGTTCCGCACGACCGCGCGCTCCTCGCCGGTCCCGACCGCGAGGATCGAAGACTGCGGCGGGTTGATCACCGCGGTGAAGTCCTTGATGCCGTACATGCCGAGGTTCGACACCGACGACGTCCCGCCCTGATATTCGTTCGGCTTGAGCTTCTTGCCCTTGGCGCGCGCGGCGAGGTCCTTCATCTCGTTGGAGATCGCCGACAGCGATTTCGTCTCCGCCTGGCGGATGATCGGCGTGATCAGGCCGAACGGCAGCGCGACGGCGACGCCGATGTCGGAATGCTTGTGGCGCAGCATCGCGGCTTCCGACCACGAGACGTTCGCCTCCGGCACGCGCTGCAAGGCGAGCGCCAGCGCCTTGATGACGAAGTCGTTGACCGAGAGCTTGTAGGCGGGCTTGCCGTCCTTGTCCTTCGGCGCGGCGGCGTTGATCTCCTCGCGCGCGGCGGTGAGCTTGCCGATGTCGCAGTCGACCGTGAGATAGAAGGTCGGCATCGAGTTCGTCGCGGCGGTGAGCCGTTGCGCGATCGTGCGCCGCATCGAGTCGTGCGGCACGAGGTCGTAGGAGCCTTCTTCGTAGAGCCCGAGGATCTGCTGGTCCGACATCGCAGGTGCAATTGACGGCGCGCCGGCTGCGGCAGCAGGCGCGGCGCCCGGCGCGCGCAGACCCTTGCCGGATTTCGCGGCCTCGACGTCGCGGGCGATGACGCGGCCGTGCGGACCGGAGCCCTCGACGCGGGACAGATCGACGCCGGCATCCTTCGCCAGCCGCTTTGCCAGCGGCGAGGCGAAGACGCGCGCGCCCTGCTTCGGCGCGGCTTCCGCCGGCTTTGCAGCGGCAGCCGGCTGCGCCGGAGCTTTCGGTGCTTCGGCCTTCGGCGGCTGTTTCACTTCGGGCTTCGCTTCGCTTTTGGCTTCCGCCTTCTTCT
>Ga0070680_100001239_pt1 | contig 18387 bp, 18 predicted proteins | sample KBSC73BmetaG_FD_64672 | JGI IMG/M metagenome (GOLD analysis project Ga0070680, IMG submission 64672) | Corn rhizosphere microbial communities from Kellogg Biological Station, Michigan, USA - KBS C7-3B metaG | ecosystem: Host-associated > Plants > Roots > Rhizosphere | place: USA: Michigan...
GGCCTTGCCATGCCGCAGGTCCGCGCCGGCAAGGTGGTGGCGCTGGCCGTCGCCTCGAGCCATCGCAGCGATCTGGCGCCGGGCGTGCCCTCGCTGGCCGATCTCGGGGTCAAGGATCTCGACATCGAGGTCTGGGTCGGCATGGCCGTGGCCTCGACCATGCCCGAGGCCGATCGGAAGAAGCTCGAGACGCTGGTGATCGACATCCTGCACACGCCCGAGGTCGGCAAGCAGCTCCTCATCCAGGGCTGGGACGTGGCCGCACTGCCGGCCGACGCCTTCAGGCGCCGTATCGAGAGCGAGACCGCGATGCTGGCCAAGATCATCGAGACGCAGAACATCCGCGTGAACTGACATGGCGGCCGCCGCCGCAGCCGAATCCTACGACGTGGCCGTGGTCGGCGGCGGCAGCGCCGGCGTCGCGGCAGCCATCGCCGCCGCGCGCTGCGGCGCGCGCACCGTGCTGGTCGAGCAGGCGGGCTGCCTCGGCGGCGCCTCGACCTTGCGCGGCGTGCTGACCTATTGCGGGCTCTACACACTTGCCGAGACGCCGCGCCAGGCGGTGGCCGGGATCGCCGACGAGGTGCTGGACGGCCTGCGCCGGCTGGGCGCGGTGACGCCGCCGCAACGCCATCGCGGCGTCTTCGTCGTGTTCGACCCCGAAGGCGTGAAGCGCGTGCTCGACCGGCTGTGCGAGGAGGCGGGCGTCGAGGTCCTGCTGCACGCCTTCGTCACCGGCGCCACGCGCCACGACGGCCGCGTGACCGGTATCACCTATCACGACCATGGCGGCGGCCACGCGCTCACCGCCAGGGCCTTCGTCGATACCAGCGGTGAGGGCGATCTCGCCGCGTTCGCGGGTGCTGCGACCCGCTACGGTAACGACGGCGCGGTCAACCTCGGCACGCTCAGCACGCGCTTCGGCGGTGTTCCCCGGGACGTGACGATCGCCGCCGACCGGTTCACCGCCGCCGTGCAGGCGGCGCGGGCGGCCGGCAAGGGGCCATTCAGCAAGGACAAGAGCGTCATCATGCGCCTGCCGCTGTCGGGTGACCTCGTGTGCTACGTCGCCTCGGAGGACTACGACCCGCGCGACGTGCGCAGCCTGGGCGCCGCCGAACGGCGTGGCCGCGAACAGGCCTGGGCCTATCTCGAGGTGCTGCGCGGCCTGCCGGGTTGCGGCCAGGCCTATCTCGCCTCGACCGGTCCCCACTTCGGCACGCGCGAGTCGCGCCACATCGATGCGGTCTACCGGCTCACCTGGCAGGACGTGGTCGGGGGCCGCCGACCGGACGATGCCATCGCGCTGGGTGCCTGGGGCGTCGAGTGGCACGACCGCGCGACGTTCGAGAGCACCTTCGCCTACCAACCCGACATGGGCTGCTACGAGATCCCGCTCCGCTGCCTGATGAGCGTCGATACGCCCAACCTGTTTGCCGGCGGCCGCGTCGTCGACGCCGACCGGCAGGCCGGCGCCAGCGTGCGCGTCATGGGCACAGCCTTCGCCACCGGCCAGGCCGCCGGTGTGGCGGCGGCGTGCTGCGCGGGCGAAGGACGGGTCGAGGCGGGCACCGTGCGGCGCCTGCTGCGCGGCCAGGGCGCGCTGCTCGACGCGACGGCCATCACCTAGTCTCTATGGCTTTTCCGTCCAGCGCGGGGGCAGGAGATGTGTGTTGAGGACGAACGGCCCGCGCCTGTCGGTCAGCCGCCAGGAGTCGTGGAGCGGCAAATCATAAGTGGTGCGGAAAAACAGTTCGGATCGCAGCGCCGCTCCCGTCTCGTCGTGTATCGCGCCCTGGAAGGCCGATTGAAGCGGGCATTTGAAAGTCGCCGATTCTCCGGGCTTGAGCTCGCCGTCTGAAGGAAATCGCACATCGCTTGCCGCCACGGCCGGGAAACCAGGCTCTCCGGCGATCGTGACGATGCAGCTGATCTTCGGGTGCGAGAGGGGAAACCACGCGCTCGTATTCTGGAGTCGAAAGGCGACTCCGAAAGGTGAACCTGCTTCGACATTCTCCGACGTGTATTCCGGAATGGGACGCAGAGCCCAAAGGCCGAGAACCAGGGCCGCAATCGCGACGATGACCGAAGCGGCCACGATCACCCCGAGAATGGACCGGCCGCCTTCTGCGGCGAACGCCTGCAGCCCCTGGCCAAGGGGTATCTCGCGCATGGCAGGGTGCTGTCGCGGACGCGTACGAGGAGCCAGCGCACGGCGTTTGTTGCCTCGTCCGGGGGCCTTGCGTTTCTTTGGCATGGCTGTTGGCTATTGCTCTACCGACTTGGCGTCAACGACTTTGCCGCGAGAGCTGAACCCTCTCGAGTCATCGACAGGGTCTTCGGCGGATTGCCCGAAATCTTCAGCCAGCCCGAGAGCGCGGCGAGGACAATTGCCTGGTCGAGGCGCACGCGATCGACCCTCAATCCCAGCGACTCGATGGCGACCCATTCAGGAGGCTCTTCCTTCGTCGCCTCCTGGAGGGCGCGAAGCAGCTTCAGGATCAGAGGGGGCGGTGGCCGCATCGCTTTCCTTGCCATGCGTCCCCGCTGCTTCTCCAAAAGACAAAGGGGTTAGCCATTTCTAGCTAACCCCTTGCTTTGGTTGGTGGAGCCAGTCGGGATCGAACCGACGACCTCTACAATGCCATCGTAGCGCTCTCCCAGCTGAGCTATGGCCCCGAAATCCTGATGGCGGCGCGAGGTATAATTCGTGCCTCGCACCTTGGCAACCGCGTCTGGTGAGCGCGATAGCTATCGCTCCTTAGCGGTCGTTCTCGCCCTTGTCGTCCTCGACCGCGACCTCGATGTCGTCGGCCTCGTCCGCCAAGTCATCCGTATCCTCGATCGCGTCGGCTTCGGTATCGGCCAGATCGTCGCCCTCGACCGCGTCCTCAAGCTTCTTGTTCTTGGCGGCGGCAGCCTTGGCGGCGGCGGCAACCGCGGCGGCCGCAGCGGCTGCCTGGGCCGCCGTCTGCCGGCCGCGACGGACTTTCACAAAGTCTTCCCGATCGTGCTCACGGCCGCACTTGGGGCATTTGATGGGGCTCTTGTTGAGGTCATAAAAGCGCGCTGCACAGTTCTGGCAGGTGCGCTTGGTGCCCCAGGATGCCTTGACCACGCTGGTTCTCCCGGAAATTTCGCTGAAATCGGGCGTCATGCCCGCGAGGGAGCGCGTATGTCATGGGCTTTTCACCCTGTCAAAACCAAATTCCGGCATGGTACGAGGGCGCGCTGTCGCAAATGGAGCATGCCCTGTCCGGTTCAGCCTCCCCGACCAAACTTATGGCCCGTCCGGTTGCCCGCCTGAGCGGCCGCGTCCGGGCGCCCGGTGACAAGTCGGTTTCCCATCGGGCGCTGATGTTTGGCGCCCTGGCGCTGGGCGAAACCGTGGTTTCGGGGCTCCTGGAAGGCGAGGACGTGTTGTGTACGGCCGCGGCGCTGCGGGCCCTCGGGGCGGAAATCGCACAGGAAGGCCCGGTCTGGCGGATCCGCGGCTTCGGTGTCGGCGGCGGCCGGGAGCCGGACCATGTGCTCGACCTCGGCAATTCCGGCACCTCGGCGCGACTGCTGTCGGGAATCCTGGCCAGTCACCCGTTCGTCAGTTTCATGACCGGCGACGGCTCGCTGCGCCGCCGGCCGATGCAGCGTGTCATGGAGCCGCTCGGCCGCATGGGCGCGCGCTTCGTGTCGCGCGAGGGCGGCCGCATGCCGCTCGGCATCGTCGGCACCGACGAGATGATCCCGATCGAATACACGCTGCCGGTGGCATCGGCGCAGGTGAAGAGCTGCATCCTGCTGGCCGGCCTCAACACCGCGGGCGAGACCACGGTGATCGAGCCGGAAGCCACGCGCGACCATACCGAGCGCATGCTGCGCCACTTCGGCGCCGAGGTTCGCGTGTCCGACCTCGAGGGCCGCCGCGGCAAGCGCATCACCGTCGCGGGCTGGCCCGAACTGAAGGGCCGTGAGATCGTCGTGCCGGGCGATCCCTCGTCCGCCGCTTTCGCCGTCGTCGCCGCCTGCATCCTTCCGGGCAGTGACGTCGTCGTCGAGAACGTGGGCATGAATCCCTTGCGGGCCGGGCTTTATACGACGTTGCAGGAAATGGGCGCGGACATCGTGCGCGAGAACCAGCGCGAGGTCGGCGGCGAGCCCGTCGCCGACCTGCACGTGAAGGGCGGCGGCCTCAAGGGCGTCACCGTGCCGCCCGAGCGCGCGCCGACGATGATCGACGAGTATCCGGTCCTCGCGGTCGCGGCCGCGTGCGCGGAAGGCACGACGCACATGCTGGGCCTCGCCGAGCTGCGCGCCAAGGAAAGCGATCGCCTGTCGAGCGTCTCGGCGGGACTCACGGCCAACGGCGTGAAGCACGAGATGGGTCCCGACTTCCTGATCGTGAATGGCGCGGGCGGCTCGCCGCCGGGGGGTGGGCTCGTGGCTACGCATCTCGATCATCGCATCGCCATGTCGTTCCTGGTGTTGGGCCTGGCCGCGAAGGAACCGGTCGCCGTCGACGACGGCTCGCCGATCGACACGAGCTTCCCGGGTTTCGCCGCCCTGATGAACGGGCTTGGCGCAAAGATCGGGCCGGCGTGACTGAGCGCCTCGTCATCGCGATCGACGGTCCCTCGGCGTCGGGCAAGGGCACCCTGGGCAGGCGACTGGCGACCCATTTCGGCCTGCCCCATCTCGATACCGGCATGCTCTACCGGGCGGTCGGTTGGGCCGCCTTTCGAACAGGTCGAGCCCCCGCGGAGATCGCGGCCCAGCTCCGGGCCGTCGACCTCGATAATCCCGAGCTTCGGGGCGACGACGCGGGCCAGCAGGGCTCGATAGTGGCCGCAGATCTGGAAGTTCGGTCCAACCTATTGAAATTCCAGAAGGAATTCGCATCTAGAGGGCCGGGAGCCGTGCTCGATGGACGCGATATCGGCACGGTCATTTGTCCAGACGCGCCGGTGAAGCTCTTTGTGACGGCCAGCCCCGAAGCCCGGGCCGAGCGGCGGTATCAGGAGTTGCGGGCACGGGGCCTCGACACTATAAAACCGCGCGTTCTTGCCGAGATGGCGGAGCGGGACCGTCGCGACAGCGAACGGGCGGCAGCACCTCTTAAAGCCGCACCCGATGCCTGGCTTCTCGATACCAGCGACATGGATGCCGATGCGGCCTTCGCCGCGGCTTTGGCATTCATCGAGCGCAAGGGCTTTCGATCCGCAGGGCCATAAGTCGCCGCCGGCGGATCGAAGACTTCCAGCGGCGATTGCGTGGGGACGAGTCGTTCCCGCGTGGTGTTTCAAGGCAGTGGATCCGCCGGACTTAACCGGTTGGCCGACGGGCGGCAGCGTTCGCCCGGGATCGATGATGGAGAGTAATACATGGCCAAGGGCAGCGCCCTCCGTAAACCCGCGAACGACACGTCCAGCGACGAGTTCGCGGCCCTTCTCGACGAATCGCTCGGCGGTTCGACGAGCTTCGAAGGATCGGTCGTCAAGGGCACGATCATCCGCATCGCCAACGATTTCGTCACCATCGACGTCGGACTGAAGTCCGAAGGTCGTGTCGCGCTTCGCGAATTCTCCAACGGCGGCGCCGCTCCTGAAGTGAAGGAAGGCGACATCGTCGAGATCTTCGTCGATCGCATGGAAAACAAGGAGGGCGAGGCCGTCCTGTCGCGCGAGAAGGCTCGCCGCGAGGAAGCCTGGACCGTTCTCGAAAAGGCGTTCACCGATCAGGAACGCGTCATGGGCACGATCTTCGGCCGCGTCAAAGGCGGCTTCACCGTCGATCTCTCGGGCGCCGTGGCCTTCCTGCCGGGCAGCCAGGTCGACGTGCGTCCCGTGCGCGACGTCGGCCCGCTGATGGGCCAGGCCCAGCAGTTCGCCATCCTCAAGATGGACCGCCGCCGCGGCAACATCGTCGTGTCGCGCCGCGCCGTCATGGAAGAGACCCGCGCCGAGGACCGTACCCGCCTGATGGGCGCGCTGTCCGAAGGCCAGGTGCTCGACGGCGTCGTCAAGAACATCACCGACTACGGCGCGTTCGTGGATCTGGGCGGCGTCGACGGCCTCCTGCATGTCACCGACATCGCCTGGAAGCGCATCAACCACCCGTCGGAAGCCCTCACCATCGGCCAGCAGGTCAAGGTGCAGGTCATCCGCTTCAACTCCGAGACGCAGCGCATCTCGCTCGGCATGAAGCAGCTGATGAGCGATCCGTGGGACGGCGCGGGCGCCAAGTACCCGGTCGGCCTCAAGCTCAAGGGCCGCGTCACCAACATCACCGACTACGGCGCGTTCGTCGAGCTGGAGCCCGGCGTCGAGGGTCTGGTCCACGTCTCCGAGATGAGCTGGACCAAGAAGAACGTGCATCCCGGCAAGATCGTGTCGACCTCGCAGGAAGTCGAAGTGATGGTGCTGGACGTCGACATGTCCAAGCGCCGCATCTCGCTCGGCCTCAAGCAGTGCATGGCCAACCCATGGGAGAGCTTCGCCGAGAAGTTCCCGTCGGGGACCGAGATCGACGGCGAGGTCCGCAACATCACCGAGTTCGGCCTGTTCGTGGGCCTGCCTGGCGACATCGACGGCATGGTCCATCTCAGCGACCTGAGCTGGGACAAGGCCGGCGACGAAGCGATCCGCGACTACAAGAAGGGCGACCAGGTCAAGGTCAAGGTGCTCGACGTCGACATGGAGAAGGAGCGCATCTCCCTCGGCATCAAGCAGCTCGCCAACGATCCCTTCGAGAAGGTCGGTGACGGCATCAAGAAGGGTGAAGTGGTCACCGTCATCGTGGCCGGCATCCAGGACAACGGCATCGACGTCACGGTGCAGGACGGCATCCCGGGCTTCATCCGCAAGTCCGAGCTCAGCCGCGACCGCTCCGAGCAGCGTCCCGACCGCTACGCGATCGGCGACAAGCTCGACGCCAAGATCACCAACATCGACAAGGCCTCGCGCCGCGTCGTGCTGTCGGTCAAGGCCCGCGAACTCGACGAGGAGAAGAAGGCGATGGCCGACTTCGGCTCGTCCGACTCGGGTGCCAGCCTCGGCGACATCCTGGGAGCGGCGCTCAGCCGGGCCCAGAAGAAGGACGACGACAAGTAGGGCGTCCGACCCGTTATCAGGGAAAGGGCCGGTCCGCAGGGACCGGCCCTTTTTCGTGGGGGAATCCGGGAGAATCCGCTGGCGACGGCGATTTTCCGCCCGCCGGGGTGCTTTTCTTTTTGTTTCAAGGGCTTAGTTGAAGGGCCCGGTTTCTTGCGCTATTATTGCGCAATGACCAAGTCGGAGCTGATTGCCCGCCTGGCGGCCCGGAATCCCCATCTCTATCAAAGGGATGTGGAGCGGATCGTCGCCACGGTCTTTGATGAAATCTCCAAGGCCTTGGCGACGGGCGACCGCGTCGAATTGCGCGGCTTTGGCGCGTTCTCGGTCAAGAAGCGCGACCCGCGCACCGGGCGTAATCCGCGTACCGGCGAGCAGGTGGCGGTGGCCTCCAAGCGCGTGCCCTACTTCAAGACCGGCAAGGACCTGCGCGACCGGCTGAACAAGGAAGCCCAGCGGGCCGCCGGCCTGGCGTCAGTCGAGCCGTCCGACGGCGACAAGAAGTAATCGTCTCGCTTCTCGATTTCTGAACGCGCGCTGTGCCATGCTGGCCGCCGCATGAAAATCGTCACCCGCGCCCTCTTCGCTTTGTTCGTCCTGCTGGGCGTGCTTCTCGCCGTCAGCAACCGCGAGCAGGTACAGCTCAGCCTGTGGCCGCTGCCCCAGGTCGTGGTGACGCCGCTCTACCTCGTGATCGTGGCCGTGTTGCTGGTCGGTATCCTGGCCGGCCTCGGCATGGGCTGGTGGGCAGGGCGCCATCACCGTCGCCGGGCGCGCGAGCATGGCCGCGAGGCCACCCGCCTCGATCGCGAGAACGCGCGGCTGCGCGAGACCATCGCCAGCCGCAATCCGCCACCGGCGCCGGCCAGTCCGGCGGCACGCGAGCAGCGGTCGATCGACCGCCAGAGCGCCCTGGTGGCGCCCGAACTCCTGCCGCCGACCGCGCGCAGCCCCTCGGCGTGAGGAGCCTGTCCGCCGCCGAGGTCGACACTGCGCTCGACGACCTGGCGCTGATCGACCGGCTCGACGTCCTGTTCCGCGCCGGCTGCGAGATGCCGACCCGCCATCACCACGCGATCAAGGAGCCGCTGGGCGCAGGCTCGGCCGATGCGATGCTGCTGCTGATGCCGGCGTGGACAAAAGGGCCGTCGGGCAGAGTGGGTGTGAAGATCGTCACGGTATTCCCCGACAACGGCCAGAAGGCGCTGCCCTCGATCTATGGTCAGTACCTGCTGCTCGACGGCCAGACCGGCCAGTCGCTGGCGCTGCTCGATGGCACGATGCTGACCAAGCGCCGCACCGCCTGCGCCTCGGGGCTGGCCGCGCGCTACCTCGCGCGCGAGGACGCCGCTACCCTGCTGATGATCGGCACCGGCGCGCTGGCGCCGCACCTCATCCGCGTGCACGCCAAGGTGCGGCCGATCCGGGAAGTGGCGATCTGGGGCCGCCGGCCGGAGGAGGCGGAGAAACTTGCGCAGGCGCTCACCCGATCCCTGCCGGCGGCGCTCGGCCGCGCCATCGCCGTGCGCGCCGTGACCGATCGCCGGCAGGCGGTGGGCGCGGCCGACATCGTGTCCTGCGCGACCCTGTCGAAGACGCCGCTGGTCGAAGGGGATTGGCTCCGCGAGGGCCAGCATCTCGACCTGGTGGGTGCCTACACGCCGCAGATGCGCGAAAGTGACGACAAAGCGGTATGGCGGGCCCGCGTCTTTGTCGACACGCGCGCCGGGGCGCTGAAGGAAGCGGGCGACATCGTCCAGCCGCTGGCCAACGGCACGATCGACGAGGACGACGTGATCGCCGACCTGGCCGAGTTGGCGCGCGGTCAGCAGACCGGCCGGCTGGCCGGCGACCGGACCACGATCACCCTCTTCAAGTCCGTGGGCGCCGCCCTCGAGGATCTTGCTGCCGCCGAGCTGGCGGTGGGCGGCTAGAAAGGCCCCTCGACGTTGCTCGGGGCGGTGATTACGTCGGTTCGATCATTGCGCCGGCCTTCTTCAGGGCCTCGATCTCGTCCGCGCCGATCCCGACTTCCGACAGCACGGCGCGTGAATCCGCGCCCATCAGCGGCGCCATGCTGCGGATGGCGGGCGGGGTCTTGCTCATGCGCATCGGCGGCTCCACCATCATGATCTCGCCCTCGCTGGGATGCGGGTACTTCCTGAAGAGCTGGCGCCAGACCAGGTGCGGATCGTCGAACAGATCGGCCGGGCGCGACACCGGCGCGTTGGGGATCTGGCCCTTGTCGAGCAATCCCACCCATTCCGCCGTGGTTCTGGTCGGGGCCAGTGCCTCGACCATGGCGTACATGTCGGTGATGTGCAGGGAACGGGCATTCAGGGTCGAATAGCGCGGGTCCTTCAGCACTTCCGGCCGGCCCACGATCTCGAAGAAGTTCCGCCAGTGCTTGTCGTTGTAGGGCAGGATCGCCATCCAGCCGTCCAGGGTGCGGAACGGCTTGCGGGTGCGGGCGAGCAGGCGCGTGTAGCCGACCTCGCCCTTGTCGTCGAAGGTGCGGTCCCACAGGTGCTCGACCATCAGCCAGGCGGCCATGGTCTCGAACATCGGCACCTCGACGAACTGGCCCTCGCCGGTGCGCTGGCGGTGCATCAGCGCCGACAGGGTCGAGAAGGCGAAGGTGAGGCCGCAGGTCTTGTCGGCCAGGATGGTCGGCGGATAGCGCGGCACGTCGTCACCGGCCGCCCGGCCCATGAGGTCGGCGATGCCGAAGCGGGCCTGGATGGCGTCGTCGTAGGCCGGGAGTTTTCCGTAAGGACCATCGGCGGAGAAGCCGTAGGCGCCGACGTAGACAATGTCGGGCCGTATCTTGCGGATGTCCTCGTATCCCAACCCCAATCCTTCGATGGCCTGCGGCCGCAGTGCGTGGACGAAGGCGTCGGCGGTCGCCACGACCTTGAGCAGGGCCGCGCGGGCGTCCTTGTTCTTGAGGTCGAGGCAGAGCGACCGCTTGTTGCGGTTCACATAGAGATAGGTCGGCCCCATGCCCGGCGTCTTGCCGGGCTTGCCGATATGACGCACCGCGTCGCCTTCCGGCGCCTCGACCTTGATGATTTCGGCGCCCTGATCCGCCAGCAGCATCGTCCCGTATGGGCCCAGGATGATGTTCGTGAGATCGACGATGCGAATGCCGTGCAGCGCGCCGGGCATGAGTGCGTTTCCTTCCGAGGGGTTGCGGAGCGGTCTTCGTCTCGCGCTGCACTCTCGTCGCACATGAGTCAAGGGGGACTCTGATTCTCCTGTTACGCGACCCGAGCGACGGAAATTTATCGGAACCGTTGTGCAACGCGCGCAGTCGGTGTAGCCAAGAAGTCGAGAAGAGGCGGGGGGCAATGCGGAACGTTGCGAAGAAGCAGCAAGAGCCGAAGATGGTGCAGAGCGCATCGTCGCGACCCTACCGCATAGAAGAGCAAATCGGATATCTGCTGCGTCGCGCCCACCAGCGCGCGTCGGCGATCTTCCAGGTGAACATCGGCGATCCCAACATCACGCCGACCCAGTACTCGTCGATGGTGAAGCTCAACGAGTACACCGAGCTCTCGCAAAATCTCCTCGGCCGACTGGTCGGCATGGACAAGGCGACGATGCAGGGCGTCGTGCGCCGTCTCAAGGATCGCCGTCTCGTCGACTCGCGCCCCGATCCCGGCGATGCGCGCCGCACGCTGCTCAGCCTCACGACCGGCGGCCAGAACATCGTGAACAAGTTGCTGATGAACGGACCGGCGGTGTCGCGCGAGACGCTGAAACCGCTCAGCGCCGTCGAGCAGCGCCAGCTCCTCGACCTGCTGTCCAAGATCGTCTGATCGAAGTGTAGCGTTCCGATGGCAAGCCCTTCGCCCTAATAGTACGTACACGAACGATATGGCCGAATACCTCCGTCCCCATCGCCTCGAAGAGGCCCTCGGCGCGCTGGCCCGGCCGCTCACCGTGCTGGCCGGCGGGACGGATTTCTACCCGGCCCGGGTCGGCCGCTCGGTCGACGAGGACGTGCTCGACATCAGCGCGATAGCGGCTTTGCGGGGCATTTCGGCCGATCCCGGGGGCTGGCGACTGGGCGCCACCACGACCTGGGGCGAGCTGGCCGCCGCCGACCTGCCGCCCCTGTTCGACGGGCTGAAGCAGGCCGCGGTCGAGGTTGGCGGCCGGCAGATCCAGAACGCCGGGACGATCGCGGGCAACCTGTGCAATGCCTCGCCGGCGGCCGACGGCGTGCCGCCGCTGCTGGCGCTCGACGCCGACGTCGAGATCGCGAGCCGGGCGGGCAGCCGTCGCGTGCCGCTGGCGGCTTTCATCACCGGCAACCGCCGCACGGTGCTTCTGCCCGGCGAATTGGTCGTCGCCCTTCACGTGCCGAAGGCTGCACCAGGAGCACAGAGCGCCTTCCTGAAACTGGGCGCGCGGCGCTATCTCGTCATCTCGATCGCCATGGCCGCCGCCACGCTCGAGATCGCCGCCGGCCGGATCGTTCGCGCGCGCGTGGCCGTCGGCGCCTGCTCGGCGGTGGCCCAGCGCCTGCCTGCGCTCGAGGCGGCGCTGGCCGGCGCCGTGCCGGACGCGGCGCTGGGCGCGCGGGTCGAGGCAGCGCACTTGGCGCCGCTCGCGCCCATCGACGACGTGCGCGGCAGCGCGGGCTATCGCGGCGAGGCTGCCCTCACGCTGGTGCGCCGCCTGCTGCAGGGGTTCGTCCGGTGAAGGTCGCCTTCACTCTGAACGGTCGCGCGGCCGACTGGACCGGCCAGCCGACCACACGGCTGGCGGCGGCGCTGCGCGACGACCTCGGCTTGATCGGCACCAAGATCGGCTGCGACGCCGGCGACTGCGGGGCCTGTACCGTGCGGCTGGACGGCAGGCAGGTCTGCTCCTGCCTGGTGGCGATGGGCCAGGTCGGGGGTCGCACCGTCGAGACGGTCGAGGGTCTGGACACCGACGGCACCCTCGACAACCTGCAGAAATCCTTCCTCGCCTACGGCGCGGCCCAGTGCGGCATTTGTACGCCGGGCATGTTGATGGCTGCGCGCGACCTGCTGGCCACGACGCCGCGTCCCAGTCGGGCCGAAGTCGAGGACGGGCTGGGCGGTGTGCTCTGCCGCTGCACCGGCTACACCAAGATCGTCGATGCCGTGATGGCGGCGACGATGCCAGCCGACCTCGCGACCGCCGCCGCCGGCGCCGCGGTGGGCGCGCGGCTGCCGCGCCTCGACGGTCATGCAAAGGTCACAGGCACTGACATATTCGGCGCCGACGGAATTCCCGCCGACGCGCTGTGGATCCGGGTCGTGCGCTCGCCGCACGCCCGCGCCCGCTTCACCCTGGGCGATTTCGGCCCGTTGCGTGCCCGGCTGGCGGCGGTATTGACGGCCGCCGACGTGCCATTCAACGGCTACGGCATCTATCCCGACATGAAGGACCAGCCGGTGCTGGCCGACGGCCTGGTGCGCTATCGCGGCGAAGCGGTGGTGGCGCTGGTCGGCGAGCGCCAGACAGTACTGTCGATCCGCGACAGCGAGGTGCCGATCGCCTGGACACCCGAGCCGCCGCTGGTCGGGGTCGACGCTGCCATGGCCGGAAATGCGCCGCTGGTTCAGGCCGACAAACCCCGCAACCTGCTGCTCGACGGCGGCGTGCGCACCGGCGATGCCGTCGGCGCCTTCGCCCGCTGCGTGGCCGTTGCTGAAGGCACCTTCGAGACCGCGTTCGTCGAGCATGCCTACGTCGAGCCCGAGGCGGGTTGGGCCCGGCGGGTCGGCGACCGCATCGAGATCCATGCCACGACCCAGACGCCCTACATGGACCGCGACGAGATCGCCAGTGTGATGCGGCTGAAGCCCGATGCGGTGCGCGTCGTGCCGACGGCGTGCGGTGGCGGCTTCGGCGGCAAGCTCGACCTCTCGGTCCAGCCGCTGATCGCGGTCGCGGCGTGGAAGCTCGGCCCGAAACTCAATCGCCCGGTGGGGCTGGTCTACACGCGGCCCGAAAGCATGGCCGCCTCGACCAAGCGGCACCCCGCGCGCGTGAAGGCGAAGTTCGGCTGCGATGCGGCGGGCAAGCTGGTGGCCTGCGACGTCACCGCGACCTTCGACACCGGCGCCTATGCCTCATGGGGACCGACGGTGGCCAATCGCGTGCCGGTCCATGCCATGGGGCCCTACGCCGTGCCCAACGTCCGGACCTGGGGCGAGGCGTTCTTCACCAACGGGCCGCCGGCGGGCGCCTTCCGCGGCTTCGGCGTGCCGCAGGCCGCCATCGCGCACGAGGCGATGATGGACGAATTGGCCGACAAACTCGGCATCGACCGGTTGGAATTCCGCCACCGCAACGCGCTACGCGCCGGCGACACCACCGCCTGCGGCCAGACGCTCGAACACTCGGCGGGGCTGGCGCAATGCCTCGAGGCGCTGCGGCCGCACTGGATGAAGGCGCAGGCTGACGTCGCCGCCTTCAATGCCGGAGCGGGCATCAAGCGGCGCGGCGTCGGCGTGGGCTGCATGTGGTACGGCATTGGCAACACCTCGATGTCGAACCCCTCGCGCATGCGGGTGGGCCTGGCCAAGGATGGCGTACTGACGCTCTATAACGGCGCGCTCGACATCGGCCAGGGCAGCAACACGATCATGACCCAGATCGCCGCCGATGCGTTGGGCCTGCCGACGGCGCAGTTCGTGCTCGTCACCGGCGACACCGACCTCACGGCCGACGCCGGCAAGACCTCGGCCTCGCGCCAGACCTTCGTGTCGGGCAAGGCGGCCGAGCGCGCGGGCCAGGATCTCCGCCAACAGATCCTGCGACTGGCCAATGCTGGTGCCGATGCCGTGCTGACTCTCGACGGTGCCGCGCTGCGGGTGCGCGACGGTGCCGAAGTGCGCACGCTCGACCTCGGCAAGGTCGGCCCGTTGCTGGGCGAGGGCATGTTCGACCCGCCGACCACGCCGCTCGATAAGGACGGCCAGGGTATTCCCTACGCCACCTACGCCTTCGCCGCCCAAATGGCCGAGGTCGAGGTCGACGTCGAGCTGGGCACGGTCAAGGTACTGCGCATGGTGGCCGCGCACGACGTCGGCCGGGCGATCAACCCGATGCTGGTCGAGGGCCAGATCGAGGGCGGCATCGCCCAGGGGCTCGGGTTGGCGTTGATGGAAGAGTATCTGCCCGGCCGCACCGAGAACCTGCACGATTACCTGATCCCCACGATCGGCGACGTGCCGCCGATCGAGTGCATCCTGATCGAGGATCGCGAGCCGCTCGGCCCCTCGGGCGCCAAGGGCGTGGGCGAACCGGGCCTCGTGCCGACGGCGCCAGCCATCCTGGGTGCGGTCCACCAGGCGACAGGCGTGCGCGCCTATCGCGTTCCGTTGTTGCCGCACCGGCTGCGCGCCGCCATCGTTGCCCGGAGGGGAAGCGGCTCATGAGCGACGACATCGGGCTCTCCGAGGCCGAACGCAGCGCGGGCATCGTGCGCTGCGACGCCTGCCCGGTACTGTGCCGCATCCGCCCGGGCCGTCCTGGCGCCTGCGATCGCTATGCCAACGAGAACGGCACGCTGGTGCGGGTCGATCCGCTGGTGCTGCTGGCGCGGCCCGATCTGCCGAAGGTGGCCTTCATCGAAGGCAGCAACACCTGGGCAGGCGATCTGGGGAAGGGTGAGGGCGCACCCTTTACCGAGCCATTCGTCACCGGCATCGGCGCCACCACGACCTATCCCGACTACAAGCCGGCGCCGTTCATCGTCTCTTCGAAGCATGACGGCGTCGACATGGTCACCGTCGTGACCGAGGGCATCTTCAGCTACTGCGGCGTCAAGGTGAAGATCGACACCGACCGCTATCTCGGCCCCGAGCAGGCGACAGTGCGGGTGAAGGGCGAGGCGGTGGGCCACGTCACCACGGCCGAGTACGGCTCGCAGATGCTGTCGCTCGGCGGCGTGCACCACCTGACGGGCGGCAGTAAGAAAGAGGGCGTCGTCACCTGCGAGGCGCTGCTGGCGCTGTGCGCCAAGGAAGCGGTCGAGCTCGTGATCGACGGCGGGTCGACAGTGACGGTGCAGGCTGACCGGCCGCCGATCGTGAACGGCACTCTGGAAGAGCGCATGCGCGTGGGCTGCGGCTCGGCCGCCATCGGCATGTTCGCGCCGCAGTGGAAGGATCACGTCGACGAGGTGATCGTGGTCGATGATCACATCACCGGCGTGCTGAGCGAGCACCAGGGCGGCGCCTTCCTCGACATGAAGCCCGCCGGCATCCGCGTGCGCGGCCGCCGCTCGACGCCCGGCCGCTATTTCCAGGTCGCCGAGCCCGGCCTGGGGTGGGGCGGCACCGACTTGTCCGATCCGCTGGAGATCATCGACCGGATCGATCCCAAGACAGCGTGGCCCGGCCTCAAGCTCCTGATGGTCTCGACCACGGGCGAGCATTCGGCGTGGTTCGAGCTCGATGGCGACCTCAAGCCCCGGCCCGCGCCAATGCCCGCGCCGGTGCGCAAGGTGGTCGAGCGTATCGCCGAGAATTGCGAGCCCGCGCTGTGCACCGTGCTGTTCATGGCCGGCGCCGGCGGGTCGCTGCGTGCGGGCGTCACCGAGAATCCGGTGCGGCTCACGCGCTCGGTGCGCGAGGCGCTGACCAAGGTGACGTTGGGCGGTGTTCCGGCCTTCATCTGGCCGGGCGGTGGCATCACCCTGATGGTCGACGTGTCGAAGATGCCGGAGAAGAGCTTCGGCTACGTGCCCACACCGGCGCTGGTCGCACCGATCGAATTCACCCTGCGTGCCGACGACTACGCGGCGCTGGGCGGCTACGCCTCGCGCGCGGTCTCGCTCGAGGACGTGCTGCGCAGCACCAAGGTGCGGCTCGACAAATGAACCGCCCGCAAGCCGCCCACTTGAGCGACGGCCGCCTGCATCTCCAGCATGGGCCGATCGATCTCGTCATCGAGGCCTTCGGCGTGGCGCTCGAGGTCGAGACGGCCTACGCCCAGGCTTTCGCCCGTTTCGACGATGTCCTGGCCACGCTGGTGGGCGAATTGCCGGTGCTGCGCCGGCCGGTCGGCGCGGCCCATCCACTGCTGCAGGGACCAGTGGCGTGGCGCATGGCGCGCGCCGTATGGCCCCATCGTGCCATCTACATCACGCCGATGGCTGCGGTGGCGGGGGCCGTCGCCGACGAGATCCTGGCCGCGATGATCGCCGGTCGCGCGCTCGACAAGGCCTATGTGAACAACGGCGGCGACATCGCCTTCCATCTGGCGCCGGGCCACGAGCTGCGCGCCGGAATCTTTGTCGATGCGCTCGATGGCGTGGCTCATCTCCATCATGCAAGCCCGGTGCGCGGCATCGCCACCTCGGGCTGGGGCGGGCGCTCGTTTTCGCGCGGCATCGCCGATGCCGTCACCGTGCTGGCGCGCGACGCGGCGGCGGCCGATGCGGCGGCCACCATCGTAGCCAATGCCGTCGACGCCGATCACCCCCTGATCGTGCGCCAGGCGGCGAACAGCCTCGATCCCGATTCCGATCTCGGCGCACTGCCGGTGACGGTCGCGGTCGGCACGCTGCCGGCGGCCGTCGTCGACACTGCGCTCGAGCGCGGCGCTGCCGAGGCGCGCCGGCTGCAGCGCGCGGGCCTGATCGAGGCGGCGGCGCTGTCGCTGCAGGGCCGGTGGCGGGTCGAGGGAACGGGCGCACTGGCGCAAGCGGAGGCGGGATGAGCGATCTGGTGAAGCTGCGGAAATACGTCTGCCTCGTCGAGGAGACGCACCACGACGGCGGGCCTCGGCTCGACCGGCCGGTGACCAAGGCAGTGGTGGGCGGCGTGGTCGCCAACCCCTATGCCGGCCGGCACGTGGCCGACATCCAGCCGATGATGAAGGAGCTGGAACCACTGGCGGTCGATCTCACCGAGCGGGTGATGAAGATCCTGGGCGCCAAGGGCTCCGAACTCGAGGCCTACGGCAAGGGCGTGATCGTGGGCATCGCGGGCGAGCTCGAGCATGCCGCCCTCTGGCACCAGCCGTCGGGCTTCGGCATTCGCCATGTCATCAACGGCGGTAAATCTGGCGGCGCCAAGTCGATCGTACCGTCGACGGTCAAGGTCGCGGCGGTGGGTGCCCGCATCGACATCCCGCTGCACCACGTGACGGCGGCCTATGTGCGCAGCCACTTCGATTCGATCGAGTTCTCGGTGTCCGACGGGCCGCGTCCCGACGAGATCGTGTTCATCGTCGCCGCCGCCATCGGCGGCCGGCCGCACGCCAGGGTCGGCGGCCTCGCGCCCGACGGCATCAAGGTGGGAGACGGTCAACGATGAGCGATCCGCTGAAAGAGGCGCTCGGCGCCCTCGACGACTATATGGCGGGGCTGAACCGCGGCGACGAGGCCACCGTCAACGACGCCTGCAACTTCCCCCATGTACGCCTGGCCGGCGGCAAGGTCGTCGTCTGGAATCACCACGGCGACTACAAGCTCGGCGATTTCGTGGCGCGGGCCGGTGACGGCTGGGCGCGCAGCCAGTGGGACGAGCGCACGCCGATCCACGTCGGCGCCGACAAGGTCCATCTCAAGGTGAAGTTCAGCCGCTTCCGCGCCGACGGCTCGGTGATCGGCCGCTTCGAGACGATCTACATCGTCACCCTCCAGGCGGGGCATTGGGGCATTCAGGCGCGCTCTTCTTTTGCGTCGTGAGAGAGTGTTAAGGTCGAGGTCTGGGAGCGATTTCAACGGCTTTCACAGGGGGATTTAATGCTGACCCGCAATCGTCTGCTCGCCGGCGCCGGAGCGCTGGCCGCCTTCGCCTTCACCGTGCCCGCCGGCGCTGAGGAGCCGATCAAGATCGGCGAACTCAACAGCTACAAGGTCTTCTCGGCCTTCCTCGATCCCTACAAGAAGGGCATGGAGCTGGCTGTCGAGGAGGTGAACGCTGCCGGTGGCGTGCTCGGCCGCAAGATCGAGATCGTGAGCCGCGACGACAACGGCAACCCGGCCGACGCGGTGCGCGCCGGCGAGGAGCTGCTGACGCGCGAGAAAGTCACCTTCCTGATCGGCACCTTCCCCTCGAACGTCGGCCTCGCCGTCGCCGACTTCGCCAAGCAGAAGAAGACGCTGTTCATCGCCGCCGAGCCGCTCACCGACAAGATCGTCTGGGACGCCGGCAACGCCTACACCTTCCGTCTGCGCACCTCGACCTACATGCAGACGGCGATGCTCATTCCCGACGCCGCCAAGCTCAAGAAGAAGCGCTGGGCGATCGTCTATCCGAACTACGAGTACGGCCAGTCGGCGACG
>Ga0070680_100001240_pt1 | contig 18384 bp, 12 predicted proteins | sample KBSC73BmetaG_FD_64672 | JGI IMG/M metagenome (GOLD analysis project Ga0070680, IMG submission 64672) | Corn rhizosphere microbial communities from Kellogg Biological Station, Michigan, USA - KBS C7-3B metaG | ecosystem: Host-associated > Plants > Roots > Rhizosphere | place: USA: Michigan...
TCCTCGTGCGCAACGGGGGCGCCGAAGATCGCCATCACGTTGTCGCCTATGTACTTGTCGACGGTGCCGCCGTAGCGCTCCACCTCGTCGCCGAGGCGTCGCAGGCAGCGCTCCACGAGCCCCTTCACGGCCTCGGGGTCCATGCGCTCGGCCACGGCCGTGTAGCCGGACAGGTCCGCGAACACCACGGTCACCTGCCGCCGCTCCTCGGGCAGCGCGGCGGCGGGCTCTACCGGCGGGCGCGGCGCGTCGTCGAGCGGAGTGCCGCACGACATGCAGAAGCGCGCCTCGGGCGGCAGCGGCGTGTCGCAGACGGGGCAGCGGCGCTCCAGCGCGGCGCCGCATGACATGCAGAAGCGAGCGCCGTCAGGGTTCTCGTTCGAGCAGCTCGGGCAGGGGCGAGGCACGTCAGGGATGACGATAACCCGCTGCGGTCAGGTGCTGCGTGACGTTTGTTGCATACCGAGGCCACTGGCCCCAGGTCAATGCCCCGGCTTTTCTGCCGATCACTTAGGCGCAATCCAACTTTCCCGGAGGAAGCCGTGAAGGAGTATCGCGACGAAGCAATGAAGCACCTCGAGGCCGCTGCGCGCGTGGAGCCGCAGGACGCTCAGGCGGAGGTCAACGCCGCCATCGCTTCGAGCCTCATTGCCATCGCCGAGACGCTGCACGCCATCCGCGCGAGCGTCGAGAAGCTCTCCGCCTAGCCGCTGGGCGCCGGCGGAAGCGCGATCGGCTTCGCCCGTGCCACAGCCGCGTGCCGGACCCACGAGCGCAGGCTCGAGAACGTCCGGCGCGCGTGCCCGTGCGAGTTGAGCAGGGACGTGTCCCAGTTCACCCGGAAGGGCGGAGACACCAGCCCGTACTGGAGCATCGACTTGACGTGCCGGTTGTGGTACGCGATCGAGAACGCCTGCCTCAGGTACTTGGCCTGCCGCGCCGAGCTGAGACGGAAGCGCCCACGGACCATGTAGCCGTACTCGGTGAGGTACAGCGGCAGCACGTGCCCGGTCCGCGTGCGCAGCCGGTGCTTGCGGCGCAGGACGCTGAGCTGGTGCGTGAGCCGGCCGAGAGTCGCGATCGTCACGTCGTTGCGACCCTTGCTGCGCTTGTGGGGAGAGCGCGCGTAGTCGTACGGGTGATGCGCGTAGCCGTCGGCGAACAGGTGCGAGTGGCCGACCATTCTCCGCAGGAACGTGAGCGGCGCCATGCCCGCGCGCCCGCGCGCCTGCGGTGAGGTCTCGCCGATCAGCACCTTGGCCTTCGGATCGATGTGCTTGATCTCCCGGTAGCCGGCCAGGTAGAGCAGCTTGTAGAGATGCGGCGCGCTGCGGTGCGGCTTCAGCCAGCTCTTCCAGTTCGGCTCGTTCCAGATGCTGTAGCGATCGACGCGACCCTTGAAGTGGGTCACCACGTCGCGCACGAAGCGCTTGAACGCGCTGGCGCGCGGCTTGTAGACGCCCATCCTGTGGTTGCCGGTGGCCCACGCCGGCGCGGGGCCGGTGAGGGTCATCTCGATGCGGATGCCGTGCGCGGCGGCCTCATCGATCAGCGAGTCGAAGTGGTACCAGTTGTAGCCCGGGTCCTTGGGGGCGTGCCGTCTGTTCGCGCCCCTGATCTCGCGCGCCCAGATGAAGTTGACGCGCAGGCGCGTGACGCCCAGCTGCTCGGCCTTCTGGAAGGCCTTGGCGCGGCCGTACCAGGACTGGTTGAGGAAGACCTGGTCGTCCTGGAGCGCGATCTCCATGTGGCGCGCCGCATGGGCTTGGGTGGCCGGGATGAGCATCGCCGCGGCCGTGAGTGCAGTGACTGTGAGGTTTCTGAGTTGTCTTGGCATGTAGGGGTTCGCAACACCCCTCACCCCGGCCGGGTTTCGGTGCCTGTCAGGTTCCGAACTCGATACATTTGCCACGGTGCGACATTTTTGGTCCGTGTTGCATTAACGAGAGGAGAGCGATGAGCCGGGGAAGTTGGGGACTTGTTGCCGTGCTCTGCGCGGCGGGCTGTCTTGCGTTCGCGCAGGGCGCCGGGGCGAGGACGGTCTGGCTGTGCAAGCCCGGGCTCGCGCACAATCCGTGCACGAGCAGCATGACCGCGACCGTGGAGCTGGCCGGCGGTCCATCGGGCCTGCAGCACGCGTCCCCGGCTCGCAAGCCGAAGATCGACTGCTTCTACGTCTATCCAACGGTGAGCGGGCAGCCGGGGGTGAACGCCAACCTCCACATCGACCCGGAGGAGACCGTGGTGGCGCAGAACCAGGCCTCGCGCTTCTCGCAGACGTGCCGTGTGTTCGCGCCGATGTACCGGCAGCTCACCACGACCGGGATCCTCGGCACCCCCACGAAGGCGCAGCAGGCGCTCGCCTACAACGGCGTGCTGGCCGCGTGGCACAACTACCTCAAGCACTCGAACAAGCGCCGCGGCGTGGTGCTGATCGGCCACTCCCAGGGTGCGTTCGTGCTCGACAGGCTGGTGAAGACCGAGGTGGACAGGCGTCCCGCCGAGCGCAAGCGGCTCGTGTCGGCGCTCCTGATCGGCGGCAACATCCAGGTGCCGGTCGGGAAGACCGTGGGCGGCGACTTCAAGCACGTGCCGGCCTGCACGCGCGGCAGCCAGATCGGCTGCGTGGTCGGCTACTCCACCTTCGACACCACGCCGCCCGCGAACGCGCTGTTCGGGATCGGCACCGCGACGCGCCAGATTCTGTGCGTGAACCCGGCATCGCTCTCCGGCGATCACGGCAGGCTCAGCAGCTACTTCATGACCAAGGCCGAGCCGGGGCCGCTGTCGGCGGTGACCACACCGCAGTTCCAGGCGCCCACGCCGTGGGTGTTCGTGCCCGGCCTGTACACGGCCAAGTGCATGAAGCAGGGCAATGCCAGCTGGCTGCAGATCAACCACAAGGCGGGCGACCCGCGGCCGATCGTGCCGCCATCGCTCGGGCCGACGTGGGGCCTGCACCTGGCGGACATGCAGCTGCCGATGGGCAACCTGGTCAAGCTCGTGAAACTCCAGGAGAAGGCGTACCTGAAGAGGCGCTAGTCCAGCTCGCCGGCCGCCATCGCCGCGCCCAGCTCCGCGCGTGAGCGGATGCCGAGCTTGCGGTAGGCGCGTCCCAGGTGTGAATCCACGGTCTTCGGGCTGATCTGAAGCTGTGCGGCGATCTGCCGGTTCGTGAGGCCGGTTCCGGCCAAGCGCGCCACGCGCTCCTCCGAGGGCGTGAGGCTGTCGGCCGGTCCGGCCCTCAAGCCCAGGGCGGCCAACTCGTCACGAGCCTGCTCTGCCCAACGCGGAGAGCCGACCTCTCTGAAGATCAGCGCCGCGCGCTTGAGCGTGGCCTGCGCCGACTTGCGCTCGCCGAGCCGCCGCTCCACGCGTCCGAGCGTGAGCAGCGTGCGCGCATGCTCGATCGGCATCGGCAGCCGCTCGTGCGCCGCGAGCGCGCGGCGCAGCATGTCGGCCGCGGCCTCCACGTCCCCCGCGCCGGCCAGGATCAGCGCGCGGCAGCGCGCGCCCACGGCGATCGCCCACAGGCGGCCGAGCGCCGCGCCGCGTTCCTCGAGCAGGGCCACGAGCGGTTCCGCCTCGTCCACGCGGCCCACGAGGATCAGGGCCTCGGCGGCATCGCCGTGCATCAGCACGCCGTCAGCGGCGGGTTCCGGCAGGCCGCTCTCGATCGCCGCGGCGGCGAAGGGAAACAGGCGGTCGGCCGCCCCGGCCGTGTCGCCCACCGACAGGTCAAGGAAGCCGAGCGACATCTGCTGCCAGGCGATCGCTCCCTTCCAGTCGGTGGACTCCGCCAGCGCCAGCGCCTCCTCGGCCACCCGCCGGGCGGGCTCCGCGCGGCCCCGGTAGGCCTCCACCTGGGCGCGGGCGGTCAGCGCGAGCATGCGGCTGACCGGTGTGCCCAGCGCGAGAAGCCGGTGTTCCGCCTCGGTGGCCGCCCGTTCGGCCGACTGCAGGTTGCCGCGCCAGCACTCGAGCCAGACGAGCCGGGATGCAAGCCACGCCATCGCGTGCTCCTCGCCCCGGTCGACCATCTCCTGGTAGATCGAACCCATCAGCTCAACGGACCGGTCGAGCCGGCCGGCGAAGCCGTAGACCATCGAGGCGGTGAGCGTGGGGCGGTACTCGTTCGAGGTGCGCAGCGATGGATCCTCGAGCTCGAGCGCGCGCAGGAGGCGCTCCTCGTCCACGCCGCAGCCGATCGAGAAGTCCGTGGTGACCACCACTCCGAGCGCCTGCGCGATCAGCCCCGGCGGCCCGACGCGCTCGGCCAGCTCCAGCGCGTCGTGCGCGATGGCCGCAGCCTCCACCCGCCGGCCGAGGTTGTAGAGCACGAAGGCCAGCCGCAGACCGGCCGTGACCTGAAGCGGCGAGTTCGTGGCGGCCTCCGCGCGCGCCTGGTCGAGCAGCACGCGCGCCTCCACGAAGCTGTCCGCGTGCGTGCGCAGCTCGGCCAGCAGCACGAGCGCGCGGGCGCGCTCCTCGCCGTGGGGCAGCTCGGCGATCGCCTCCTCGAGCAGCGTCTGCGCGCGCGACACGTCGCCCGCGTCCAGGTGGTGCTCCGCAGCGCGCTGCTTCAGCGTGCTGTCTCCGCCCAGCTCGATCGCCAGCTCGAGCAGCTCCGCTGCGGCAAGCGGGGCGCCGCGCGCGCGGGTGTGGCGCGCCGCCTCGTCGAGCGCGGGCAGCGCCTCGGGCAGCATCGCGGCGAGCGCGAGGTGGCGTGCGCGGTCCTCCACGTCCGTGACCACTCCGCTCAAGCGCCGGTGCATCGCCCGCCGCCGCGTGGCGGGCGCCCGCGCCAGCACGCCCTCCGCCAACAGCGGGTGGGCGAAGCTCACGCGCGAGCCGCTCACCTCGAGCACGCCCTGGTCGCTCGCCTGCTGGATCCGCTCGGCCACATCGTCCCCCAGGGCGCGGGTGAGCAGGTCCACCGTCGGCTCCGCCAGCGCGGCCACGGCCAGCAGCAGTTCGTCCACCTCTGGGCTGAGACCGTCGAGGCGCGCGCGCACCACCTCCTGCAGCGTGGGCGGCAGCACGAGCGGGCCGGTGGGCGCCTCGCCGGGCGGCAGCGCCCGCAGCAGCTCGAGGGCGTACAGCGGGTTGCCTCCTGAGGTCTCGCAGATGCGCGTGAGCACGCGGCGGCTGAGCGGATAGCCGGCTCGGCGCTGCAGCAGCGTGCCGAGCGCCTTCGTGCCCAGCGGGTTCACGCGCTCGAACACCGCGTGCCCGCTCGGCTCGAGCTGAGGCGTCCAGCCGCCGTCGCCGCCGATGCGCTGGGACACGATCAGTGCCACGCGCCCGCTGAGCCGCGGTGCGCAGAACTCGATCACGTGCGCGCTCGAGCGGTCGAGCCACTGAACGTCGTCGATCGCCACCACCACGGGGCGCTCGCGCGCCAGGCGCTCGAGCACGGACAGCCCCGCCACCGCCACTGCGCTGGGATCCGCGGCGAGCTCGCCGGTGCCCGCGCGGAGCAGGGCGGCCTCGAGCGCGTCCCGCTGCGCGGCCGGCAGCTCCGACAATGTCGAGCCCGACACCTCCTCGAGCAGGTCCGCAAGCCCCACGTACGAGAGGCGCGTCTCAGCCACGGCGCCTGCGCACGACAGCACGCGCAGGCCACGTTTCTGCGCCCTGCGCACCGCCACCTGCATCAGGGTGGTCTTGCCGATGCCCGGCTCGCCCTCGAACGTCAGCAGGGCCGGACCGGCGTCCAATCCATCGAGGACGTCATCGATTGCGAGTAGCTCGCGATCACGTCCTATGACCGAGTCCAAAGCGCTCGGATCTTCTCACGCGTGAGACGGCTGGACGACGCGCGCCTACGCCACGATGCGAGACAGCTCGGTCTCGCTGCGTAGCGCCATGTGCGCTCCCAGCTCCGCTCGCGAGCGGATGCCCAGCTTCCGGTATGCGCGCCCGAGGTGAAGCTCGACCGTCTTCGGACTCACGTGCATGCTTGCTGCCACCTCCCGGTTGGTGCGCCCAGACGCCGCCAGGCGCGCGATCAGCTCCTCGGTCGCCGTCAGGCCGTCCGGCCCCTTCGACGGCAGCTCGATCGAGTCGATCTCTTCTCGCGTGCGCTCTGCCCAAAGCGCCGCTCCGATGTCTTCGAAGACTGCGAGCGCCTGCTCGAGCGTGTCTCTCGCCGCGAGCCGCTTTCGGCGGCGATGCTGGACACGCCCGAGCAGCAGCAGACCTCGCGCTCGCTCCATCGGGACCGGGAGATGACGGTGAGCCGCAACAGCGTGCTCCAGCATCTCCTCGGCCGCCGACAGGTCTCCACGTGCGGCAAGCATCAGGCCGCGACAGCGCGCGGCCAGGCCGCGCGGCCAGGCGCCGCCGGGCGCGCTGCCACGCCGCTCGAGCAGCGGAACGATCAGCTCCGCCTCGTCGAGCCGGCCCACGCCGACAAGCGCCTCGACCGTGTCGCCATACGAGAGCTCGCCGCCCCAGGTGACGGGCGCGGCCAGGCCCGTCGACACCGCCGCGAGCGCGGCGGGGCCAAGCCTGTGGGCGGCGGCCTCGTAATCCCCTAGCGAGAGCTCCAGGAACCCGAGCGTGGCGCGGGGCCGCCACGACGCGGTTGTCCAGCCGCTCCAGTGGAAGAGAGTCAGTGCCTCCTCGGCGCTGCGCCGCGCGTCCTCCTCGCGGCCGCCCCAGGCCGCCACCTGGGCGCGCGCGGCGAGCGCGAGCGCGCGGCCGTTGCGCGTGCGCAACTGCTCGAGCTGCTCGAACGCCTCGTCCATCGCCCTGGTCGCCGACGGCAGGTTGCCGCTCCAGCATTCGAGCCACACGAGCGCGTAACAGGCCCAGCCCAGCTCGTGCTCCTCGCCGCGCTCGGCGTGGCGGTCGCAGAGGCCGCCGAGCAGGAGGCGCGACTCGTCGAGCCGCCCGGTCCATAGATGGAGCAGCGCGCCCACCAGCGACGGGCGGAGCACGCTCGAGGTGCGCACGTCCGCGATCTCGAGCGTGAGAGCGCGCGCCAGCCGGGCCTCGCTGATCCCGCGGCCGAGCGCGAAGTCCACGGTGGCCTCGAGCGCGAGCGCCTGTGCTCGCAGCGCGTCGTCCCCCAGCGCGTCGGCGCCCGCGAGGGCGCCACGCGCTGGAGCCTCGGCCTCAACCACAAGGCCCAGGTTGCAAAGCACGAAGGCCAGGCGCAGCTCGATCATCACGCGCATCCGGGGCCCGAGGTCGCGCTCGCTCTGAGCCTCCTCGAGCAGGGCGCGGGCCTCCGGGTAGCTGTCGTCGTGGTAGCGGATCTCGGCGAGCAGGAGCAGCGCGTGCGCGCGCTGCTCGCCGCTCTTCAGCGTGGGGATGGCCTCGGTGAGGAGCGTCTGAGCGCGGGCCGCGTCGCCCGCGTCGAGGTGGTGTTCCGCGGCGCGGACGCGCAGCTCGCTCCCTCCTCCCAGACCCAGTGCCAGCTCGAGCAGCTCGGCCGCCGCGGCGGGGGCTCCACGCCCCCGCACGTAACGCGCCGCCTCGTCCAGGGCCGGGACAGCCTCCCCCGCGACCTGCGCGTGCGCGAGGTGCCGAGCGCGCTCCTCGATGTCGGGGACCACGCTGCTCAGCCGACGGTGCATGTCACGCCAGCACTCGGCCGAGGCGCGCGTGTGGATCGCGTTGGCGAGAAGTTGGTGGGTGAAGCGCAGGCGGCGGCCGTCGCGCTCGATCAGGCCGCGGTCCTCGGCGTCGTCGAGCAGCACCTCGGACTCGGGACCGAGCACCTGCACCACGAGGTCGACGGTGGGACGGGCCATCGCGGCCATCGCCAGCAGCGCCTCCTCGAGTGGCTCTCCCAGGTCGGCGAGGCGGGCCTCGACCATCTCCTGCAGCGAGAGCGAAAGCGGCAGCGCGGGCGGCGGCGGCCCATCGCCCGGCAGCACGCGCGCCAGCTCGAGCGCGTAGAGCGGGTTGCCTCCCGACACCTCGTGGATCCGCTCGAGCGTGCCGCGCGGCAGCGGCCGCAGCGCGCGCTGGCGCACCAGGCGGCGCAGGTAGCGTCCGTCGAGCGGCGCCAGTCGCCGGATCTCGAGCCGGTCCGGATCGCGCAGCCGCAGCTCGCGCTCGGGCAGTACGCGCTCGGCGCCCGAGCGCCGGGTCACGACCAGCCCCACGCGGCCCTTCAGCCGCCGCGCGCAGAAGGCGAGCACCTGGGCGCTCGGCTCGTCGATCCACTGCATGTCGTCGATCGCGAGCAGCAGCGGGCGCTTCTGCGCGAGGCGCTCGATGAGCGTGAGCACGGCGGTGGCCACCGCGCGCGGGTCGGTGTCGTCGCCCGCGCAGTCGGGCTTGCAGAGGAGAGCCCCGCTGAGCGCGTCGAATTGAGGCCGCGGCAATGCGGCCACGTCGGCCGCCTCGACCCCGGAGAGCAGGTCGCCCAACGCGTCGTAGGCCAGGCGAGTCTCGGGCGCGCGTGCCTCACAGTCGAGCACGCGGATCTTGCGGCGCTCGGCGGCCACGTGCGCGGCGCGCAGGAGCGTGGTCTTGCCGATGCCCGGGTCGCCCTCCAGCACCATCGCCGCCGGCCCGGCCAGCACCGCGTCGAGCAGCTGCTCGATAGCCGCGAGCTCCGCAGCGCGTCCGATCACGTCTCCGCTCATCTGGGCGATCAATTCGGTCCTCCGCGCCTAGCCGGCGAGAATCGTGAAGCTCCGGTGGATTGGCCTCGACCTGTTGCCGGCGGCGTCGGTCGCGGTGATGGTGAGGCGGTAGCGGCCCGGCGTCATGCGGCGTTTGCCGATCCGGCCGCTGAGCGAGACATGGCCCTTGCCCGCCTGAACGTGGCGGGTGAGCGTCGCGCGGCGGCGCAGCGCCTTGCAGGCGCCATGCGTGGGGCGCTTGTGCACCGGCCTGCAGATCCGCTTCTTGCCCTTGCGCAGCTTGCGCCCCGGCACCTGGCGCTCAACCAGGATCGTGAGCTTGGCCGCCTCGCTGCTCGTGAAGCGCAGCTGGGTGCCGCGAGGGATCCTGCGAGCGGCGATGACCGTCGCGCCCCTGGCCACGCGGAAGCGCGAGTGTGTGAGCGACACCGAGCGCAGCACGGGCGCGCTGGTGTCCTTCGTTGCCGGAGGGTTGGCCGGGGCCGGAGCCGCGCAATCCGCGCCGAAGGTGCGCAGGTACACCTGCGAGTAGTCCTCGGCTCCCACCGCGGGAGCCACCAGACCGCCGCTGGCATCGAAGGCGACGCAAGCGCCGTTGCCTGACAGGCCGGCCGCGAACGCGCTCGGCGCCGTGGCTCCATCCGCCCCAGGGGCGCGTGAGACCACGCTGGTCGTGCCGGCCGCCAGGTCGCGCCTGAACGCGGTGAAGTCCTCGAGGAGCACGCCGCGCCCAAGCGGACGGCTGCGGGAGCGCAGGACGCCGTCGCCGGAGGTGAACGCCACCACTCGCCCGTCCGCACTGATGGCCGGAAAGATGGACTGGTTTGGCATGAAGTCGCCACCCGGTCCGTCCGCGCGACTCACTCCGGATGTCTGGCCGCTGCCGAAGTCGTGCACCCAGACCTGCGACACGCCGGTCTGGGTCGATCCGAAATCGGTCGCGGTGGACTCGAATGCGACCCTCGAGCCGTCCGCCGAGATCGATGGCTCGTCCGAGCCCTTGTCGCCCTTCTGCCCAGAGGTCGAGACGCTGGCCAGGCGCGTGGTGCCCTCGGACAGGTCGCGCACGTGGATGTCCCGGGTCTTGTCGGTGTCTCCGTCACCCAGGTTGTCGGCGTCGGACGCAAACGCGACGTGGTCGCCATCGGAGCTGAGGCTCGCTCCGAACGAGACATCGTCGCCCTTGTCGCCGTTCACCGCGCGGCTTGTGAGCGTCGTGGTCGAGCTCGCGAGGTCGCGGACGTAGACGTCGTCGCCCGCTTCCGTGTCGTCGGGGCTGAGGTTCTTCGCCGTGGACTCGAACGCCACCTTGTCGCCCGCGCCGTCGATCGAGGGGCTCTCCGAGTCCCCGTCCGACACGGCGCCGTTTGCGCCGTCGGCCCGGTCAGCTCGGATGGTCTGACCCGTGTTCAGGTCGCGCACCCAGATCTGCCCATCCCCGCCGACCGGGTCCTCCTCGAAGGCCACGCGGTCGCCATCGGAGCTGATCGAGGGCGAGAACGCATTGTTCATCACCGCGCCGTCCGCGCCGTCGGCGCGGCTGGCGATCGTCAACTCGCCGGTGACCGTGTTGCGCACGACGATCGCGCTTCGGACCCCGCGCGGGACCCCGAGCCCGGGAGCGTCGGTGCTGAACGCGACGAAGTGACCATTGGCGCTCACGGCACCGCCGAACGAGTCACCGGTGAGGTTGGCGATGGGATCGGTTCCCGGCGGGCGGGAGATCAGGCTGGTGGCCTGACCTGGGAGGAAGCGGGCGCTGACCGTGCCCAGGTCGTCGGGGATGTTGTCGCCCGTCAGGCTGTTCTGCGAGTTGAAGATGACCCACTTGCCGTCGCCGCTCACGCTTGGGTCGCCGGCGCTCAGCGAAGGCGCCCCCGCTGCACCTGAGCCACGGCTCACCAGTACAGGTGCTTCGCCATTCGACGACACGTAGATCTCCGAGACGTGGTCTGGTCCCGCCACCGCTGGGTCGAAGACCGTTGCGAACGACTGGAACGCGATCACGTTGCCGGTGTCGTTCACCGACGCCGAGTCCGCGCCGTCGTCGGACTTGGTGGTGCCTTTGACGTCGACGAGCGTTGTGGTCGGCGTAGCGCCCAGGGTGCGTTTGTAGACGTCGTCGCCGGTGTCCGAATCGAGCGTGGGCACCAGGTCCGTCGCGTTCGAGGTGAACACGACGGTGCCGCCATCGCCGCTTATCTCGGGCTTCTCGGAGGAGTGGTCGCCGATGAGGCCCGCGGTCCCCGTCGCGCGGCTCGCCAGGATGATCGCGCCGCTGGACATGTTGCGAACGAAGATGTCGGAGGTGTTGTTCGTGTCGCCCCCGACGAGGTTGCTCGCCACGCTCTCGAAGGCGACGCTGTTGCCGTCGTCGCTGATGGATGGGTGGAGGGCCGTGCTGTTCGGCGGGTCGTTCGTGCCGGGGGGGTCGCTGACAAGCGTGGTGGTGTGGGCGGTGATGTCGCCGAGATACACCTCCCGGAACTGGGACCCGCCGCCGAGGTTGGACGCGTCCGAGGCGAAGGCGATCTTCGTGCCATCCTGGTTGACGGCGGGTGAGAGCGATTCGTTGTTGCCCACCACGCCGTCGCCGGACTGCCGGCTGACGAGGGTCGTCTGGTCGGTCAAGAGGTTGCGTACGTAGACGTCGCTCATGTTGTTCGTGTCAGCCGGGTCGAGGGAGCCCACGCAGACGAAGGCCACCGCGTTCCCGTCGCCGCTGATCGCCGGCGTCGTGCAGTCGGAATGAGACGGAGCGCCGTCCGCACCGCTGCGGCGGCTCACGTACGTGACTGCACCGGTGGTGGTGTCCTTCACGTAGACGTTCTCGGCGGCGTCGTCGTTCTGGTCGCTGAGACCGTCCGAGTGCGACGTGAAGGCCACGAAGCGGCCGTTCTGGCTGACCGCGTTGCTCGTCGAAAACGAGAAGTTGAGTGGCGCCGAGAACTCTCCGAACAGCGAGCTGTCCCCACTCAGGACCGCCGTGGTGCCGGCCGGCAGAACCGCCGCCGTGGCCGGTGCGCTCACGATCAGGAGCGCTATTACGGCGAAGATAGTCGAGGCTAAGCGTGGGGTCATAGTCGGCGAAGGTAGGTGCGCTCTCCGGGAACCGCATCGGGTGTTTCCCTAATCCGGGGGGTAGCTAGGGAAACACCCGATGCGCCGCGGGCCGGCCTCGTCACAAGATCGGGCGACCGATTAGGAGGCAGACCAATGAGATCGACCCCAATTGCCGCCCTTGTCCTGGGCGGCTTTGTCTCGCTGGGAATAGCGGCCTGCGGCTCGAGCGGCAGTTCGCCATCGAGCCAGCCCACCACCCAGGCAGCGCAGCACGCTTCAACCCAGGCCGCGCAGCACACGTCCACCGCACCGGCCAAGAAAGCCGGGGGCCTTACTCCGCCCGGCACGAAGCTGGGCTTCAACCAGGACGCCACCGTGGGCTGGGTCCCGCCGTCGCAGTTCAGCTCCGCCGGCGGGCATGCGGCGATTCCGATGCAGGTCGATGTTGAGGGCATCGAAAAGGGGACGCTTGCGGACTTCAAAAACGTCCAACTCAACAACAACGAAAAGGGCGCCACGCCCTTCTATGTGAAGGTGCGCCTGACCAAGCTCGGCGCCGGCAAGTCCGGCGTGGACGACAACCCCGCGCTCACCTTCCGCGCGATCGACGACCGTGGCCAGGCCCAGGCGAACGTCACGTTCCTCGGCGACTTCCAGCGCTGCAACGACGCCCTGCCGCCGAACCCGTTTCCCAAGGGCAAGACCTTCAAGACCTGCCTGACCTACCTGATTCCGGGTGGCGGCTCGATCGACAAGATCGCGTGGAACGACGGGCCGGCGATGCCGAACTCGGTGTCCGACTACTACGAGCACCCCGTGATCTGGGGGGCCGGAGCATGAGGCCGATCGTGGCAGTGCTTGCAGCCGGCCTGCTGGCGCTAGCGGTGCCGGCGGCGAGCTCGGCGCGCACGCATTCCCACGCGCTGACCTGCCACTCCGGGGTGACCGTGTTCCACCAGGGCAACACCCGCCTGTTCTGGGCGGGACGCGGTCATCCCGGGCACAAGCATCCCGTCTGGTACGCGTGCAGCTCGGCGCTCCGCCGCCCGCACGCGTTCGTGGCCGGGCACCTGACCACCGACGACCTGGTGTCTCACTTCCGCTCCGCCGGCACGCGCGTGGGCTTCGTCTGGGAGAGCCTCAAGGCGAACGGCTTCGGCGTTGACCAGAAGATCGTGATCGGCTGGGTGGACGTCGCGTCTGGCGCGACCCACCAGGCGGTCGTCGGTCAGCCTGGCGATCCGACCAGCCCCAACTTCGGCGACGTGAAGGGCGTGGCCGTTGGCGACGACGGCGCGATGGCGCTCGTGGTCAAGGCAGGCGATGACAGTGAGGTGATCGGCTACGCGCCCGCGTTGACGGACCGGCTGGGCGACCCGCGCGCGCTGTTCACGGTGCAGGCGGGCGACGTGATCCCGCGCTCGCTCACGCTGGCCGGCGGCGCGATCTCGTGGATGTCGAAGTCAGGCGTGCCCGGGAGCGTGAGCGTGAGCGGCTGATGGAGCCTGCCGGGATCGAACCGGCGACCTCCTGCTTGCAAAGCAGGCGCTCTCCCAACTGAGCTAAGGCCCCGTGTCCGCCTAATGGTAGGGGCCCCGCCGACCCCGTAGAAGCGGCAGCTGGGGGGACCACGCGCCCGCGGTCCCCCCGCTGCCGGTTAGCGGCTTTCGTGCCGCTCCGAACGACGGAACCCTCCATGCCGTCGTGCCCCAGTTATCGTCCGCGCCCGCTTGGGGCAGCAGCGATCTAAACCTCGACTGGACGAACGTTGAGGTGCCTAAAAAGCGCTATTCGAAGTCGAAGTCGCGGGGCGGCTTCTGCTCGAACCAGAGGCGGTCGTGCTCGGGCGCGTCTTGGAGAAACTCCGGCGTCTCTTCGAGCACATCTTCGTCGTTCGATTCAGACGGGGTATCGGCTATCGAGTCTCGAGTATCGGGTTCCGGCTCCGGCTCTGCCGCGGGCGGCGGCTCCTCGATGACCGTGGGCTCCTCGGCTAAAGGCTGCGGCTCGGGCTCGGACTCGGACTCGGCGCTCTGAGGCTCCGCCATCTGCGCCTCGTCCGCCTCGGCTGCCTCCTCCGGCTGCGCAGCAGCAGCGGGGAAGTCGCGGCGCGCTGGTCCCAGCGCCTCGGCCTCCTCCTTTGCGACCTCCTCGTCACTCGCGCCGTGGCGGCGCTTGAGCTCGAGGTGCTCCCGTATCGCGTCGTCGAGAACCCCCATCGCGCGCGTAGCCTAGCGAGCTTCGATGTCAGAGTTCAGGTCGCCGCTCTGACGGGCTCGGCGCGCTCCACCCGGTTCTTACCGCCGCGCTTGGCTCTGTAGAGCGCCGCATCGGCCGCCGCTATCAGCGAAGGCTTGTCCCCCGCGGACTGTGGCAGAGACGCCACGCCGAAGCTCGCGGTCACGCTCAGAACGCCCTGTCCGTCGAGCCGCTTGATGTGGAGCGACTCGATGGCGCTGCGCATGCGCTCGGCCAGCAGCTCGGCGCCGGTGAGGTCGGTCTGGGGCAGGATCACCGCCAGCTCCTCGCCGCCGTAGCGCGCGGGCTCGTCGATGTCGCGGGACAGCGCGCGCAGGCAGCGCGCCACCTCGAGCAGCACGAGGTCGCCCTGCTGGTGGCCATAGGTGTCGTTCACGCGCTTGAAGTCGTCGATGTCGAGCATCGCCAGGCCCACCGAGCTCTGGAAGCGCCGGCTGCGCTCGATCTCGTTGTCGAGCGACTCCTGGAAGTGGCGGACGTTGAACAGGCCCGTGAGCTCGTCGGTGACCGCCTGGTGCTGGACGGTCTCGTGCAGGTTCGCGTTCTCGATCGACACCGCCGCCTGGCCCACCAGGTAGGCGAACAACTCGCGCTCGGTCTCGTTGAAGTTCTGGCCCTCGCGCACGATCGAGATCACGCCCACGTAGTCGATCTCGCTGCCGGCGCCCGCGCGTGCCCGCAGCGGGCCGGCCATCGCGTGCACGCCGTCCACCGAGGCGAGCGTGGGACGGTGCTGCTCCACCGGCTGGTCCTTGCCGGTGGCCTCGAGGTTGGCCAGCAGCTCCGCCACGTTCTCGTCGCGGATGATGAAGGCGTCGCGCTCGGCGGCCGTGATCGCGCGCATCAGGCGCTCGTGCGAGCCGCCGATGTGCACCGCGTGCATGCGGCGCGCGTCGATGGGGACCGCGCGGCCCGCGTCCGCGTCGCAGGCCTCTACGGCGGTGCGCACCGCCAGCTCGAGCAGGCCCTGGCGATCGAGCCCGGCGGCGAAAGCGTCGCCCACGCGGCGGATCGTCTCCTCGAGCTCCCGCCGCTTGGCTTCCACCTCGGCGATCTTGCCCTCCAGCTCGCGCGACATCTTGTTGAACTCCTGGCCGAGCGCGGCGAACTCGTCGTCGCCGTGGATGGGCACAGGGGTGGAGAAGTCGCCCTTGGCGAGACGCCGCGCCGCGCCGAGGAACTGATCGATCTGGCTTTGGAGCGCGCGCACGATGAACACCGACAGCACCAGCGCGAGGATCAGGAAGCCGAGCAGGATCACGCCGATCAGCACGCGGCTCTGGCCGATCGACGAGGTGATGTTGTTCGACTCGGTGAGGGTCGCGATCTGGAGCGGGGCGCCGATCGGCTCCTGAATCTCCTCCGTGCGCCCGCGGAAGCTCGTGCCGCCGATCGTGACCTTGCCCGAGCCGGGCTGCGGCCCCGTGCCCGTCTCGTCGAGGGTGGACGCGAGCCGCTGCCCGTTGCTGAACATGCGCACGTCGAGGTCGGTGAGCCCGCCCACCGATTCCACGAACGTGCTCGGTGTGGTGACGGACACCGCCAGCGTGCCGAAGCGCTTGCCCTCCTTTGTGGTCGGGCGGGCGATGGCCGGCGCGACCATCGGGTACTGGCCGGCCGAGGCCACGAGCTTGCCGCTCTTGTCGTAGAGGGCGATGCTCGTGACGGGCGGCTTGAGCAGTTGGCGGAGCTGCGCGCGCACCGCGGCCGGGTTCTTGGCGGCGAGGGCGCGCCTCAGCGCCGGCTCGCGCGCGATGCGCTGGAGCTGCGGCTGCGCCTCGGCGCGGTCCTGGCGATAGACCGCGAACGCCACCCGCAGGCCCTCCGCGATGCGGGCGTCCGCCTTGCCGAGCTGGCTCTGCGAGGTGATGCTGAAGAGGACGAGTGCGACTGCCCCCATCGGCACGACCACGATGATCGTGAAGAACAGAAGCAGACGGGTGCGGAAGCTCATTCGGACATTGGGCCGGGCAGAAGGCTACCCACGCACCCTTTGCCCAAGGCCTAAATAGGACATTCGTTCGACGTCCCGGCACCCCTGCCTACCGCTACCATGACGGTCCCGCGCGCAAAGTGCGCCACTCGGGGCTATAGCTCAGTTGGGAGAGCGCCTGGATCGCACCCAGGAGGTCGCCGGTTCGAGCCCGGCTAGCTCCATTCCGAAGTGCCCTTCGACCTTGGAACTCGCCACGCTCTCGTCACCGGGTCCGGGAGCGCGGAAGGTATCGGCTTAGCGTGCGCGCGGCTGCTCGCGGGCATGGGCGCGCGGGTGTCGATCAGCTCGACCACGGAGCGGATCTACGAGCGCGCGGCGGAGGTGGGCACCGGGACGTTCGGCTTCGTGGCGGACCTGACCGACCGCGAGCAGGCGTTTGCGCTCGCGGCCGCCGCGGCCGAGGCTCACGGGCCGATCGACATCCTCGTGAACTCGGCCGGCATGGTGCAGAGCGGCGTGCCCTCGGCGCCCGAGATGCCGTTCGCCTCGCTGCCGCTCGAGGTGCTCGACCGCCAGCTCGACATCACCCTGAGGACCGCGTTCCACACGACCCAGGCCGTGCTACCCGGGATGCTCGAGCGCCGGCACGGGCGGATCGTGATGATCTCGTCGGTGACCGGGCCGCTCGTGACCGCGCCTGGCTCGACCGCCTACGCCACCGCCAAGGGCGCGATGGATGCGCTAATGCGGACGATCGCGATCGAGAACGGCCGCTCGGGCGTGACTGCCAACTCGGTGGCGCCGGGCTGGATCGCAACCGCTTCCTCGGAACCCGACGAGCTCGAGGCGGGCAAGCACACGCCGGTGGGGCGGCCCGGCACGCCCGACGAGGTCGCGGCGCTGGTGGGCTTCCTCTGCTCGGACGAAGCCAGCTACGTGACCGGGCGCTCGATCGTGGTCGACGGCGGAAACAGCATCCAGGAGCCGCACGGCATCGAGCTGTATTGAGCTCCCGCTCTTGTCTGATCCACGCAAGGCCGGTTAGGGTCGCCTGAGCATGTCGGCTTTCACGGAGACGCTCGAGACAGTCAGCTCGGAGTTCGAGCGGCGCGTGGATGAATTGGCTCCGATGATCGCCGCGCGATCGCGTGAGGAGATCCGCGAGCTCCGGGATTTCGAGGCTCCCGAGTTCTGGGAGGCGGTGCGGGAGATAACGCGCGGCTCGCGCTTGGCGCAGGCTGACCACCTGCGGCGCCGGCACGAGCTGCCCAGCGAGTGCCCTCCACCAGACGCGCACGCGGCACTGCTCGCGGCGCGAACCCGGGTGTCGCTGCCGGCGTGTCTGAAGAGCTACCGGATCGGCCACGCCGTGGCCTGGGATGCCTGGCTCGATGTGATCGAGGCGGCCGACCTCACGGAGGCTTCGCGTCGGTCGTGCCTCCGGATCGTCTCGCGCTTCGTCGACGCCTACGACGACCGGCTGATGGAACTGTTCACGCGGGAGTACGAGGCGGCCTCTGTGCAGGAGCGAGGGGGCGAGCAGGGCCGGCTGGCGCTGGTGCGCGAGCTCCTGGAAGGCGCAAGCGACGACGGCGAGCAGCTCGGCTACGACCTAGAAGCGGAGCACTTGGCGGTGATCGCGCGAGGTCCCGGGAGCGTGGCGGCCGTGCGGGTGCTGGCGGCCACGCTCGACCGCAGGCTGCTGCTGGTCCAGGCCTTCGAGGATCTGCACTGGGGCTGGCTCGGTGGCCGCTCGCCCTTTACCCTTGACGCGCTCGAGGAGGTCGCCCACTTCCAGCCGCCACCCGGGTGCGTGCTCTGCATCGGAGATCCCGGCCCCGGTCCCCAGGGCTTCCGGCGCAGCCACCGGCAGGCGGGGGAGGCGTACCTGATCGCGGTCCGGCGCCCGCGCGCGATGACGCTCTACACCGACGTGGCACTCGAGGCGCTGGCGCTCCGCGACGTGGGATTGGCACAGGACTTCGCGGACTCGCGGCTGCGGCCGTTCGAGGGCGATCGCAAGCTGCTCGACACACTGCGCTGCTATTTCGCGAGCTCGCAGAACACCAGCGCGACCGCGGCGGCACTGGGCGTGCACGAGCAGACGGTCGCCCGCCGGATCAAGACGGCCGAGGAGCGCATCGGCAACCCGCTGAACAACCGCCGCGCCGAGCTCGAGCTTGCCCTGCGAATCGAGCAGCTCCTGCGCCGGCCGGAACACACGTAATCCACGCATCGGGCGCCGCCGGGCGCAGGTAATCCGATCTTGCTGGCGCGTCGGCGGTCGACTGGACTCATCTCGCCCTACTAGCGAGAGGAGAGTCCAGTGTCTGGCCGACGTCGTTCCAAGCCCTGGTATGCGCTGCCAGTGGCCGTCTTGCTCATCTTCGCGTTCGCCGCGCCGGCGAGCGCGACCGATCCCTACACGCTGTGGAACCACCCGTACCGGAAGCACGACACCTGCGCGAAGCTGAAGGACACGACCACCAAGCCGCCGATCCGCTTCGCGGACACGACGGC
>Ga0070680_100001241_pt1 | contig 18376 bp, 16 predicted proteins | sample KBSC73BmetaG_FD_64672 | JGI IMG/M metagenome (GOLD analysis project Ga0070680, IMG submission 64672) | Corn rhizosphere microbial communities from Kellogg Biological Station, Michigan, USA - KBS C7-3B metaG | ecosystem: Host-associated > Plants > Roots > Rhizosphere | place: USA: Michigan...
GGACCACCACCGCGATCGGCACGGCGATGAAATACGAAACGCCCAGCCTGTCCATGGCCGCCCAGGCGACGAAGGCGGCCAGCATGTAGAGCTGGCCGTGCGCGAAGTTCACCAGCCGGGCGGCGCCCAGCAGCACCGTCCAGCCGATCGCGATCAGCGCATAGCCCGATCCCAGGATCAGCCCGTTGATGACCTGCTGGGTGATGTTCATGCCGTGAGCGCCCCGAGATAGGCTTCGAGGATGCGCGGATCGTCCTTCATGGCGCTCGCGGTGCCCTTGGCCACGACCTTGCCGCGTTCCAGGAGATACAGCTCGTCGACCAGTTCGAGGGTGGCGCGCACGTTCTGCTCGACCAGCAGCAGCGACAGGCCGCCGTCGACCAGCTTGCGCATCGTGGCGAGCAGTTCGTAGACCAGGCGCGGCGCCAGGCCCGCCGACGGCTCGTCCAGCAGCAGCACCTTGGGCGCCGCCCGCAGCGCCCGGCTTACCGCCACCATCTGCCGTTCGCCGCCCGAGAGCATGCCGCCCTTGTGGCCGCGCCGCTCGGCCAGGCGGGGGAACAGGCCGTAGATGTCGTCCATCGAGAAGACGTGGCGGCCGCGCGTATCGGACGGCGGCCTCACCAGGGCGAGGTTCTCGGTCACCGTGAGGTCGGCGAAGATGCCCTTGCCCTCGGGGACCAGGACCAGCCCGCGTTCGGCCCGGCGATGCGGCGGCAAACCGTCCATCGATTGCCCGTCGAGCCGCACCGTGCCGCGCACGACCGGCGTGCCACGCGACCAGCCGGCCAGGGCGTTGATCAGCGTGCTCTTTCCGGCGCCGTTGGCCCCCACCATGCCGACCATCCGGCCGGCCGGAACCACGACCTCGACGCCGTCGACGGCGAGATTGCCGCCGTAGCGCACGGAGAGGCCGCCGGCCTCGAGCGCGGCGCCGGTGATGCCGCCCGTCATGCTGCCCATCACGCCGCCCGTCCGAGATAGGCTTCGAGCACGGCGTCGTTGCGCTGGATCTCGGCCGGCGTGCCCTCGGCCAGCTTGTGGCCCTGGTCGATCACGACGATGCGATCGGCGATCGCCATGATGAGATCCATATGGTGTTCGATCACGACTACCGCGACGCCGCGCCGGCGCAGGTCGACCAGCAGGTCGGCCAGGCGCTGCATGTCGGCGCCGCCGGTGCCCGCGGCAGGTTCGTCGATCAGCAGTGCGCGGGCGCCGGCGCCGTAGGCCAGCACGACCGAGAGCAGGCGCTGCGTGCCGTAGGCGATGTCGCCCGGCCGCTTGCCGTGATCGGCGGGGGGAATGCCGAAAGACGAGAGCAGCTCCGCGGCTGCGGCCTCGGCGTTGCGGCGCGTGCGGCTCTCCTTCCACGGCAGGACGATCGAGCGGGCGAGCGAGGTTGAATGCTCGCGCAGCATCGCCGCCATCGCGTTCTCCAGCAGCGTGAGCTCGCCGAAGAAGGCGTTCTGCTGGAAGGTGCGGCGCAGGCCGAGGCGGGCGACCTGGTGCGTCGGCAGGGAGGTCACGCGCTCGCCGCCCAGCCACACCTCGCCGTCGCGGTGGACGGCGTGCGTGACGGCGGCGAAGCACGAACTCTTGCCCGCGCCGTTGGGGCCGATGATGCCCAGGATCTCGCCGGCGGCGACCTGCCACGACATGCCGCTCAGCGCCGTGAGGGCGCCGTAGCGGACCGTCAGGTTCTCGACCCGAAGAAGCGGCGCGGCAGCCTCGGGCAAGCTACTTCAAGACCTCGGTCTTCGGCGCCTTGCCGTCGGTCACCTTGAAGAGCGTGTGCTTGTGCCTGGCCTGGCCATTGGCCTCGAAAGCCAGGTCGCCGAAGATCGTGCCCTTGATCGTCTGGCCGCGGATCGCGGTCGCGACGGTCTTGCGGTCGAGGCTCCTGGTGGAGTTGGCGGCTGCGGCCCACACCTGCAGCGCCGCGGCGCCGAGCGCGGCGCCCTTGTCGGGCACCTCGTTGTGCGCCTTCTTGAAGGCGGCGATGAAATCCAGGTTCTCCTTGATGCCGTCGAACGGCGGCAGGTCGGGGAAGTAGACGTCGGCCGAGACGACGCCGGTCGCCGCCTCGCCCGCGATCTTGAACACGGTCGGCAGGATCGTGCCGACGGCGCCCACGAAGGTGCCGTCGATGGCGGCCTGGCGATATTGCTGGATCAGCGCCGGCATGCCCGAGGATTCCGCTGCGTTGATGGCGACGACTGCGTCCGGCTTGGCCTGCTTCACGTTGGCGAGGCTGACCCGGAAGTCGGTCTGCTTGAAGGGAAACTGCTCGACGACGACCTTCTCCCACGGCTTGCCGATCTTCTTCAGTTCGGCCTCGATCACGGCCTGCGCGCCGTTGCCGTAGGCGTCGTTCTGGCTCAGGAAACCGATGCGCTTGGCGTGGAGGTGATTGAGCAGGATGTCGGCGATGACCGCGCCGTCCTGGCCGTTCGAGCTGTTGAGGCGGATGGCGTAGGGATTGGCCGTGCCGGCGAGGATCGGGTCGGCCTTCGAGACCGCGGTGATGTCGAGCACGTCGGCGCGCGCCAGGACCGGCTGCATGGCCAGGGTCACCGGGCTGTTCCAGCCCTCGATCACGACGGCGACCTTCTCGGCCACCATTTCGTTGGCGCGCGTGACGCCCACCGCCGGCGTGCTCTCGTCGTCCTTGGACACGACCACCAGCTTGCGGCCCATGACGCCGCCCTTGGCGTTGACCAGGTCCGCGGCGACCTGGACGGCGTGCAGCACGCCCTGGCCATTGGGCCCTGCCGGTCCCGATAGGGGCACGATCACGCCGACCTTGATCGGCTCGCCCTGGGCCCACGCCGGGACGGCCAGCGATGCCGCTCCGGCGGCAACGGACGTCGTGAAATGGCGGCGGCCGAGCGTGATGCGAGTCATGGCAATTCCTCTAGGTAAACGGTCGTTCATTCGAGCGACCTTGGCCGACCGCGACCGGCCAAGTCAACGCCGGTCCGGGCGGGCTTTCCGCCCCGCGCGGCGGTCCTGTCGGCGCCGTCGGCTGTGGCCGTGCTAGCGTGCCGGCGAAAGCGAGGATCCCATGACCGTCACCGTCACGAAATCGCCGCGCAAGCTGGGCGGCAGCGCGCTCAGCGTCTTCCCGATCGGGCTCGGCCTGATGTCGCTCTCGGGCGCCTACGGCAAGAGCGAGGATGCCGAGGGCATTCGCATCATCCATCACGCCGTCGACCGCGGCGTGACCCTGCTCGACAGCTCCGACATGTACGGCTGGGGCCACAACGAGACCCTGCTGGGCAAGGCCCTGGCCGGTCCCGTGCGCAGGAAGGTCGTGTTGGCGACCAAGTTCGGCCAGGTCCAGCGGCCGGGCGGCGCCAACGGCGTCGACGGCACGCCGGCCCATGTGAAGGCCGCCTGCGAGGCCAGCCTGAAGCGGCTGGGAGTCGACGTGATCGATCTCTACTACCAGCACCGGGTCGATCCCGACGTGGCGATCGAGGAGACGGTGGGCGCCATGGCCGAGCTGGTGAAGGCGGGCAAGGTGAGGGCGCTGGGGCTGAGCGAAGCCAAGCCGGAAACGATCCGCCGCGCCCACAAGACCCATCCCATCGCCGCCGTGCAAAGCGAGTACTCGCTGCTCTATCGCCAGGACGCCGAGGAGACCCTGGCGACGACGCGGGCGCTGGGGATTTCCTTCGTTGCGTACTCGCCGCTCGGCCGCAGCCTGCTGACCGGCGCGGTCAAGCAGGTCTCGGACATTCCCGACGGCGACGGTCGCGGCCGCCATCCGCGCTTCTCGGCCGACAATCTCGCGCGCAACCTCTCGCTGGTGGCCGCGATCGAGGCGGTGGCGAAGGCCCGGGGCTGCACGTCCGGCCAGGTGGCGCTCGCCTGGCTGCTGGCGCAGGGCACCGACGTCGTGCCGATCCCCGGCACCAAGCGAACCGACCGTGTCGACCAGAACCTGGCGGCGCTGGACGTGGCGCTGTCGGCCGACGAGGTCGCGCGCCTGTCGAACGCGCTGCCGCCGGGCGCTGCCGCCGGCGGCCGTTACGCCGATGCGCAGATGAAGGCCGTCTATCTCTAGAGTCTCTCCGGCGACGGTGCATTCATCCGATTGTAATCCCTCTCCCGAGACGGTGGGCTATCGCCTGTGGCTTCCTCCCGTCGTCTCGACCAAGGCCCGAAGGGCCGCGTGGAGAGACCTTCTCTCCACGATGGCCGCTTATCGTTGAGAGAGGGTCTCTCCGCTCCGCGCTTCGCGCTCTGGCGAGATGGGGAGGAACATGAAGCCTGTTCCGATCGGAAAGACTCTAACGCGGCGATTCGCGGCTGAAATCGAGCATGCGATCGGCGATCTCGCGTTCGCCGGAGATCACGCGCGTGGCACCGAGACCCTGGAGATGCTCGACCGCGGCATCGGAATGGGCACGAGCCACGATGTCGAGGGTCGGATTCGCGAGTCGCGCCTGCTGCACGACCTGGCCCGCCTCGAATGCCTCGGGAATGGTGACGAACAGCCGGCGCGCCTGGCTGAGGTTGGCCGCGGCCAGTATCTCGGGGTCGGCGGCGTTGCCGGTGAAGATTTCCGCACCGTCGCGTCGTGCCTTCTCGAGACTGTCCTCGCTGGTCTCGATCACCACCATGCCGGCGCCGTCACGCGCCAGCGTCGCACCGACCAGAGAGCCCACGCGGCCGTAGCCGACGAGCACGTTGTGGTCCGACAGGGTGGTCGGCATCAGGACCGCCGCCGGCTCGGGGGAGCCCGCGGCGGCGCTCTCGGGATGCGGCCGGCGCACCAGCAGGGCAAAAAGCAGCGGATTGAGGACGATCGAAATAATGGCGCCGCCCAGGATCAGGTCGCGTGCCAACGGCGGGATGATGTCGATCTCGATGCCGAGGCCGATCAGGATGAAGGAGAACTCGCCGATCTGTGCCCGGCCCGCCGCGACCGCGAGGGCGGTACTGTTCGACAGCTTGAACGCCCGCAGGATGAGCCACGCGAGTGCCGACTTGCCGACCACGATGATCGCCACGGTGGCGGCGAGGGCAATCGGCGCCTCGACGAAGACATGCGGGTTGAACAGCATGCCGACCGAAACGAAGAACAGCACCGCGAAGGCGTCGCGCAGGGGCAGCGCCTCCTCGGTGGCCTGCTGGCTGAGGTTGCTTTCACCCATCACCATGCCGGCGAAGAAGGCGCCGAGCGCGAACGACACGCCGAACAACCGGGCCGCACCGAAGGCCACGCCGATGGCGATCGCGTAGACGGCGAGCCGGAACAGTTCGCGCGATCCGGTGTGCGCGGTGTAGTGCATGAGCCAGGGGATCACGCGCCGGCCGACCACGAGCATCACGGCCACGAAGATGCCCACCTTGACCAGCGTGATGATGAGCTGGAAGACCATCCGGCTGAGTGGCATGCCGTCGTTCGAGGCGAACATGGCGGCCGTGGGCAGCAGCACCAGCGCCAGGACGACGATCAGGTCCTCGACGATCAGCCAGCCGACCGCGAGGCGGCCGCGTTCGGTCTCGAGTATCCGGCGGTCCTGGAAGGCGCGGATCATCACGACCGTGCTGGCGACCGACAGGGCGAGGCCGAACACCATGCCGGCCTGCCACGGCCAGCCCATGAGCCGGGCGAGGCCGGCCCCCATCAGCGTGGCGATGACGATCTGGATGATGGCCCCGGGCACCGCGATGCGGGCGACCGACATCAGGTCCTTGAGGGAGAAGTGCAGGCCAACGCCGAACATCAGCAGGATGACGCCGATCTCGGCCAGCTCGGTCGCCATGCCGGCGTCGGCGATGAAGCCGGGAGTGAAGGGGCCGACGACCACGCCCGCCACGAGATAACCCACGAGAGGCTGGATGCGGAGGCGGTGCGCCACCAGTCCGAACACGTAGGCCAGCATCAAGCCGCCCGCAATCATCGCAATCAGCGGTGTCTGATGCTCAGGCATCGCCTTTTCTCTCCGCGGTCCGTTGTTCTGCGTCTCGATGTGGCCCGGACGGGCCCGAATTTCAATCGGTGACGCTGTTTCCCGATGTTATCGATACTCAGGTAAAGGCGGAGCGCGCGCAAAGCAAATGACAATGCAACGATGGGGATTCCCGGCACCCGGCACTTGGCGGCGGGTGCGGTGACGCGTCCCTCGACTCCGGTGCCATATGCCGATTAGCTGAAGGGCAACGAGGCGACCGTTCACGCCTCTGGTGAAATCCGGCCTGTTGAAGCCGGAATAGGGAGCAGGCGACCATGATGATCAATCGACGCATCTTCCTCGGCAGCACCGCGCTGGCGATGGTGGCGCCCGCTGTCCGGGCCGACACATTTCCGTCCAAGCAGATCCGCTGGGTCATCCCGTTCGCGCCGGGCGGCAACTACGACGTCACCTCGCGCATTGTCGCCGATCCGATGGGCCGCGAACTGGGCCAGACCGTGCTGATCGACAACAAGCCGGGTGCCGGCGGCGTCGTCGGCCTGGAGAACGCGGTGAACGCGCCGGCCGACGGCTACACGATCGTGATGTGCAGCTTCACCGTGGGCTATGTCGCGCCGATCTTCGCCGGCAAGCAGCAGATGCTGCCGCTGCTGGCGCCGGTGAGCATCCTGACGACGTCGCCGACCATCATCGTGACGCGCGCCGACAGCCGCTTCCCCGACATCAAGACCTTGCTGGCCGAGGTCAAGGCCAAGCCCGGGACCGTCACCATGGGCCACTCGGGCAGCGGCACGACCAACCACGTCGCCATCCTGCGCCTGCAGCTCAACGAGCAGGTCAAGTTCAACATCATCCCCTACCGGGGATCGGGCCCCGGCCTCAACGACCTGCTGGGCGGCACCATCGACTGCTTCTCCGACCAGCTCACCAGTTCCATGCCGCACATCAAGTCCGGCAAGCTGAAGGCACTGATGGTGTTCGGCACCGAGCGCGTGCCCGATCTTCCCGACGTGCCGACGCTGAAAGAGGCGGGCTGCAAGCCGTTCGAGGGCGGCACGACCGCCGGCGTCTTCGTGCGCGCCGAGACGCCGCGGCCGCTGATCGATCGCCTCAACCGGGCCGTCGTCGCGGGATTGAAGGACGAGACCGCCAACAAGCGCCTGCGCGAACTGGGCGCGATCGTGCGGCCGTCGACGCCCGAGCAGTTCACCGAGGCGCTGAAGCTCGACGAAGCCAACGTCGCCGAGCTCATCCAGAAAGGCCTGCTGAAGCCGGACTGACCATTCATATTCCTCCCCGAGACGGAGCCCGAGACGGGCGATGGCATGAGAGACTCTACGCCACGTCCCTCATCACGGCCCACAGGTCGGCCTTGTGTTCGAAGCCGATGCCCGGCGCGTCGGGCAGGGCGACCCGGCCGTCGACGACCGGGCAGTCGTCGGCGAAGCCGCCGAACGGCGCGAAGACCTGCGGATAGGATTCGTTGCCGCCGCACTGCAGGCCGACGGCGATGTTGAGCGCGAACTGGTGGCCGCCGTGCGGCACGCAGCGCCGCGGCGACCAGCCGTTGGCCTTCAGCATCTCGATCGTGCGCAGGTACTCGACCAGACCGTACGACAGCGCCGGATCGAACTGCAGGATGTCGCGATCGGGACGCAGGCCGCCGTGGCGGATCAGGTTGCGGGCGTCCTGCATGGAGAACAGGTTCTCGCCGGTGGCCAGCGGCTGGCCGTACTCGGTCGCCAGTGCCGCATGCGCCAGATAGTCGAGCGGGTCGAGCGGCTCCTCGTACCAGCGCAGGCCGTAGCCCTGGATCGCCTTGCCGAATTCGATCGCCGTGGTGAGGTCGAACTTGCCGTTGACGTCGACGGCCAGCCGTTCGCCCGAGCCCACGATCTTCAGCACTGCCTCGATGCGCTTGAGGTCCTCGGCCAGCGGCACGCCGCCCACCTTCATTTTCACGCAGGAGTAGCCCAGCCCGAGATAGTGCTTCATCTCGTCCTGCAGCCCCTCGAGGTCCTTGCCGGGATAGTAGTAGCCGCCGGCGGCGTAGACCCACGCCTTGTCGTCGTACTGGCCGCCGTTGTGGCGGTCGCTGAGCAGCTTCCACAGCGGCACGCGCCGGGCCTTGGCGACGGCATCCCAGATCGCCATGTCGATCACGCCGACGGCAACCGAGCGCTCGCCGTGCCCGCCCGGCTTTTCGTTGGCCATCATCGCCTTCCAGCACTTCGCCGGATCGAGCAGGCCCTCGCCGTCGAGCAGCGAGTCGGGCTTGGCCTCCGTCACCCGCTTGATGAAGCGCTCGTTCAGGAGGCCATGCTGGGCATAGCGGCCGTTGGAGTTGAAGCCGTAGCCGACGACCGGTTTGCCGTCGACCTTGACGTCGGTCACCACGGCCACGACCGAGGCGGTCATCTGGCTGAAATCGATGTAGGCGTTGGCGATGTTGGAACGGATCGGCGAGACGATGTCGCGAATGGCGACGATGCGCATGGAATATCCCTCAGGCAAAGACGAGACGGCGATTTTGGCGGAACAGCAGGAACCACACCACCGCGCCATTCAGCGCGTTCCACAGCAGGCCGTTGATGAAGGCCGCGCGATAGGAGCCGGTGATGTCGAACAGTTCGCCGCCCATCCAGCCGCCCAGCGCCATGCCGACGATGGTGGCCGACACAGCGATGCCCATGCGGGCGCCGGCTTCCTTGGGCGGGAAGTATTCGCGCACGATGATGCCGTAGCTCGGCACGATGCCGCCCTGGAACAGGCCGAACAGCGCCGACACGAGATAGAGCGAGACCAGCGTGTCGGACACCAGGTAGCCGAACAGCGCGATTGCCTGCAGGGTCGAGCCCAGCAGCAGGGTCTTGATGCCGCCGACCCGGTCGGCGATCCAGCCCGAGGCGACGCGGCTCACGATGCCGAAGGCCGTCATGATCGACAGCATCTCCGCGCCGCGCGTCGTGCCGTAGCCCAGGTCGACGCAGTAGGCGACGATGTGGACCTGCGGCATCGACATGGCCACGCAGCAGCCGACGCCGGCGACGGCGAGCCAGATCTGCAAGGTATTGGGCGACAGGCCGAGCGAGCGCGCGGAGTGCGCGGCCACGCCGCCGGTGCCGCTGCCGTGCGCCGGCGACGGTGCGCGCAAGGCGAGGCAGAGCGGCAGCATCACCGCCAGGCAGATCGCGGCGGTGACGAAATAGGCGGTGCGCCAATCGTAGCCGCGGATCAGCAGGTCGAGGATCTTGGGCCACAGCGCGCCGCCCAGATAGTTGCCGGAGGCGCAGATCGCCATGGCCAGCGCCCGCCGCTTCACGAACCAGTGCGAGGTGTCGGCGACCAGCGGCATGAAGCAGGCTGCCGAGCCGAAGCCGATCAGCACGCCCTGGGCGGCGGCAAACATCCACAGCGTCGGTGCCAGCGCCGCGGCGGCGTAGCCCGCCGCCAGCAGCAGCGTCGACAGCGCCATGGTGAAGAAGGCGCCGCGCGCATCGATCAACCGGCCGAGCACGATCGAGCCCAGGCCGAAGCCCAGCATGGTGGTGGTGTAGGAGACCGACACGGCCGCGCGGGTGGCGCCGAATTCGGCCTGCACCGCGGGAAAGGCCACGACGACGCCCCACATGCCGACGGCGCCGACGGTGCTGAGCGCCACGCTGGCGACCAGACGCGTCCAGGCGTAGCGCGAATCGATGCCCTGCATGACGATCAGCCGCCGATCGCGCCCTGTGTGTTGACGTAGAGCGCGTACAGCGAGTGGCTGGCGGCCATGAACAGCCGGTTGCGGTAACGGCCGCCGAAGCAGACGTTGGCGCAGCGCTCCGGCAGGTCGATGTGCCCGATCGGCTTGCCGGCGGGATTGAACACCCGTACGCCGTCGAGTTCGGCCGAGCCCATGCCCCAGCCGCACCACAGGTTGCCGTGGATGTCGACGCGGAAGCCGTCGGGCGAGCCGCCCGGGCCGGCGTCGATCAGCACCTTGCCCTTGCCGAGCCTGGCGCCGTTGTCCGTCACGTCGTAGGCGACGATCGTGCGGTGCGGCTCGGCGCGCGAGGCCACGACGTAGAGAATCTTCTCGTCGGGCGAGAAGGCCAACCCGTTCGGGCCTGGTACGTCGTCGACCATCATCGTGAGCTTCCTGGTCTGCGGATCGAGGCGATAGACCGCCGGCGTGTTCTGGCTCTCCTCCTTGTGGCCCTCGTAGTAGCCCAGGATGCCGAAGGTCGGATCGGTGAACCAGACGCTGCCGTCGCTCTTCACGACGACGTCGTTGGGCGAGTTCAGCGGCTTGCCGTTGTAGCTGTCGGCCAGCACGGTGATCGAGCCGTCATACTCCGTGCGCACGATGCGGCGGGCATCGTGCTCGCAGCCCACGAGGCGCCCCTGGCGGTCGCGCGTGTGGCCGTTGGCGTTGTTGGACGGCTTGCGGAAGACCGAGACGACGCCCGTCTCCTCGTCCCAGCGCAGGATGCGGTTGTTGGGGATGTCGCTCCACAGCAGGTAGCGGCCGTCACCGAAGTAGACAGGCCCCTCGGACCAGCGGCAACCGGTGTGGAGCCGCTCGACCGACGCCAGCGGCAGGCGGTACTGGTTGAACGACGGATCGAGCACGCGCACCGCCGGATCGGGGTAGCGCTCGTTCGGTTGCCACATCTTCGTTTCCCCTCGTTGATCGCCCGTTCGTTGCGCCGATCCTACTGGAAGGCAACCTTGCGGAACACCTCGACGAAGCGCGCGACATCCTGCTCGTCGTTGTAGACGTGCGGGCTGATGCGCAACCGGCCGAGCCGCGGAGCGGCATGGACACCCTCGGCCGCGAGCTTCTTCGGCAGGTCGGCGGACATGCCCTTGGGGAAGGCGACGCAGAGGATGTGCGGCGCACGCAGCTTCGCATCGAGCAGGCGGACGTCGAGGTTGGCCAGGCCCTCGGCCAGCTTGCCCGTCAGCATCGACAGCCGCTCGACGACCGCGGCGTTGCCCCATCCGGCCATCATCTCCATGCCGATCGCCGCCATCTCCATGGACACGAAGTGATCGCGCTCGCCCATGTCGTAGCGCCGCGCGTCGTCGCGATAGGAGATGTCGCGGAAGTAGATCGTGTCCTCCGCCGACACGCCCTTGCGTCCGATCGAGGTCTGTTCGAGCGGCACGCCGTCGTGGTGGCGCTTGGCGACGTACATGAAAGCCCGGCCATAGGGGCCGAGGGTCCATTTGTAGGTCGGGAAGATCAGGAAATCCGGATCGAGCGTCTTGACGTCGATCTTGCGGACGCCGGCATCGTGCGTGGCATCGACGAGGAAAGCCGCACCCGCCTGGCGGGCCGCCGCCGCGACCCTCGGCAGGTCGATCGCGCCGCCGTCGGACCAGTGAACCGAGGCGATCGAGACGAGTCCGGCCGGCGCGGCGCCCGGCCGTTCGACGGCCTCGAGCACCGCGCTGGTCCAGTCGCCGTCCGTCGGCTGCTTCACGGTGTCGACGGTGAAGCCGCCGGCCGGCGCGCGGGCGATCCATTCCAGCACCGGCGAGGTGTGGTCGTTCTCCAGCACGATCACCCGGCTGCCGCGCGGGATGCTGAGAATCTTGCCCGCGCTCGCCACGCCATAGCCCACGGAGGGGATGAGAGCGACGTCGCCGGGGTCGGCGCCGATCAGGGCGGCGGCGGCCGTACGGGCACGCTCGTTCTGCACCGAGGCGAGGTCGCCGGGCAGCTTCCACGGCTGGCCCTTGCGGTTCATCGCGGCGCGTCCGGCTTCCTGCGTGGCCAGCGGCATGGGCCCCCAGCCCGCGGCATTCATGTAACAGACGTCGCGCGGCATATCGAAAAGCGCGCGTTGGCTCGGCAGCATGGTGACTCCCTCGTTGTCGGCGGAAAGGTTAGCACGGCCCACGCCAAATTTTCCGGCGGCCCGCATGAGAACCTCTCTTGGTTGATTACCTCGCGTGTAATTGAGGAGCGCGTGTCCCGCGACCATGTTCGGCGCGTCCCCGAGAACAGGAGGGTGGCATGAGCTTCCAGTCCCGCAACAGCGCGATCCCGCAGAACCTGTACGCCACCGTGGCCGCGCCGCGCCCCTCGCTGCGCGGGCGCGCCGTCCTCGCCGTCACCGTGTGGCGCGAGCGGGTCGAGCTGCGGCGTCGACTGGCGGAAATGGACGAGCGCAGCCTGCGCGAGCTGGGGATCTCCCCGGCCGCGGCAGCCTACGAGTCCGGCAAGCCGTTCTGGCGCCGCCTGGGGTGTCTGCGCTAGCGCCAGTCGCGGAATCCCTTCGATTTCGGCCTTATCCCGGTCCGCTCGATCGATCGGGAACCGTTGACCGCCCCAAGCGTTAAGATAACGCGCGGATGCGCTCATGCGTCCGCGCGTGTATTTGCACGCGTGTCCACTTGGGGGCAACGAACGGGGCTCGGGAGGGCCAAGAATGACACCGCCGGATCTCGACCGGACGTTCGCGCTGTTCCTGGATGTCGACGGCACCCTGGTCGAGATTGCGGCAACGCCGGCGGCTGTGGTCGTGGCCCCTGGCCTGCCGGCCCTGCTGGCCCAGCTCCAGCGCCAACTCGGCGGCGCGGTGGCGATCGTGAGCGGCCGCCCCCTCGCCCAGATCGACGAACTTCTCCATCCTTTTACGGGCAGCGCCGCCGGCGAACATGGTGTGGCGATCCGCTACGGCGACGGCACCCTGGAAGAAATGCCGATGGGCCTCGCCGTGCCCGAAACCTGGCGTGAGGCGCTGGTCGCGGCGGCGGCGCGCTGGGAAGGCGTGCTGCTCGAGCCCAAGCCGCACGGTGTCACCATGCATTACCGGCTGGCGCCCGAGCGCGGCAACGAAGTGTGGCGCCTTGTGCGCTCGCTCGTGCCGGAAGACCATCCGTGGTTTCGCCTTTTGCCGGCGCGCGAGGCGGTCGAGATCGGCCTGCGCGCGGCGTCGAAGGGTCAGGCGGTGGAACGGCTGATGCGTCAGGCGGCTTTCCAGGGCCGCAAGCCGATCTACGTCGGCGACGACTTCACCGACGAGGCCGGGATCAGTGCCGCCAGGGAACTGGGCGGCATCGGCCTGCGGGTCGGCGAGGTCTTCGGCGGCGATCCCGCGCATGTCCGGGCCTGGCTGAAGCGCGGCGCCGACCAAATCGAGGGCCGGACGAAGCCCTGCACCTTTCCGACGGGAGTGTCACCGTGAGTACCCTCGACCTGGGCGTCATCGGAAATTGCGCCATCGCCAGCCTGATCGACCGCAGCGGCCGCCATGTCTGGCACGGACTGGGACGCCTCGATGGCGACCCGGTGTTCAATGCGCTGCTGGGCGGCAACGATCCCAAGGCCGGCTTCATGGAAGCAACCGTGGCCGGCGCCAACGAGAAGGAAGGCAAGCAACGGTACCTGCCCAACACTGCGATCCTCGAGACGACGATCGAGGGCCCCAGCGGGACGATGCGCATCACGGATTTCGCGCCGCGTTTCCGCCGCTTCGGCCGCAATTTCCGCCCGCCCATGCTGGTGCGCCGGCTCGAGCCGATAGCCGGCCGGCCGCGCGTGACCTTGCGCCTGCGCCCGACCTTCAACTACGGCGCGGCGACGCCGCAGGTGACGAGCGGGTCCAACCACATCCGCTACTTCAGCGAAGCGTCCGTCCTGCGGCTCACGACCGACGCCTCGACCAGCGCCGTGCTCCACGAGCAGGAATTCTCCCTCGACCGGTCGATCACGCTGCTGGTCGGCGCCGACGAGAGCGTGCCGGAGAATCCCGACACGCTGGCGCGCTCGTTCCTCTCCGAGACGACGGCCTACTGGCAGACGTGGGTGCGCGATCTCAACATTCCGTTCGACTGGCAGGCCGCGGTGATCCGCGCCGCGATCACGCTGAAGCTGTGCAGCTTCGAGGACACCGGCGCGGTGCTGGCGGCGCTGACGACGTCGGTGCCGGAAGCCGCCGGCACAGTGCGCAACTGGGACTATCGCTTCTCGTGGCTGCGCGATTCGTTCTTCACGGTGACCGCGCTCAACCGGCTGTCGGCGACCAAGACGATGGAGGGCTTCGTCCGCTTCATCGTCGACATCGTCGAGGGCGGCAGCTCGCGCGGCGAGGTCGACAAGATCGCGCCGCTGTTTCCCATCGCACCCGGCACCGACACCACCGAGCGGCTGGTCGACGCGCTGCCGGGCTACCGCGGCTACGGGCCGGTCCGCATCGGTAACGCCGCGGTGAGTCAGGTGCAGAACGACACCTATGGGTCGATGGTGATGACGGCCGCCCAGATGTTCTGGGACGAACGTTTGCCGCGCCAGGGCGACATGGAGCTGTACCGGCAGCTCTGCGTCGTCGGCAACGAAGCCCACCGGGCGGCGTTGACTCCCGACGCAGGCCTTTGGGAATACCGTGAGCGCGAAGAGGTCCATACGTTCTCGGCGGCCATGTGCTGGGCCGCCCAGCATCGGCTCGGCATGATCGCCCGGCGCGTCGGCGTCGATGGCGAAGCGCGCGAATGGCTGGCGCAGGCCGGGGTATTGCGACAGGAAGTGCTGAAGCGCGCGACGACCGGCGAGGGCTGGCTGTCGGGCGCGCTCGATCGCGACATGGCCGACGCCTCGAGCCTCGTGCTGCCGGAGATCGGCCTGCTGGGTTCCGACGATCCGCGCTTCCACGCCACGCTCGACATGGTCGACCGCAAGCTGATGCGCAACGGCTTCATCATGCGCTACGTCGAGGCCGACGACTTCGGCAAGCCGTCCAACGCCTTCCTGCTCTGTACCTTCTGGTACATCGATGCGCTGGCCAGCGTCGGCCGTCGTGCCGAGGCGCTGGAACTGTTCAACAACCTCCTCGGCCGCCGCAACCATGTCGGCCTGCTGTCGGAGGACCTCGACCCGACCACCGGCGAGCTGTGGGGCAACTTCCCGCAGACCTACAGCCAGGTCGGCCTGATCCTGTCGGCCATGCGGCTGTCGCGCAGCTGGGAGGAGGGCCTGTGGCACGCCTCGTAATCGTCTCCAATCGCGTCCCGATCCCCAAGGCGCGCGGCACCTCGGCGGGCGGCCTCGCGGTCGCGTTGCGCGACATCATGGAGCCGGGCACCATGTGGTTCGGCTGGAGCGGCCGGCTCGCCGCCGAACCGTCGCCGCAACCGGCGCTGGTCGAGGCGCGCGGCGTGACCTATGCCACCGTCGATCTGCCGAGCGACGCGTACAAGAAATTCTACGTCGGCTTCGCCAACGGCGTGCTGTGGCCGACGCTGCACTTCCGCCTCGGCCTGATGCACTACACGCGCGAGGACTATCAGGGCTATCTCGAAGTCAATCGCTCCTATGCCGAGTCGCTCAGCCAGATCCTCGATCCCGGCGACACGCTGTGGGCGCACGACTATCACCTGATCCCGTTCGGCCGCATGATGCGCGAGCGCGGCTTCCGCGGCCCGATCGGCTTCTTCCTGCACGTGCCGTTCGTGCCGCCGTCGATGATGGAGGCGGTGCCGGTCGGCCGCGAGCTGGTCGAGGATCTCTGCGCCTACGACCTGGTCGGCTTCCAGACCGAGGAACACGCCCGCGACTTCCGTGACTGCGCCGAGCGCATGGCCGGCGCCACCGTCGAGGGGGAGTGGGTCAAGCTGAACGGTCGCCTGACGCGTGCCTTCGCCGATCCGATCGGCATCGACGCCGAGGCCTTCACGCGCGAGGCCGAGCGCGCCGTGCCGGACAGGGCGGTGCAGCGCATGGCCGGCAGCATCATCGGCCGCCGGATCGCGATCGGGGTCGATCGCATGGATTATTCCAAGGGCCTGCCCAATCGCTTCGAGGCCTACTCCCGCCTGCTCGAGCGCTATCCCGAGCATCACCGCCAGATCCACCTGCTGCAGATCTGCCCGCGCTCGCGCGAGGAGGTCGACGAGTACCGCAAATTGCGCTCCGAGCTCGACCGGCTGGCCGGGCGGATCAACGGCCGCTTTTCCGATTTCGACTGGACGCCGCTGCGCTACTCGACGCGGGCGGCGCCACGCTCGACCTTGGCCGGTCTCTATCGCCTGGCCCGCATCGGCCTGGTCACGCCGTTGCGCGACGGCATGAACCTGGTCGCCAAGGAGTATGTCGCGGCCCAGAACGACGAGGATCCCGGGGTCCTGGTGCTGTCGAAATTCGCAGGCGCGGCCCAGGAACTGACCGAGGCGCTGATCGTCAATCCCTTCGATCCCGATGCGATCGCCGACGCCATGCACCAGGCGCTCACCATGCCGCTGGACGAACGCCGCGAGCGCCACCTTGCGCTGAAGGAAAAGGTCTACCGCACGACCGCCGCGCTCTATGCGCGTAACTTCGTCGACGCCCTGGCCGCGCGCTCGGTTGCCAAGGTCGCGGCCTGAGGTCTCACCACATCGTCTTGGCGGCGCGGCCGGCCCATTCCTGGTCGTAGGTCTTGCCGCCCACCTTGTCCTGGCTGAGGGCCGCCAGGATCTGGCCGGGGCTGGGCAAATCCTTGGGGTCGACGTGACGGGCGGGGTTCCACAGCTCCGAGCGGAGGAGCGCACGGGCGCACTGGAAGAAGATCGTCTCGACCTCCATCACCATCACCGAGCGCGGCGCCTTGTCCTCGACGGCGAACGACTCGAGCAGTGCGGGAGCGACGCCGAGATGCGCGCGGCCGTTGACGCGCAAGGTGTTGCCCACGCCCGGGATCAGGAACAGCAGTCCCACGCGCGGGTCGTTCACGATGTTGCGCAGCGAATCGATGCGGTTGTTGCCGCGCCGGTCGGGCAGCATCAGGGTCTTGTCGTCATGCACCCGCACGAAGCCCGGCCGGTCGCCGCGCGGCGAACAGTCGAGCCCGTCCGGCCCCGCGGTCGCCAGCGCCATGAAGGGCGCGGCCTCGATGTAGGCGCGGTAGTGCGGCGTGATGCGCGAGGTTTCCTTGACGATCGCGGCCGGGGCCGGCTCACCGTAGAGCTTTTCCAGTTCGGCGACGCTGGCGACGATGTCGGACATGGCTAATGACCTACTTTAGAGACGCGCGGAACGTCATTGGTTCGAGCTGCAATACCGCTTCGAGTGGCGGCGTCAAAGTAAAGAGCCGGGGATTTTTGGAGAAATCGTAGACGCGATACAGGCGAAACGCGTCCGGCCGTTCTTCGGCCACGGCGCTTTCGTTTCTCGTTAGATAGAACGGTGTCGTGTTGCCACCTCGGGTCGTCTTGACCTCGAGCAGGCGCTCCTTGCCGTCAGTATCGTAAGAGCGAATGTCGTAACCGAGCCCATCGCCATCTTCCTGGGAAACCCATCGGATTTTCCGAGCGAGGTCTGGTCGCTCCATCGTCAAAAGCCGCCGATGTTCGGACTCGAAGACATGCTTCTCGCCGGCCAGGCCGAGCGTGCGATTGAGTTGATCTCTTTGCGCCGGGTCGAACTTGCGCGCTACGCGATCGAACGCCTGCTTTGCCTTGGCGCTCACCGCAGGAGCGGTAGGCGGCGCCTCTTCGAATAGGATTGGGGCCTCCGAGAAGCCGGTGGCCGTGGGCAGAAGCAACGGAATAGGATCGGGGTTTGGCCCTAGAAATCGACCGATTGCGTCGGCGATTGCTCCTTGGAAATTCCAGGCGGGTAGGTAGCCGGCGATTCTCGGCAACCCGAGTTGGGAGAGCACGGCCGAGATATTCTGATGTTTGAACTCGATCGACCCCCTGCTTCTATGAATGCTTTCCATAAGCAAGCGCCGGTGCGCAGTTTTGTTGTATTGCTGCCCTGTCTGCTCCTCTTGCAGCATCGCAAAGTAGTCGGCAACGATCGCGTCGAGCTCGGCGCTCGACCAATCGGTTCCGGATACTTTGTCTTTAGCCACGTTTCACTATCAGGCAGCCCACAAAGCGGGCGAGTTGCCGAGCGGTTCGGCGGGGCGGTCGTAGCGGCAGGGCGTTTCACTGAGCTGGATGACCGGCTTCAGGTGGCGGAGGCGCCCGAACGGGCCATCGCTTTCCATGAGAAGGGCGGCGAGCTCGGCCTCGGGGAGATCCACAAGGCCGGCGCTGCCGTCGATCGTGCCGAGGCTCGCCAGCCAATGCGCCACCTGGACCAGCGACACGCGCACCAGCCACGAGCCACCGTCCTCGGCGCGGCGGGCGAGGCCGATCATGGCGCCCAGCGCCGCCAGATAGCCGGCGATGTAGTCGAGCGCCTGGACCGGCAGGTTGCGTGGGCTTGCGAGCGAGCCCTGCGTGGCGGCAAGGCCGCTGACGTTCTGCACGATCGAGTCGAAGCCGCGGCGCTCGGCCCATGGGCCTTCGGGGCCGTAGGCGCAGATGCTGACGCAGACGATGCCGGGCCGCAGCGCCGCCACCTGCCCGGGCGAGAAGCCGCGCGCCGCCAGGGCGCCCGGACGATAGCCCTGCGTGAAGACGTCGGCCTCGCGCAGCAGGCTGGTCATGGTCGACACGCCCTTGGCCTCGCCGAGGTCGATCCAGGC
>Ga0070680_100001246_pt1 | contig 18362 bp, 18 predicted proteins | sample KBSC73BmetaG_FD_64672 | JGI IMG/M metagenome (GOLD analysis project Ga0070680, IMG submission 64672) | Corn rhizosphere microbial communities from Kellogg Biological Station, Michigan, USA - KBS C7-3B metaG | ecosystem: Host-associated > Plants > Roots > Rhizosphere | place: USA: Michigan...
CTCTTCGGTAAGCATCTGCTCCGCTGCCTCGAGGTCGATCTGCCCGTCCGGACTCAGAGGCACGACATCGATCTCGTAGCCCGCGAGCTGCCAGGGGACGATGTTGCTGTGGTGCTCGAGCTGCGACAGCAGGACGCGATTACGACCGCGCTGCGGAAGCGTGCGGGCGACGAGGTTGATCGCCTCGGTGGCGCCGCGAGTGAAGACCAGCTCCTTCGGCCGGGCCCCGATCAGCTGCGACGCCGCGGCGCGCGCACGCTCGTAAGCGTCGGTCATCGACGCGGAACGCTCGTAAACGCCGCGGTGCACGGTGGCGTAGTCGCGCGAATAAGCGTCGGTGATCGCATCGATGACCGCCTGCGGCTTCTGGGCGGTCGCGGCGCTGTCGAGATAATGCCAGTTGCCGAGCGCCGGGAACTGGTCGCGGACGTTGAGCGCCGAATTGATGCGGGTCGGGGCGTTCATCCCACCGCCCTCCGCAGCGCCTCGCGCGCCGCTTCCGCGATTGCGTCCGGCTCGGTCGCGGTTTCCCACAGGCCCATGACGAAGCCTTCGAGCAGCAGCGCGCGGGCGGTCGCCGGGTCCATGCCGCGACTCTCTGCGTAGAATAGCTGCATCGCATCGAGCTCGCCGACGCTGGCGCCGTGGGCGCATTTCACGTCGTCGGCGTAGATCTCGAGCTCGGGCTTGCAGTTCGCGGTCGCGCCGCGGTCGAGGAGCATGGCCTTGACCGACTGTTCGGCGTCGGTCTTCTGCGCCCCCCGCGCGACCTCGACCTTGCCGAGGTAAGAGCCGACCGCCTTGCCATTCAGCACCGAGCGGACGACCTGCCGCGAGCGGCCGCCGACGCCGATGTGCTTGACGTTGGTGATGATCTCGTTGGTGGAAAGACCGGTGCCGATGTTGGCGCCGTACAGCTCGAACTCTGCGCCTTCCTTGAGACTCACTTCAAGCTCGATGCGGCCGTAAACCGCCGCCGTGTTGAGCGTGAAGATGCGCGCCTTCGCGGCCTCGCCGATCGCGAGCCGCACCCGGCGGAGCTGCACGTCGTCACCGCTCGGAAGCCAGATTTCCTCGAGCCTCTCGCCTGGGCCGACGGTGAGCGTCATCGGCTCGGCGAACTGCTCCCATACGGGTTTCAGCGCATCGAGGTCGGCGTAGCGCCATTCCTCCTGCTTGTGCGTGGGAAAGGGGGCGGTCATGCAGCCGCCTCCGCGTAACCGGTGCTCTCGAGCTCCCGGGCGAGGTCGATGTCGCCGGAGCGGGTGATGCGGCCGGCTTGAAGCACGTGGACGCGGTCGGGGCGCACATGCTCGAGCAGCCGCTCGTAATGGGTGATCAGCAGCACGCCCTTGTCGGGCGCGCGCATGATGCGGTTGATGCCGTCGCCGACGATGCGGAGCGCATCGATGTCGAGCCCGCTGTCGGTCTCGTCGAGGATCGCGAACTTGGGCGCGAGGATGCCCATCTGGACCATCTCGGCGCGCTTCTTCTCGCCGCCCGAGAAACCGACGTTGACTGGCCGCTTGAGCATCTCGGCGTCCATGTCGAGCAGCTGCGCCTGCTCGCGCGCCAGCTTGATGAACTCGCCGGCGGAAAGCTCGGCTTCGCCGCGCGCGCGGCGCTGCGAGTTGAGGCTCTCGCGCAAGAACTGGAGGTAGGAGATTCCGGGGATCTCGACCGGATATTGGAAGCCGAGAAACAGCCCCGCCGCCGCGCGCTCGTGCGGCTCCATCGCGAGCAGGTCGTGGCCGTCGAAGGCCGCTCCGCCCTCGCTCACCTCGTAGCCGGGCCGGCCGGCGAGCACATAGGCGAGCGTCGACTTGCCCGAGCCGTTCGGCCCCATGATCGCGTGCACTTCACCCGCGGGCACGTTGAGCGACACGCCGTTGAGGATCGGCTTGTCCGCGACCGTCGCGTGGAGGTTGGTGATCTCAAGCACTAACCGACACTTCCTTCCAAACTGATCCCCAGCAGCTTCTGCGCCTCGACCGCGAACTCCATCGGCAGCTGCTTCAGCACTTCGCGGGCGAAGCCGTTGACGATGAGCGCGACGGCCGCTTCCTGGTCGAGGCCGCGGCTCATCGCGTAGAAGAGCTGGTCCTCGCTGATCTTCGACGTCGTCGCTTCATGCTCGATGGTCGCGGTCGGGTTCTTGACCTCGATGTAGGGCACGGTGTGCGCGCCGCAGTCGCTGCCTAGCAGCAGCGAATCGCACTGGGTAAAGTTGCGGACATTCTCCGCGCGCGGGAGCACGCGGACCAGCCCGCGATAGGTGTTGTTCGACTTGCCCGCGCTGATGCCCTTTGAGACGATCGTCGAGCGCGTGTTGGCGCCGATGTGAATCATCTTGGTGCCGGTGTCGGCCTGCTGGCGGTTGTTGGTCAGCGCGACCGAATAGAATTCACCGACGCTGCCATCGCCCTTGAGGATGCAGCTCGGGTATTTCCAGGTGATCGCGCTTCCGGTCTCGACCTGGGTCCAGCTGACTTTCGACCGGTCGCCCGAGCAGAGCGCGCGCTTCGTGACGAAATTGAAGATCCCGCCGCGCCCTTCCTTGTCGCCCGGATACCAGTTCTGGACGGTCGAGTATTTCACCTCGGCGGCCTCGTGCGCGAAGATCTCGACGACCGCCGCGTGCAGCTGGTTCTCATCGCGCATCGGCGCCGTGCAGCCTTCGAGGTAGGAGACGTAGCTGCCCTTGTCGGCGACGATCAGGGTGCGCTCGAACTGGCCGGTATTCTCGGCATTGATTCGGAAATAGGTCGACAGCTCCATCGGGCAGCGGACGCCCTCCGGCACGTAGACAAAGGTGCCGTCGGAGAAGACCGCGCTGTTGAGGCAGGCGAAGTAGTTGTCGCGCTGGGGCACGACGCTGCCGAGATACTTCTTCACCAGCTCGGGCTGTTCGCGGATCGCTTCGGAGATGGAGAGGAAGATTACGCCGGCCTTCTTCAACTCCTCGCGGAAGGTTGTCGCGACGGAGACACTGTCGAACACAGCGTCCACCGCGACCTTTGCCGCGCCTTCGACACCGGCGAGCACCTTCTGCTCCTCGATAGGAATCCCGAGCTTCTCGTAGGTGCGGCGGATTTCCGGATCGAGCTCGTCCAGCGACGCGAGCTTCGGTTTCGCCTTGGGCGCGGCGTAATAATACGCGTTCTGATAATCGATCTCGGGGATGTCGAGCTTGGCCCAGCTGACCTCTTCCATCTCGAGCCAGGCGCGATACGCCTTGAGCCGCCAGTCGAGCATCCATTCGGGCTCGTTCTTCTTGGCAGAGATGAAACGGATCGTGTCTTCGCTGAGGCCCTTCGGGGCGAATTCCTGCTCGACGTCGGAGACGAAGCCCCATTCGTAGTCCTGCGCGATCTTGTCGCGAAGCTCGGCATTCTTGACGGCCTCGTTCATCGCGCGAGCTCCGTCAGCGATACCGCGCCGAGTGCGCCGCGCACCGCAGTGCCCACCACGCCCATGTGCGGCTTGACCCGGCAGTGGGCATCGAGCGCGCAATCGTTGCGGCCTTCGGAACAGACGGTCATGGCGATTGGGCCTTCGACGGCTTCGACGATGTCGGCGAGGCTGATGTCTTGCGCGGCCTTGGCGAGCGAAAAGCCGCCGCTCGCGCCGCGCACGCTCCGCAGCAGACCGCGTCCCGCGAGCTGGCCCATCAGCTTCTGAGCGGTGGGCAGCGGAACGCCGGTCTCCACGGAAAGCTCGGTCGCGCTGAGGCGCGCGCCCGCGGGGCGGCGAGCGGCGGCGGTCATCAGAACGACCGCATAATCGGCGAGGTGGCTCAGGCGCATATCGGACTGTTCTACTCCGATTTAGTTTGACAAGGCATCCGTTGCAAGGCGGAAGGCCCCTGTGTCGCTCTATCCGCTCGTCCGGCCGCTCGCCTTCGCGCTCGACGCCGAGAGAGCGCATCGGGCGACGATCGCCGCAGTGAAGATTGCGCCGAAGCGGCGGCCTCCCGATTTTCCTGCATCGCTGAGGACGACCGTCGCCGGTCTCGATTTCCCGACGCCCGTCGGGCTTGCGGCGGGCTTCGACAAGGATGCCGAGGTGCCCGAGCAGATGCTCGGCCTCGGTTTCGGGTTTGTCGAGGTGGGGACGATCACACCCAGGCCGCAAACCGGCAATCCGAAGCCGCGGCTGTTCCGCCTGCGCGAGGACGAAGCGGCGATCAACCGCATGGGCTTCAACAATCGAGGCCAGCCCGCCGCCTTCCAGCGGCTGCTCGGCTGCAGCCATGTGCGCGGGATCATCGGCGTGAACATCGGCGCCAACAAGGACAGCGCGGACCGCATTGCGGATTATGTCGAAGGCGTGCGCGCGATGAGCCCGGTCGCGCGCTACCTCACCATCAACATCAGCTCACCGAACACGCCGGGCCTCAGGCAGCTGCAGGACGAAGGCGCGCTGAGAGCGCTGCTGTCCGCGATCGAGGAGGCGCGCGACCCCAACGGCCCGCCGATCTTTCTCAAGGTCGCACCCGATCTGGGGGAAGGGGAACCGGACCAGATCGTCCGGGTCGCGATCCAGCACAAGATCGACGCGATCATCGTCTCGAACACGACGGTATCGCGGCCGATGCTGAAATCCAGATGGAGCGATGAAGCCGGTGGCTTGTCAGGGGCGCCGCTGAAGCCGCTCGCGCTCAAGGCCTTGCACGAATTCCGCTCGGCATCGGGCGGCGAAATCCCGCTGATCGGAGTCGGCGGCATCGCCACCGCCGACGACGCATGGCAGCGCATCCGCGCCGGAGCGAGCCTGGTCCAGCTCTATACCGCAATGGTCTACCAAGGGCCCGGAATCGCTCGGAGCATCGCCGCGGGGCTGGCCGAACGGCTCAGCCGCGAAGGGTTCGCCAACATTGCCGAGGCAGTCGGGACCGAGTAGCGGGCTGCGCATGCGTTTGCGTCACTTGCTTTCGATTGCCGCAGGCTTCGCGATCGGCGGCGTGGCAGCTCCGACCCTTTCAGCCCCGGCGTCCGCGCCCGGCATGGTCAGCGCCGCCGACCCTCGCGCGGCAGCGGCCGGCGTCGAGATCCTGCGGGAGGGCGGGAGCGCGGCGGATGCAGCCTTCGCGACGTTGCTGGCGCTCAATGTCGTGGAGCCGGAAAGCTCGGGCATCGGCGGTGGCGGCTATCTCGTTTACTCGGAGCGTGGCGGAGCACCCGTGACGTTCGACGGGCGCGAGAAAGCGCCCGCGGCCGCGACCGGCACCTGGTTCTTCAAGAACGCGCAGCCGATGGAGTTCAAGGACGCGCAGCCGGGCGGCAAGAGCGTCGGCGTTCCGGGCAACCTTCGAATGATGGCGCTGGCGCACCAGCGCTATGGGAAAGTGCCGTGGGCGGCGTTGTTCCAGCCGGCGATCCGCCTTGCGCGCGACGGCTTCAAGGTGACGCCGCGCCTCTACAACGCGCTTCTGCATTATTCGGCGACGGGCGCGCTCTCGGTCGAAGCGCGCAGCATTTTCTACCAGCCCGACGGGCAGCCGAAGCCGGTCGGGACATTGGTTCGGAACCCAGCGTTCGCGGCCTTCCTCGAAAAGCTCGCGCGCATGGGCCCGGACAGCTTCTACGTCGGCCCGAACGCGCAGGCGATCGCGGCGAGCGTGAGCCATGCGCCGCACAATCCGGCCCCGATGACCACGGGCGACATCGCGTCATACGAAGCGAAGCCGCGGCCGCCGGTTTGCGGGACCTATCGAGCCTATCGCATCTGCGGAATGGGGCCGTCCTCGTCGGGCGGGTTCACGGTTTTCGCGACGTTGAAGCAGCTGGAGCGCTTCGATCTTTCGGCGCTCGGGCCGCAGAAGCCGACTGCCTGGCATTTGATCGCGGAATCCGAGCGGCTCGCTTATGCCGACCGCGACAAGTATCTCGCCGACGAAGATTTCGTGCGTGTGCCACTCGCGGGGCTGATGGACCCGGCCTATCTCGCGAGCCGCTCGGCACTGATTTCGTCGACCACGACGATGGCGAGCGTCCATCCGGGCTCTCCGGCCGGCGCTGAGATCACCTGCACGCCGACGCCGCAACCGGAACGCGGCACTTCGCACTTCGTCGCTGTCGACAAATGGGGCGACATCGCATCCGACACGTCGACGATCGAAAGCAGCTTCGGCTCGGGCCTGATGGTCAATGGCTATTATCTCAACAACGAGCTGACCGATTTCAGCTTCGAGCCCGCGAAGGATGGTTGCCCCGTCGCGAACCGGGTCGAAGGCGGCAAAAGGCCGCGCAGCTCGATGAGCCCGACGATCGTCTACGGGCCCGATGGGCAAGTGGTGCTTGCCGTCGGCGCAGCGGGCGGATCGACCATTCCCGCGCAGGTCGTGAAGACGATCATCGGCGTGCTCGACTTCCACCTGCCGCCGCAGCAGGCCATCGCGCTGCCGATGATCTATGCGCCGGGCGATACCGTGTTCGTTGAAAGCGGGACGTTTCTCGAGCCGATGATCCCGCAACTACAGGCGTTGGGACATACCAGCGTCAGGACGCTTCCGCCCGGTACGTTCAAGGCCAATGCGATCGAACGGCTGAATGGTCGCTGGGTCGGTGGAGCGGATCCGCGCAGCGAGGGCGCGGCGCTCGCCGAATAAGCTGGAGGCGGGGGATTTGGCTCGGCAGCTCGAACGGTTCGAAAACCTCGTCTCCCTGTTCCTGACACGGGCAGAGGAGAAAGGCGACGCGTCTTTCCTGTGGGCGAAGCGTGACGGCGAATGGCGCGCGACCAGCTGGGCCGAGGCGGCCAGGCAAGTCGCTTCACTCGCGCAGTCGCTCAAGGCCATCGGCCTGCAGCCTGGCGACCGCGTTGCGTTGGTCAGCGAGAACCGGCCCGAATGGCTCATCTCCGACCTCGCGATCATGGCCGCCGGTTGCGTGACCGTGCCCACCTACTCGACGAACATGACGCGGGATCACGCGCACGTCCTCGGCAATTCCGGCGCGCGGGCAGTCATCGTCTCCAGCCAGAAGCTGGCGAAAAACCTCGTCCCCGCAGTGCTGACCTCGAGCGAGTGCCATCATGTGATCGCGATGGAGCCGCTTCGCACCGGCCAGGCACCTGACTGGGTCAGTTGCCACGCGTGGAAGAAGCTGGCCTCGAACGACGCCGATCCTGGCGCGCTGAAGCAGCAGGTCGCAACCATCGGCCGGGACGATCTCGCCTGCATCATCTATACCAGCGGCACAGGCGGAGCGCCGCGCGGCGTCCAGCAGCACCATGGCGCGATCCTCCACAACCTCGAAGGCGCAACGGACATCATTTCGACCGACTTCGGCTGGGACGACGAGGTGTTCCTGTCCTTCCTGCCGGCGAGCCACGCTTATGAGCACAGCGGCGGGCAAATGTTCCCGATCGCGCTCGGCGCGCAGATCTACTACGCCGAAAGCCTCGAGAAGCTCGCTTCCAACATCGAGGAAGTGCAGCCGACGATCATGGTCGTCGTGCCGCGTCTGTTCGAGTTGCTCCGGGCGCGGATCATCAAGTCGATCGAGGGGAGCGGCGGCCTTTCAAAGGTGCTGCTCGACCGAGCGCTGAAGATCGGCCGCGACAAGGCAGCGGGGACGCTGAAGCCGTGGAACGCGCCCGTCGATGCATTCCTGTCGCTGACGCTTCGGCGGAAGGTCCGGCAAAAGGTCGGGCGCAGGCAGAAGGCGTGGGTGTCGGGCGGGGCTCCGCTCAATCCCGAAGTCGGCCTCTTCTTCCAGTCGCTCGGGATCACCTTCCTCCAGGGTTATGGCCAGACGGAGGCCGGGCCGGTGATCAGCTGCAACCGGCCGAGCGCGGGAATCCGGCTCGATACGGTCGGCCCTCCGGTGAAGAGCACCGAGATCCGCATCGCCGAGGACGGCGAGATCATGGTCCGGGGCGAGCTCGTCATGCGGGGCTATTGGCGCAATCCGGAGGAAACCGCTCGCGTGCTTCGGGACGGCTGGCTCGGCACCGGCGACATCGGTCATCTGGACGAGCGCGGCCGGCTCAGGATCACCGACCGCAAGAAGGACCTGATCGTCAACGACAAGGGCGACAATGTCTCGCCGCAGCGGATCGAGGGCATGCTGACCCTGCAACCCGAGATCGCTCAGGCAATGGTCTACGGCGACCGCCGCCCGCACCTCGTGGCGCTGCTGGTGCCCGATCCGGAAATCGCTGCAGCGGCGGATGTCCATGACCGGCTCCAGGCCGCGGTCGACCGCGTCAATGCCGACCTGTCGGTGATCGAGAGAGTGCGACGTTTCATCGTTGCCGACGAGCCGTTCAGCATCGAGAACGAGCAATTGACGCCGTCAATGAAGATCCGCCGGCATGTGATCGGCGCTGCTTATCGCGAGCGGCTCGATGTCCTGTACCCGAGATAGGCTGCCGCCGTTTATGGCCTCATGTAGGGCACGATATCCGTAATGACGCAGCTGCCGACACTCGTGCGGTTGAGCGGGTCGATCACCGACTGGATGTCGCCGCGACACATTCCGGGCCCACCGAACTGGCGCGAGAGAAGCGCGTAGGTGCCCGAGCCGAGCATTTCACAGCCGGGGCCGAGGTGCATCAGGTAGGTCGTCCGGCTGCTGACGCGAAACGCCAGCGTGTGCCCATCGATGATGCTCATGTCGTTCGCGTTGTAATGCGGAAGGCAGCCGAGCGGCCTCCCGGGCACCTTTCCGGCGATGGCCATCTCATAGGCGCGCTCGCCGCTCGGGCTCCGGCTCATATAGGGCGGCGGTGGCGCATTGGTGCACGACGCGAGCAGGGCGCCCGCGACCAGGAGTGGAATGCTGCGCATCTTGACCTCCTCCAATGTTCCGCAGGCGTTTCGAAAGCGCTCCGGCTTATGAACGGAAGCTGTCTTTCGCCGCCCTGCGGTGAGCGAATTCCTCCTCGTTAGTGCTGCGAACGAAGGGGTTGGTTTCGCGTTCCTGAGCGACGGTTGTCGGAACGGTGATTTCGCCCGCCTCGCGCATCGCCTCAACCTTCGCGAGCCGCTCGGCGACCGCCATATTGGATGGCTCGGCATGCGCGGCGAACCGGGCATTGGCGAGCGTATATTCATGCGCGCAGTAGAGCCGCGTGTCCTTGGGCAGCGCGGCGAGCTGTTGCAGGGAGCGGTACATTTGCGCCGGCGTTCCTTCGAACAAGCGTCCGCAGCCCATGGCGAAGAGGGTATCGCCGACGAAGGCGATCCGCTCGTCGTCGAAGATAATTGCGATGTGATCGAGCGTGTGGCCCGGCACCTCAATGACCCGGCCGACGTGGTTGCCGATGCGAACCTCGTCGCCTTCCCTGAGCTCGACGTCGCGGCCCGGAATGCGGCCGGCCGGGCCGGAGATGCGGGCGCCGGTCGCTTCCTTGATCGCGAGATTCCCGCCGGTGTGGTCGCCGTGCCAGTGCGTGTTCCAGACCTGGCCGATGGTCCATCCGCGGCGCTGCACTTCCGCCAGCGTCGGCGCCGCGTCGCCCGGATCGACTACTGCGGTCTCGGCGCTCGCCGCATCGTGGACGAGCCAGATGTAGTTGTCGGTGAAAGCAGGGACGGCGACGACGTCGAGCATCACCATTCGCCCGTGTTCGACATCGAGCTCCACGGCTCGGCGGGCGCGAGCGCCTCGCCCTTCTGCAGCAGCTCGATCGAGATATTGTCCGGCGATCTGACGAACGCCATGCGGCCATCGCGCGGCGGGCGGTTGATGATGACGCCCGAGTCCATAAGCCGGCCGCAGGTCTCGTAGATGTCGTCGACCTGGTAGGCGAGATGGCCGAAATTGCGCCCGCCGCCGTACCCCGCCTCGTCCCAATTGTAGGTGAGCTCGAGCTCGCCGCCCTCGTCGCCGGGGACGGCGAGGAAGATCAAGCTGTAGCGGCCGGGCTCATTGTCCATCCGCCGCCGCTCCTCGAGCCCAAGCAGGTTGAAGAAACGGATCGTGGCATCCGGATCGCTGACCCGGAGCATCGCATGAAGGAAGCGCATGCGCGCTATTTAGTCGAGCTGCCGTCCAATTTCACCGTCGGCGTGACGCCGAGCAGCTCGATGGCCTTTGCCGCCGCCTTGCCCGCGTCGCCATTGGGGTCGGCGTCCGCTGCGCGCGTCCAGTAGCTGCGCGCCCGCTCGTCATCGCCGTTCAGGTCGGCGACGTGCCCGGCCTCGAACAGGATCGTCGGGTCGGAGGGCGCGAGGCTCAGCGCCTTGTCGATCGCCTTCTGCGCGGCGGCGGGATCATTCTCGCGGATGGCCAGCGCGGCCGAGAAGTACCAATAGAACGGATCGGCGGAGATCGTCGCCGCGGCCTCACTGGCTTTCGCGCGAGCGGTCTTCAAGTCGTCCTGCGCCTCCGCAGCGCGTGCGCGGTCCAGCAGCGCCTCGCCGCGCTGTTCGGCTTCCAGGCCCGGCATAGCGAGCGCCTTGTCGAGGTCGACGGCGGCCTTGGCGGGCTGCTTCGCCGCGATCCACAGGTTGCCCGCGGCTGCCCACATCCGCGCGGTCTTCGGGTCTTTCTCGGCCGAAGTCTCTGCCGCGTCCTCGAACCTCTGGGCAGCACCTGCATGGTCCCCGGCCTTTTCGGCGCTGAGCGCCTTGCAGACGAGCGCGTCGGGAGTGTCGGCGTCGGGACAGGCAGGAGCGCTCGTGGCCGCGGGAGCGGCGGCGGCAAGAGCGGCTGCAAGGAGGAAGGTCAAGTGATGGGCTCCAGAAGCTTTTCGACCGTGTCCAGGATCGCGCGGATCTCGTGCGGCTCCGACAGGCGATGGTGGCTTCCCTTGAGCACATTCAGCTGGACATCGGATGAACGGAGCCGCCGCATGAGCCGGAATGCGACGTCGAGCGGGACCTCCCGATCGGCTTCGCCGTGAAGGAGGCGAACGGGTGCCTCGATTGCAATGTCCGCCTCGAGCAAACGGAGCCGCTGGCCCGACTCCCAGAACTTCCTGGTGAAGGCCGAAGGCTGAGGACCGTAGGGATTCTCCTGCTCGGTCCTCCCGTCGCGCTTGAGCCTGGCCCTCTGCTCGGCCGAAAAGCCCCACTCGGTGAAATCCGGCGCGGCCGCGATACCGACAACCGCCTTGACCCGCTCCGGTCGGAGGAGCGCCAGGTAAAGCGCAATCCAGCCGCCCATCGAGGAGCCGACAACGATGAGCGGTCCCTTCGTCAGCCGGTCGACGGCCGCCAGCGCTTCCTCGAGCCACAGCGCCAACGATCCCTGCTCGAAGCTTCCACCGCTCGAGCCTGTACCGGAATAGTCGAAACGAAGCATGGCAACGCAGCGGCCAGCCGCAAAGCGATCGAGCGCGACCGCCTTGGTGCCCTCCATGTCCGACGCATAGCCGGGCAGGAACAGGATCGTGGGAACATTTCCCCCGCGCAGCCGATAAGCGATCGAACGGCCGCCGACGTCGAGATGCTCGATCTCTCCCATGGCCGGCCGTCTAGCGGAGGAGGCGCGTCCAATGAAATATCGCAAGCTCGGGGACAGCGGCCTCGAAGTGTCGGAGATCTCGCTCGGCTCGTGGCTGACCTACGGCGTCGGCGTCGAGGCCGAAAAGGCGCGCGCCTGCCTCGATGAGGCGTTCGCGCAGGGCATCAACTTCATCGACACCGCGAACATCTACGGGCGCGGCGCTGCAGAGACCTTCCTCGGTGAGGCGCTGAAGGGTCGCGGACGCGACTCCTACATCCTCGCAACCAAGCTCTTCTTCCCGATGACCGACGCCGATCGCGGCCTCTCGCGCGAGCAGGTCGAAAAGCAGCTGGATGCGTCGTTGAAGCGGCTGCAGACCGACCATGTCGATCTCTACCAATGCCATCGATACGACTGGCACACGCCACTCGAAGAAACGATGGAGGCGCTCACGCGAGCGGTCGAGAGCGGCAAGACGCGCTATATCGGCTTTTCGGAATGGCCGGCGGAACGGATTCAGGCCGCGATCGAGCTCGTGGGCACCGGTCAGGTAGCCAAATTCGTCTCGAGCCAGCCGCAATATTCGCTTCTCTGGCGTGAGCCCGAGGATGAGGTGATCCCGCTGTGCGCGGCCAACGGGATTTCGCAGATCGTCTGGTCTCCGCTCGGGCAGGGCGTGCTTAGCGGGAAATATGATCCGGACAAGCCGCCACCGCGCGACTCGCGTGCGGCCGACGACAAGATGGGCGGCTGGATGAACGATCTGATGCGCCCGAACGTCCTCCGTGCAGTGCAGCAGGTGAAGCCGATCGCCGAGGAAGCCGGCCTGACGCTGCCGCAGTTCGCGCTTGCCTGGGTGCTGCGCGAGCCGAATGTCGCCTCGGCGATCATCGGCGCGTCGCGGCCGCAGCAGGTGCAGGAAAACGCCGCCGCCTCGGGCGTCGTGATTGATACGCAATTGTTTATGCGCGCCGAGCAGATCATCGAAGAGGTGGTCGGAAGGGAACGCGTCTGAACGGCTCCGCAACATTAATTGTGGCCAACGAAGCGCAACTCCCGCCGAACCAATGGGTTTTACTCCTGGGCTCCGTTTTAGTCGTGTTTACAGGAGGTTAGTCATGAACCGTAAGCTCATTCTTACCGCGCTGGCGAGCGCGGCGATCCTTTGTGGGGGACAGGCGCTAGCGGCGAGCGGCCCCGGCGGGGGCGGCGGTGGTGGCGGCCCGGGTGGCGGCGGCCATGGCGGCGGCGGCGACCATGGCGGCATGGGCGATCACGGCGGCATGGGCCCGGGCGGTGGCGCGGGTAGCGGCAACATGGGGCCCGGCGGACCCGGCGGCATGGGTCGCGGCGACATGGGAGACATCGACCGAGGCGCGGGAGGCCGAGAAGATGGCCGCCTCAACAGCCAAGGGCCGGAACACGCTTCGGCCAATGGAATCGCGCACGCCAATGAAAATAGCGTTCTCGCCGGGACGACTGCCGCCAACCGCGTAACGAGCGGAGCGCTCGCCGGAGTGGCCGACGGCATGCCCGTCTTTTTCAACGGCACCCAGGTCGGAACGGTCCAGCAGATCCGGCTGGGCGGCAACGGCAATGTCGCCCTTGTCCTCGTAAGGGCAAGCAACGGCTCGGTGTTTCCGGTGCCGGCGAGCAAACTCAGCCTGCTCAACGGCACGTTGTCGACGACTGCCCGGTTCCATGGCGTGAACGACCGGGACGTCGCCGACGCGCGGATGAACCGGAACGACAATGACAATGAGGCGGAAAACGAGGCGAACGACGTCAACGATAATGATGCGGCGATGGCTGGTCGTATGAACAGCCAGGGACCGGCGCATGCTTCGGCAACCGGCATTGCCCACGCGAATTCGCACAGCGTCCTCGCCGGCGCGTCGACCACGACGCCTCTGACGGGCGTCAGCGTTGGGATGCCGCTGTTCCAGAACGGCGTTCAGGTCGGAACGGTCACGCGCGTGATCACCGAGAACGGGATGATCCGTCGAGTCTTCGTGCAGGGCACGAACGGGCGGACCTTCTCGCTGTCGCCGAATATGCTGACCGCCACGGGTGGAACGCTGACGACGACCGCGCGGCTGCGCGGAATGTAAGCGTCCGATCGGATCGAAGGACATCGGCCCCGCCGGCGCGGTGCCGGCGGGGTCTTTTTATCTGTCAGATCGCTTTCGAGCTGCGCCGCGACGGCGAGACGAAAATCTCTTCGATCGGCGCTTCGAAAAGCTCGGCGATCCGGAACGCTAGAGGGAGCGACGGATCGTACTTGCCCGTCTCGATCGCATTCACGCTTTGGCGCGAGACTTCGAGACGTTCGGCGAGGTCTTGCTGGCTCCAGTTGCGCTCGGCGCGGAGCAGGCGGAGTCGATTTTCCATCAGCAGCCGCCGCCGTCGCCGACGGTATATTTGTTGGCAAGACCGCCGATTGCGAGCCCGAACCACCAGGCGACCATGACCCAGTAACCGTCGATGTGACCGACGAGATCGAAATTGTCGAGGAAGCCCCAAATCGTGGCGAGGCTAAGCGTGAAGCCGCTCGCCCAAAGGGTTTGGCGGACCATGAGCATCCGGACATATTCGTCCGTCTCCTCGACCAGATAACGTCCCATCGCCGCGAACATCCCGATGATCGGGAGGGCGGGAAGCACGGCCGCGATGTAACTGGCCGGCCCTCCGAAGAGCCGATGCTTGAAACCGTACACCGCGATGATGAGCAAGACCGCGTACGCGAGACTAAGCCAAATCAGGCGCTGGTTGTAGCGTTTCCACGCGACGGATTTGCGCATGTCAATGTTCCTTTCCAGTGAGTAAAGGGAGGTTTACATCGATACAGATTCAGAGTCAAGGACGCTTTACCTCGGAGAGGCGGCCTTCTTCGTGCAGATTTCGGCTAGCGCGTCCGCCTGGCCAGCCGAGAGCGCGGGCGCATAACGCGCACCGGGATCGAAGCTGGCGGCAAATTTCCGTGCACGCTGGCTGCTCAGCGGATGGCTGTTCAGGAACCGCGCGCTGAACTCGGGTGTCTCTTTCGAGAGCCGGGCGAAGAGTTCGGCCGTTGGCCTCGGCGATATCCCGGCGCGCCTGAGCATCGCGATCGAGTCGGAGTCCGCCTGCGCCTCGTTATGGCGCGTGTAGCTCAGCGAGACGATTTGTTCGGCATTGGCGCCGATGTTGCCGGCGAAGAGTCGAACGAAGGCGCCAACGCCGAGCTCGCGGATCAGCGCCTCCGTCACATGGCGGCGGCGGACATGGGCAACCTCGTGCGCCAGGACGCCGGCGAGCGCGTCCGGGGTCGTTTCGGTGATCGCCGGCTTGAACACCACGATATAGCCGCCCGGAAGCGCCGCCGCGTTGAACATCGGCACGTCCAGCGCCGCCACCTTGATTCCGTCGGGCCCGCGCGTTGATCCGGGTGCAACGCGTTCCACCAGCGACTCAAGCGCACGCTGTCCGGGGGCGTTGCGGCAGCGCAGCTTGCCATAGTCGCCAACGATTGCGCCGCCGATGTCGCGCTCCCATCGCATCGGCACGTGCGGCGCAATCCATTCGGGCGCGACATAGCCGATCGCGAGAACCGCGGAGGTGATGAGCCCCGCGATGATCAGCGCCGGCACCAGCCCCGCGCGGTCGATCCAGCGACCGTATTTTTCCTCACGCCCAAGGAGAGGCGCGATTGCCGAGATAGCCTCGGCCGGAAGGGTGAGGCGCCAGCCGGGCTTGTCGCTGCGCGCGAGGCGAAGCGCGCTGGTGCCAGCGTCGACGCGCTTCAGGAGCGAGGTCGGGATTTCATCTCGCCAAACGCTGGACTGCGCGAGGATCAGCGCGCCATCGCCAAGCTCAACCGAAACATCGTGCGGATGGCCGGTGACGCCATCGTATAGACGGCCATGGAACATGCCTTGGCTCTACAGCGCGCCGAGGTCGAACGCGTCCGCAAACCCCTCCGCCTCGCGAGGCGCGCGAGTGGTCGACTGGGTGAGATCGGCGACGTCGATCGTGCCGTAGACGTGCAGGTGCCGCGCCATGAAAGACCAGCTCCGATAGCCCCAGTAGGTGATCCCGAAACCGAGCGTGACAATCGCCAGCGCCAAATTGCCGACAAACAGGCCAAGCCACTGCAAAGTGGTCGCGTCGAACCCGAATTCGAGGTCCCCCAGCGACGTTACCGAGGCCGCCTTGCGGAAGTACTTCGCATACCAATGAAGCGTCGCCAGCGGGATGCCGAGATAAAAGACGGCCGCCAAGCCGAAGAGGATCATCGTCAGGCTTATGGGTGTTGGACCGCCGCTTCTCGCAGCGGTGGCAGCGACTGCGCCGGCGGCGGCCCCTGCAATCACCAATCCAAAGGGGGCCAGATAGATGAGAGCCCACCGTTGTTTCAGTCCCTCGGCGTTCAGGTCCGCCTTGAACTGAAGCGGGCCGAAGCTCATCGCATTCCAGCGCGAGTTCCAAAGCCGCGTCGCCGCCCACGGATAGACGATGAACAGCGTCATGAAGCTTAGCGCGAATCGCCCGAGATATTCGCCTCCGTAATTCCAGCCCGGATCGTCGCTGCCGCCGCGAATGCCGTGCCAGTAGGTGCGGGACAGCCGGTATCTCAGCGCGCGAAAGCGGGCGACGCCGCCGAGGTAAAGAAGGGCAATCTCGAACAGGAAGATGAGGCCGAACGCCGCGTCGGCCTTTCCCCTGGCGAGCAGCGCAGGGAACAGGAACTGGATGAACAGGAAGAAGGGCGCGAGGAACGCGATGACGATGAGAAATCCGAGGAACATCTCCTTCCCGGTGCCGGTCCATTCGAGCGTGTCGTCGATGAACTCCGTTCTTGACCATAGATAGCGGCGCTGCCGGGCGGCGGCCCAGAAGCGGTACACCCCCAGCGTGCAGATGATCAGTAGCGCGTTGGTCGCGGCGATCGGCAGATACTCGCGCCAGCTTCCACTGAATCGAATTGCCCGGTTCGGATCGACGGCTGGCGCCGACGTGAACGCATCCATGAAGACCCCCCAAACACCGAGCGGAGACAGGCTGCTATGCATCCGCGCGGTTGGCAAGAGCCGATCCAATCCCCCTGTTGAGAGCGATGTGCCGCATCGCTACATGCCGCTCACCCATGACGAAGATGTTCAAGATCGCGCTTCCCGACGGATCGGTGAAGGAAATGCCCGAGGGCTCGACGCCGGCGGACGTCGCCGCGGCGATTGGGCCGGGGCTGGCGAAGGCTGCGCTTGCGGCGAAGATCAACGGCGAGATGCGCGATATCACGCGACCGTTCGAAAGCGACGTCCAGCTCGCGCTGATCACCGCGCGCGACGAAGCCGAAGCGCTCGAGCTCGTCCGCCACGATTACGCCCACGTGCTCGCCGAGGCGGTGCAGAACCTCTATCCCGGAACGCAGATCACATTCGGCCCCGCGACAGAGGACGGCTTCTATTACGATTTTGCGCCGACCGCGCAGCATGGCCCTTTCACCGAGGAGGAGCTGCCCGCGATCGAGGAGGAGATGCGGCGCATCATCGCCGCCGACAAGGCGCTGGTGCGCGAGGTGTGGACGCGAGAGCAGGTCCGCGACTTCTTCGAGAAGCAGGGCGAGGCGTTCAAGGCCGAGTGGGTGATGGAGCTGCCCGATGGCGAGACCATCAGCATGTACCGCACCGGCGACGGGAAGGATGCGTGGATCGACCTCTGCCGCGGCCCGCACCTCGCCTCGACCGGCAAGCTCGACCCGAATGCGTTCAAGCTGACTCGGGTCTCCGGCGCTTATTGGCGCGGCGATCCCAAGAACCCGATGCTCTCGCGCATCTACGGGACGGCGTGGCTCAACAAGAAGCAGCTCGACGCCTACCTTGTCCGGCTCGAGGAAGCGGCCAAGCGCGACCATCGCAAGATCGGCGCGGAGATGGACCTGTTCCACCTGCAGCCGGAGGCGCACGGCAGCGTCTTCTGGCATCCGAACGGGTTCGTCATCTACCGCGCGCTGGAAGCCTATATGCGCCGCCGCATCGACGAGGCCGGCTACCAGGAGATCAAGACCCCGCAGCTGATGGACGCCAAGCAGTGGGAGAAGAGCGGCCACTGGGGCAAGTATCGCGAGAACATGTTCGTCGTGCCCGATGAGATTCCGTCGACCGAGGAAGGCGCACCGGTCCTCTCAGGGGACGCCGACCTGATGGCCCTCAAGCCGATGAACTGCCCGGGGCACATCCAGGTCTTCAAGCAGGGCATCACCAGCTATCGCGAACTGCCGATCCGATTCTACGAGAACGGAAGCTGTCACCGCAACGAGCCGCACGGGGCGCTCCACGGACTGATGCGCGTGCGTCAGTTCACGCAGGACGATGCGCACATCTTCTGCACTGACGACCAGCTCGTCGACGAAGTACGCGACTTTTGCCTGCTGGCGGATCGCGTCTACCGTGACCTCGGCTTCGAGAGCTACGCAATCAAGCTCGCGCTTCGGCCCGAAAAGCGCGCCGGCACCGACGAACAGTGGGACCGTGCCGAACAGGAGCTCCGCGACGCCGTTGTCGCCGCCGGATTTGCGACCGCGGAATATGGCTGGGAGGAGCTGCCCGGCGAAGGCGCTTTCTACGCGCCGAAGCTCGAATGGCATTTGACCGATGCGATCGGCCGTACCTGGCAGGTCGGTACGATCCAGGCAGACCGGGTGATGCCTGGCCTGCTCGATGCCGCCTTCATCGGCGAGGACGGCGAGAAGCACACGCCGGTCATGCTACACCGTGCGATCTTCGGCAGCTATGAACGGTTCATCGGGATCCTGATCGAGCATTATGCGGGCAAGTTCCCGCTGTGGCTTGCGCCGGTGCAGGTGGTGGTCGCGACCATTGTCTCCGACGCCGACACTTATGCGCAAGCGGTGGCGGCGAAACTCGCCGAGGCGGACATCCGCGTGCAAACCGATCTTCGCAACGAGAAGATCAACTACAAAGT
>Ga0070680_100001247_pt1 | contig 18361 bp, 10 predicted proteins | sample KBSC73BmetaG_FD_64672 | JGI IMG/M metagenome (GOLD analysis project Ga0070680, IMG submission 64672) | Corn rhizosphere microbial communities from Kellogg Biological Station, Michigan, USA - KBS C7-3B metaG | ecosystem: Host-associated > Plants > Roots > Rhizosphere | place: USA: Michigan...
CCGCTTTCTGACGGAACAACAATGACGCGTCGATACCTTCGCCAGCTTAGCCTGCTGGTGCTCGTCGTTCTTCCCGCGTCCGCGGCGCTCGCGCAGAACGGACGGTTCGATCTCCAGAAGACAAAAACGGTGCTGACCGGCGTGATCGAAAAGACGCTCGCCGATAACGGCATTCCGTCGATGTCGATCGCGCTGGTCCGCGGCGACTCGATCGTCTGGAAGGCGGCGTTCGGCTATACCAATATGCGCAGCCGCACGCCCGCTACCACCGAGACGCTCTACAGCACTGGCTCGTCGTTCAAGTCGGTCACCGCGACCGCCGTGATGCAGCTCGTCGAGCAAGGCAAGCTCAAACTGGACGATCCGATCAACCGCTATCTGGGCGAGAGCCAGGTGAAGGATCAGAGCGACAAGCCGGTGACCTTCACGCACATCCTGTCGCACTGGTCCGGGCTCAAGAACGGCGCGGAGACGCAACCGATCTGGGGTCGGAAGCTGCCGGCGACTCTCGAGGCGATGACCGCCGGGCTCTCGTCGGTTCGACCGCCTGAGACGAAGTGGGAATACAACAACTTTGCGTACGGGACGGCGGGCCTTCTGGTGCAGAAGATCTCCGGCGTCGAGTACGAGAAGTACATGGTCGACAACATCCTCAAGCCGCTCGGGGTGACGACGCCACATCCGGTCTATCCCTCACCTGAGATGGTCGAGCGGATGGCGCTTCCGTACAAGGCCGGCGGGTCGTTCGGCAAGCCGGAGCCGGAGGTCCAGGTGCACTTCGACGTCTATCCGGCCGGCGACATCTATCTCACCGCTGAAGACATGGCCCGCTATCTCGCTGCGCAGCTGAACGGCGGCGTCTTCCAGGGCAAGCGGATCCTGTCGGAGGAGTCGGTGCGTGAGATGCACAAGGAGCGCTTTGGCGGGGACTATGGGTTCGGCTTCTGGATGGTTCATGACAGCGCTACCGGCCACACCCTGATCCACCATGGCGGCGCCATTGGCGGCCAGCGCGCGTTCCTGATCGGCGACCTCGACGCGCGCGTCGGCGTCTATTACATGACCAATTCCGACTACCTGCCCGACGCGACGCCGCCCGCGCAATCGGAGGTCGTGTATGCAGCGCTCAAGCTGTTGCGCGGAGAGAACTACGTCCCGCGGCCGCAACCGAAGGGCATCGCAGTAGACGAGAAGCTGCTCAACAGCTACGTCGGCACCTACGAGGTAGGTCGGGGAACTCTCGTCGTGAGCCGTGTCGGCAAAGCCCTCGCGCTTAAGCAGAACGGCCAGACGGCAATTAACGAGTTGCTGGCAGAGACGCCCACGCGGTTCATGCTGCGGGGCAGCACCATCAAGATCACCTTCGAAGGTGACGGCGGCAGCATCGACCGACTCGTCGTGGAGGCCGGCGGCCGACGCCAAACAGCGACCCGCCGCAAATAGCGCGAGGTGCCGAGTTGTTCTATCGCATCGCCTCGACGGGATCGACCTTCGCGGCGCGCCGCGTCGGGCCGAAGCTCGCGACGATTGTCGTCAGCAGAAGCACGACGCACGTTCCGGCGAGAACCGCCGGGTCGGAGGGGCTCACGTCGAACAGCAGTGAGCGAAGCAGACGTGTGACGCTGAGCGCGACGAGTACGCCGACGAGCACGCCGGCCGTCGCGAGGCCCATCGACTGCCCGACGATCATACGCGACACCTGCGACGCCTGCGCGCCGAGCGCCATGCGAATGCCGATCTCGGCGCGCCGCTGACCGACGACGTAGGAGATGACGCCGTAGATCCCGACGGCGCTGAGCACCAGCGCGATGCCCGCCGCGATCAATAACAGCAGCATCGTAAACGACGTCTGCGCCACCGACTTCGCGACCACGGCTTCCATCGGCTGGATATCCGCGATCGGGATCTGCGGATCCATTTGCTGTAACACCTGACGCACGCGCGCCACGACCGCCGCGTGCCCGATCGACGGAGCCCGCACGACGAAGTGCATGAATCGATAGGGTGACCATACCGGCAACGACCCCGGAGGTCCGATCATCGGAAAGAAGACCTCCTGCACCGGAGGCTCCTGAAGTCCGAGCCCGCGTATGTCTTCCGCGACGCCGACGATCGTGAAATAGGGGATCTTGTCGTTGAACATCTTCACGCGGCGGCCGATGACGTTCTCGTCGCCCCAGAACCTTCGCGCGAACGACGCTGTCACGACGGTTGGGCCGCTGCCGTCCTGAATGCTCGACCATGTGGGCAGTGTTCCTTTGACCTTGATGCCCATCGCCTCGAAGTAGCCCGGCGTCACCATCGTCATCGGCATGCAGTTGCCGCGTTCCTTTCCCGTCTCGACGACGTCGGTGAGAATTCCGCTGCATCCGCCCTCGTCGGCGAGCGGCAGACTGCCCGACGCACCCGCGCGGACGACGCCCGGGATCTGCTCGACACGCTGGGTCAGCGTGAGCCAGAACGATGCGACGTCGTTCGAGCTCTGGTAGCGGTTCCGCGGCACCGAGATCGACATCGACGTCACGCCGACGGGGTCAAAGCCGGGACGAACCTGACGAAGATGGGCGAAGCTCTTCGCCATCAGCGCCGCGCTGCTGAGCAGCACCACCGCCAACGCGACCTGCGATAACACGAGACCGCGTCGCGCCAGGTCGCGCGCCGAAGATCCGATGTGCCCTCGTCCACCTTCACGAAGCAAGCTCACGTCGACACGGCTCGTGCCGAGCGGCAGCAGTCCAAACACGATGCCGAACGTCGCGGCCGTCGCGACGCAGAACAGGCCGCCGCGCCAGTCGAGTGAGACTTCGTCGAGCCGCGGGAGCGTTTGCGGTGCCATGGCGAGCACGACGTGCAGCAGCCCGACGGCGACGACGACCGCGAGCACCGCGGCGAGCAGCGCGACGAGCATGCTCTCCGTCAGATAGTGGGCCGCTAGATGCGAGCGGTCTGCTCCGAGCGCGGCGCGCACGGCGGCTTCGCGTCGCCGGGCATCGATGCGCACGAGGAACAAGTTTGCGACGTTCGCCGCGGCGATCAGAAGCACGAATCCAACCGCGGCGAACAGCAACCACAGAGCGCGCACGATCGTACCGCCGACGATGGCATCGCGGAGCAGCGTGACGTTCATCGCGAACCCGGTGCGTTGGAGAAATCCCTCGCTATAGACGTCCGGATATTCCGCTTGCATCTGGCGCTGGAGCTTGCGCAGGTCGGCCGACGCCGCGGCGACCGTGACGCCGGGATTGAGCAGCGCGATTCCGCGATGCGTGTGATTGTTCTGCGGCTTCTCCATGCCGTCGAGGTGATTGCGAATCCAGATATCCGCCTTCGCATCCGGCAGGCTCGCGTTCGGCGGCAGCACGCCGATGATCTGGACCGAGCGATCGCCGTAGGGGATTCGTTTGCCGACGACGTTTGGATCCGCCCCGAAGCGGCGGCGCCAATAGCCGTCGGACAACAGGGCGACGCGAGGGTCGCCGTCGGGGTTCAGCTCGTCGTCCGCCGTGAACACTCGTCCGATCTGCGGCCGGATCCCGAGTATCGAGAACGTGCTCACGCTCACGTCGAGCTCAGACACTCGCTCGGCTGGATGCCCATCGTCGCCCGGGACGACCATCACGTCGGCATCGTAAAAGAGGATGTCGCTCAGCGCCCGGCTGTGGCGCTTGAAGTAGAAGTACTGCCCTCGCGAGATGCCGTACTCTTCGCCCGCCTTCACTTTCGGCCACAGAGTGCCGATGTGAATCAGGCGGTCGGCGTTGGGATAGGGAAGCGGACGGAGGACGACGCGGTCGAGCAGCGTGAAGATCGTCGTGGCCGCGCCCAGTCCGATGCCGAGCGTGAGGATGGCGATCAGCGAGAAGCTCGGCGAGCGGCGGAGCGTCCTGGCGGCGTGGCGGGATTCGCGAACGACAGTTTCGATGATGTCCATGCGTCGGCTCCACTCGAGGATGTTGCCGGCCGTGTGAATAACCTGAGGTTCTTAGGCTGGGACACGGAAGCCCCGAAAAGGGTTTGGCGAGCCGCCGAGCCGCCGAGCCGCCGAGCCGCCGAATTTGACCGCAACAGTCGGATATCGGCGTGGAGCGCCCAAGCCTAGCTTGCGCGCGTCCCTTACACTGAGTCAGATCATGGCGACCATGGCGGCAATGACACTTTCTGATCAGCCCCCCCCCGTCAGCGACGACCGGGCGTGGCGCGCGGTCGTGCAGCGCGACGCGCACTTCGACGGCGCGTTCGTCTATGCCGTGCGCTCGACCGGCGTGTACTGCAAGCCGTCGTGCGGGTCGCGACAGCCGCTGCGCACGAACGTGCGGTTCTTTATCACACCGGACGACGCCGAGGCGGCGGGGTTCCGTTCGTGCCGCCGGTGCCGGCCGCGCGACCTGTCGCCGGCGGCCGACGCGTCCGTGGAACGCGCTCGCGACTTCCTCGACCGTCACGCGGATCGAATAGTCTCGCTTCACGAGCTGGCGCGTCACGTCGAATTGAGCCCGTCGCATCTTCAGCGTTCTTTCAAGCGAGCCACGGGTCTGTCGCCGAAGGAGTATCAGGACGCTCGGCGCGTGAAGCACCTCAAGTCACGACTCCGGGCCGGCGACACAGTGAGCCGCGCGACATACGAAGCGGGTTTCGGATCGAGCAGCCGCGTGTACGAGCGAGCGGATCGCGAGTTGGGCATGACCCCGGCGGCCTTCCGCCGTGGCGGCCGCGGCGTCTCGATCGCGTATACGACCGCCGGCACGCCACTCGGCCGCGTACTCGTCGCGACGACGGAGCGTGGCGTGTGCGCCGTGGAGCTGGGAGCAACGGAGGACGAGGTGCTCGCCGCGCTACAGCGGGACTTCCCGTACGCGACGATCACCCGCGGCGACGACGAACACGCGGAGTGGGTGCGCGCTGTCGTGAGCACGGTACGCGATCCACACCTCGGAGTCGACGCGCATGTCCCGCTCGACATGCAGGGCACCGAGTTCCAGCAGCGTGTGTGGCGGGCGCTGCGCGAGATTCCTGCTGGAACGCGACGGTCCTACGCCGAGGTGGCGAAAGCGATCGGACAGCCGAGCGCATCGCGCGCCGTGGCACGGGCGTGCGCGACCAATCGGCTCGCCGTGATAGTCCCCTGCCACCGCGTCGTTCGAGGGGACGGGGACATGGCAGGCTACAAATGGGGCACAGAGCGTAAAAAACGTTTGCTCGACAAGGAGTCCCAATAGAGGGTGGCCCGGTGTCACGGGTGACGGGAACCATTGCCGCGTGGTTTGGCCATTGTAGGCAAAGCTCAACGCACAACCAGTGACCACACGCCTTGTCCGACGATCGATTGCAGCCGCCACGACCGCTCTCGTGGTGGCCGCAGCCTGCTCGTCATCTCGCACCAGCGCGCCGCCGGCCGACGGGCTTCTCCCACTCGGTAATTGGGGAGGAGAGGGAGCGGGACTGATCGTGAGCGACACGGCGATGCATCTGCACGTCGGCTGCACCTACGGCGACGCATCGGGCCGGATCGTACTCAACTCGAACGGTCAGTTCGACGTCGCGGGGAGCTACACGCTTCACGCCTTTCCCGTGGCTGTTGGGCCAAGCGTTCCAGCGCGATTCACCGGAAGACTCGACGGCAATGCGGTCACGGTGACGGCGACCGTGAATGACACGGTGGAAAAGAAGACCGTGGTGATGGGACCAGTGATCGTCGTATTCGGGCAAGAGGCCAAGCTGGGGCCCTGTCCCATCTGTCGAAAACAGATACTGACGGCAAAGACGAACTGACGGCCCTCGCTCGCTAGTTTGCGGAAGGAGCTAGCGAGCGATCCGATGCCCCCCGACACGCGTCACGACCCTGGTCCCGAGCTCGCTCGCCGGCGCGCCGATGAACATGCCGACGGCCGGCGGGTTCTCATCGAAGGCGCCGACGTTCGCGTCGGGACGGCCGGCTGGACCGACAAGACTCTCACGGCGAGCGGCGTGTTCTATCCGTCGCAGGTCAAGAAGCCGGAGGATCGCCTTCGCTACTACGCGTCGCGCTTCTCACTGGTCGAAGCGGACATGGGGTTTTACGCGATTCCCGATCGCTCGCTCACCGAACGTTGGGTGGAGCGCACGCCTCCCGATTTCGTCTTCAACGTGAAAGCGCACGCGCTGATGACCGGTCATGCTACGGACGTGAAGCGCCTTCCAAAGCTGATTCAGGACGGGATTCCGCCCGAAGCGGTGAAGGGATCAAGAGTCTATGCCAAGGACCTGCCTCTCGAGGTTCGCGACCTGGTCTGGCGTCTGTTCCGCGATGCGATGGAGCCGTTGCATCAGTCAGGAAAGCTCGGCGCGATTCTTCTCCAGTTCGCGCCCTGGATTCATCCGAACCGTTCGACCCCGCAGATGCTCGACCGGGCGCGCGACCAACTGGGCGATCTTCCCGTCGCCGTGGAGTTCCGGCATCCGACCTGGCTCGAGCCGCGTTTGCGCGAGCGCCTCTGGGCGCAGCTTCGCGATCACGACATGACGTACGTCGTCGCCGACACGCCGCCGGGCACAGAAACGAGTCTGCCGATCGTTCCCGCGATCACGACACCGGACCTCGCCATCGTCCGCCTGCACGGACGACGCAGCGAGATGTGGGGGGCGCGCGAAGCGACGGTCCTCGAGAAATACAGGTACCTATACGACCCCGGCGAGCTCGAGGATTGGCTGTCGCTGATCCTGGAGCTCGCCGAGGAAGCCGAGCGCGTGCACGTTGTTTTCAATAACTGCTACGCCAACTACGGAACTACCAACGCCCTCGAGATGGGCGACCTACTCGCCGGACATGGGACGCGCGATCAGGCCGCGAGCCGGCCGGTCGGCATCCACAAGGGATAACCAGACGTAGCTTCTCCAACGCACTCGTAGTGCGCCGGCGGAAAACCAAGAACGCCGATCTCGAGCACATCGCCCGCGTGGATCTTCATGTGGTCACCGAGTGCATCGACTGCGGCAATGAACGAGTCGCTCTCGATCACGCCTTCTTGCCGTGAGTCGATGCTACGGACCGAAAAACTGAACTTGGACATGCGACTCCTCCGTGGATCGCTTACGGTCGGTAGTACCCCGGGCGAGTTCCGGCGTTGCATCCCGTTCCAGTCGCCCACCTGGCCGGAGGGGGGCGAATAGTCTCTTAGGAAAAGTCGTGCTGCACCCCGGCCGCCTGACCGAAATATCAGGATGATTGGACCTTAGCGCCCCGGATAGGCGTTGGAGACGCGCTCGGCCGGTCGGACGGTCCGGATACCTGACATCAGGCTGTCAGAGCTCGCCCCCGGGCTGGGAGTGAGCTGCCACGCCCACGCGTACCGTCCCTCGGTCATCGGGATTTCGACCACCCAGGCGTCGCCTTGCTTGGTCGCCGGAATCGGGGCGCGAAGGAAGTTCCCGGCGAGCGACACTGCGGTCGCGTTTCCTGCGCTCGAGGCGGGAAGCTCGAATCGAACTATGCGTTCGCCCCAATAGCGTTGGAGCAGGAAGCGGTGGTCGGGATCCACGGTCACCCGGCTCACTTCACCGATCGCCCCCAGGCGCAACGTGTCGGACCGATGGGCGAGGTGCACGAGATGGCGCGTCGTGCCGCCGGTGGTTGTCAACTCGATCTCGAGCTTCGGCAGATCGAACAGTTCGCCGGGTTGTCGTTGCGAGACGATCAGCCGCCCACTCTCGACGCGCGCATCGACGTCGGGGATGTACTTGCTCGTCAGCCAGGGCATGACGAACGACTTCATGCTGTGGCCCGCCGCCTTCGACCAGGCCGCGATCAGCTCCTCATATCCGGCCGGGCCCTTCCCCATGCCGTCGATGTACAGCCGCATACCGCGATTGAACGCGGAATCGCCCATGACGTAGTTGCCGGACGCCAGAATCCAGACGCCTTTGCGGTAGTGAATTCGCCCGTTGTCGTAGTTGGCGAGGATGCTCTGCTGTCCCTCGAAACCGCCGGCGAAGCCCGCGCGATCGTTACCGACCATGTATGCGTTGCGCTGCTGCTCCCAGAAAGTGCGCTCGTCATCCGGCGTGTAGAGGCGACGCAGCAACAGCGCTTCGACGTACGTTGCCCACGCCTCGTGCAGGAAGTTGGACGCGAGGCCGGTGCCGTTCATCGTCCACGCGTGGCCCGTCTCGTGTCCGAAGCCCTGTGACAAACGCGACTCGACGACCCCGCCGCCGGATCCCGAGACGGCTGTGTTGTTCATGCGCACGTTGAATCCACCCTGCCCCAGCGCGCGCGCCTGCACAGCGCCGAGATAGCGCGACGGAAACTGCGGCTCGCCAAAGCGCGGCGTGAGCACGTCATAGACCAGCTTCGTCAACTTCGCCAACGAGTCGTGAGAGTACTTGAACGACGGCGCGGTGAACGACTCGAAGCGGAACGTGCCGAAATCAGTGGTCTGCGGGCGCCAGGCGCGATCGTAGATCAGTGCCAGCAAGAACTCGTTGTGGAGGCTGCGCGCGGAGACGGTTCTCACGCCGTCGCGAACGGTGTCGGTCTGCGGAATTGTCGTGGTGAGATAGTAGTCGGAGGGAATTCGCACCGTCGCGGTGATGTCCGCGAGGTCGTTCGCGCTCAGATAGCTGAAGAACGGATGCCAGACGTCCGTGTTGTTGAAGCTTCCGAACTCTGGCGCGGCAGCGGAATCCGACTCGCTACGAATCGCGCGCGATGCGGCGAGCCGGTAACTCACCACGAGCTGCGACCGCGATTTTGCCGGCGCCTTGATCCAGAGCACGCCTCCACCGAAGGCATGTTCTACTTCGGCGCCGTCGAGCCGGACGTCCCGCAGTTGAACAGCATTGTTGAGCCGCAGGCCAATGCCGTACGGCACGCCGACCGACAGTCGGATCGTATCGACGACGTCGAGCCCGACGGCCGGCGTCAGCGTCACGGACAGGCGCTGGGAGCGAATGTAGTTCGCGCTGTCGAACGGCACCTGTCGCGTGATCGTCCACGCTCCGTTTTTCTCAACGGCCTCGTAAAAGCCGGAGAAGTGCCGGGCGCCGTTCGTTTCGTTGCCGCCTACAGCTGCGTTTCGCTCGGCGGACTGTCCGCGAACGGCGCCGCCGAGCAAGAGAATGGCGCGGTGCGGTCCTTTCCAGACGACTTGCGCGAGCTCGGACCGGCGCGTCCCGCGCGCTTCGCGCATGAACACGCGACCGGCCGAGTCGGGATAGATCGACGCGAACTGCTCGGGCGTCCCCGACGCGAAGGTCTCCATGACTTGCCGCGCGAGCTCCTCCGGGCTGGACGCACCCCGCAGGAGCGCGGCGATCAAGAGAAGCTTCTTCATGCTAGGGACTCCTGCTGCTACTTGATCGTGTTGGTGACCTTGCCCGTCGCATCGAGGAAATCGATGCGCGGGGCGCCGAGGGAATCGACGACGAGACGAAGGCGGGGCTTTCCGTTCGGGTCGGAGAGATTGAGCACCGCGTTCTTCTGCTGGTCGCGGCCGACGAACATCCGCTGGGCAAAGGGAGGCACGCCCTTCGCCTGCGCGGCGATCCACTCGTTCATCGCCGTTTTCATCCCTGCCGTGTCGGTCTTGTACTGAGCGGCCAGCGCCTCGCTCTGTTTCACATAGTCGTAGATGTCGATATCGGCGCGATCGTTGATCGAGAAGCCGGTGACTCGACGTCCGTTGTTGTCCTGGTAGTCGAGGTTCAAGACCTGGTCCGAATTGAACTGATCGAACGACATGTGGGTCGACGCGCGATAGCGTCCATCGGGGCCGCGAGTCCCCGTGAACGTCAGACCGCCGTTCTCAGTCCCTTCGTCGTTGAAAAAGATCAGTCCCGGACGGTTGCCGCCGGCGTAGCCGAACGGTTTCCCCTTGTAGATCGGCCCGATCGACCGTGGGCGGTTCGAGATCACGAGCCGGTACTTGCCATCGGGCTCCATCACATTGATGCGCTCGACGTCGATCTCGGTGAACTTTTCGACGGCCTCGTGTCGCGTCGGCCGCACGAACGCCATCGCCGACGCCGCGATCATCAGCATCGTCGTCACGACCGCGTAGCGCTTGAGAAAGCGTACGTCGCGCTCCAGTTGTTGGCTCATAGTGCGTCTCCTCTTGGGTTCAATAGTTCCAGGCGGCGGTGTTCTCGCCGGAGGGCGCCTGCGACTTGATCGTCGCGCCGACCTTGCGCATGAGCTCCGCCCACGTCGCGTAATGCCAGGAATGGCCTTTCATCGGACGGCCGTACACGAAATCACCCTCGTAGTGAGGGTTCGTCGTCGACTTGAGAAAATCCTCAAACTTGTAAACGGCGAGGTTGAGCCAATAATCGTCCATGTCTCCGGCCGAGAAGTGTAGCTTCCCGACGAGCTTCGACCCGATCGTCGGCCACTCTTTCTCGGCGTACGCCCGCAAATCGTAGCCGTGGTCCCGCATGTATGTCGCGGTATTTTTGTCGATCGTGCCCGTCAGCTTGTCCCAGAGTGGAACGGGGTAGCCTTGCGCGTCGATCGGACCGTAGATCGCTTCCCACGCCTCGAGCTGGTACGACGAGCGGCCTTTGCTGCCGAGGACCGCCTCGAAGCGACTGAGCTCGCGCATCGTGATGACCGGCTGCCCGTCCGTCGTGCGCTGAAATGGACGCTCGAGCCTCGTGAACGGACCCGTCGGCATCGAGAACGCGTTCGTATCGGTGTAGATGTTCACTTCACCGTAGCGCGTGAAGTCGATCGGGTCCGGCTGGAAGATCCAAGCGCCGCCGAAGTAGTCGGGGTGCTGCAGCTGCAACGCGAGCGACTGCCAGCCGCTCGTCGACGCGCCCTCGAGTTGCCGCGCATACGGTTTGGGGATGATCCGGAAGCGCTTCTCCAGCTCGGGCATGATCTCCTGGGTGATCGCGTCACCGTACGGACCGTTGTTCACCGAGTTCACCGAGTAGGAATCGGGGAAGTACGGCGTCTGCTGCTCGAGCGTGATGGCGATGAGCCGCGGATAGTTGTCGCCGCTCCACGCCTGGTACGTCGCGTAGCCGCTTTCGAGCCCGGTCACCGGGCTGACGGCATTCGGCGCGCGCGGCGGAGTGGTCGAGAACGAGAGCGGCGTCTGTCCGTGCCCAAGCGTGTAGACGCTCGGATAGTAGACGTTCGGATGCTCGGCGTAGCCCTTCGGCAAAAGCACGTGCGCCTGCACGAAGATCGGACGTCCCCAGAACTTCGTGAGCATCGGACTCTGGATGGTCACGTGCTTGAGCCATTCCGTGTCCTGCGGCTTCGGCTGCGCGGGCATGACGTGCGTGATCGAGAGCGAGACCGTGCCGTCTGTGCCGAGCTTCACCGGCACGGGATCGCTGTAGACGTTGCCGGCCGCGGTGTTGAAGAACTCGACGTGTCCGTCGTTGAGATGTACCCAGATCGTTTTGCCGTCTGAGCGGTGAACTTGCTCGTAGACGTTGATCACCGCCTGGGCGTAGTAGTCGCCCGGCGGCAGATCATTGAGCGCGCCGGGGAATCCGATCGCGCTGTTGTCGATCGTGGCAGACTGACCCGGCTGCAGCTGGTCGATGTCGATCGCGAAGATCGCCGGGCCGCGAGGTTGCAGCGCGAGTCGCGGCTCCGGCTGATTCGTCTTGGCGAGGAACAGCACGAGCCGTCCGGTGATCGGGCCGGCGTGCGCGGCGCTGGTGAAGCTGATGCTGAATCGCGGCGGAACGGCTCGGGCGGCGCCCGGCGCTCCGATCAGCAGAAGCGGAAATGCGAGAGCACGGACGTGGGAGGAAAGGCGGGTCATGACGCTTGGGGGTGGGGACAGAATCACTGTGGCGGTCTGACAGAGGGAAAACGGGTTGCCGGCTGGCCGAGTTTCGTCTGGACTTCAGGCAAGGTCTTGGTCACGGCGTCGTTCACTTTGGCAACGATGTCGGTGAACTCGGCGACAGACGCGTCGATCGAGCGACGTTGGGCCTCGGTCGGCGGCATCGATGAAGACTCGATGGCCGCCGTGAGATCGAACAGGCGGCCGATGCCGGACACGATGCTGTTGCCTCTCGCTCGCTGGCGCAGTTGTGTGACCGTCCGAGAGAAAGAGGTCAACGCACTGTCGGCGTCCGGACGATCCTTGGCGAGCGGCCGCAGCCGCGCGACCTCCGCGTCGATCGCGTCCATCGTCGTGATCGCGTCATAGTACGCTCGGCTGATATCGCGCGCTTTGAGGTTGATCGCGGCGCGAACGCGTTGTCCCTCGGGCGTGCTCGCGCCGCGCGGATCGGCCGTGATGTCGACGGACTGCGCGAGCTCGCGACCACGGGCGATCAGTTTCACGGTATATCGCCCCGGTGGCACGTACGGCGCGCGTGGCGGGCCGTAGAATCCGGAGTCCGAAGCCGGCGGAACATACTTGAAGCGATAGCGCATGTCCCACAGAACGCGAAACGTGCCCTTCGCGTCGGGACCGGAGAGCTCGTCGACTACCGATCCGTCGGGCGCCGTCACGCGGATCGTGACCGAGTCACGACGAGGCGGATCGGTGGCGATGGAATACGTGATGTATGTCCCGACGGGCGAATTCGGCGCGACGAACTGTTCGCCGCCTGGCCACGGCAGATCGCGGTATCGTTGCACCTCAACCGCGGCGCGAAGCGGAAAGAGCTGAAGCTCGTCGCGCGTCGTGAGCTCGAGCGGGGAGATGTCCTCGAGGATGATCACGCTGCGGCCGTGCGTGCCGAGGATGAGATCGTTCGTGCGCGGGTTGACGATGATCCGATCGATCATCACCGGGGGGACGTTGCCCGCCGGCATCGTCCAGTGCGCGCCGCCGTCCGTCGTGTAGTAGAGGCCGAACTCCGTGCCGGCGAAGAGGACGTTTGGGTTTCGCGGATCTTCTTCCAGCGTCTTGATCGGCTTCCAGGCCGGGATGTCGCCCGCGATCGACGTCCACGTCGCGCCGCCGTCCGACGTTCGGAAGAGGTACGGCTTCATGTCGTCGTCCCAGTGCCCGTCGAACGTCACATACGCGACGCGCGCGTCATGTCGGGATGCGACGACTTTGCTCACGTACCGGACGGCGGGACGTGCGAACCGAGACGTAAGGTCGGTCCAGTGCGCGCCGCCGTCGGTGGTCATCTGCACATTGCCGTCGTCGGTGCCGACGTAGATCTCGCCGCGCGCCTTGGGAGACTCGCTGATCGTGGTGATGTTGCCGTAGGCGCTCGTCCCGTCGTTCATCGACAGTGAGCGGCCGGCCGGGAATCCGTTTCCGACGCTCAGTTCGGAGCGCGTCGCTTGGCGAGTGAGATCCGGGCTGATCTCCTCCCACGTTTCGCCGCGATTCGCCGTCTTGAGCAGCTTCTGCGCGCCCATGTAGTAGACCTTGGGATCGTTGGGAGAGACGTGGACCGCGGTGTTCCAGTTGAAGCGATACGCCGGCTGACCGGGTTTGGCGACGGGCTGAACGAACCGCTCTTCACGAGTCACGAGGTCGGACAGGAATCCCCGTCCATTTTGAGAATTCGCATAGACGAATCGTGAATCGCGCGGATCGACCGCCGACTGGAATCCGTCGCCGAAGCCGGTATTGACGACGTCGGCGTTCGTCATCCCGCCCCGCGAGTATGTCGCACTGGGAAAGGCCCACGAGCCGTTGTCCTGCGCGCCGCCGTAGATCCAGTACGGCGTTCGATTGTCGATCGCGATGTCGTAGAACTGGCCGATCGGCAGATTGTCGCGATAGTCCCACGTCCGACCGCCGTCGTAGCTCAGATACACGCCACCGTCGTTGCCGAGCATGAGGTGATCGGGCTGCGCGGGGTCGATCCAGAGCGCGTGATGGTCCGGGTGCGCGTTGGCGGCGATCGAATCGGAGCGGAACGTTTTTCCGCCGTCGGTGGACAGATACACCGCGACGGCGAGCAGCCAGACGCGATTCGGATTCTTTGGGTCGACGCGAACCTGGCTGAAGTAGTTCGGTCGCTGGTTGGTCGCGCTCTGGCGAGTCCACGTCGTGCCAAAGTCGTCGGAGCGGTAGACCCCAGAGCCCGGCGGAGACGCTTCGATTACCGCGTAGACGACATTGGGATTGCTCTTCGAGATGTCGAGCCCGATGCGGCCGAGATCACCGGACGACATTCCGTTGGTGATTCGCGTCCAGGTGTCGCCGCCGTCGGTCGATCGCCACAAACCGCTCCCGGGCCCGCTGCCCGCGAAGCCGAACTCGCGTCGGCGGCGCTGATACGTCGCTGCGATGAGCGTTCGCCCGTCGGGCGAGATGACGACGTCCGTCGCTCCGCTGTTGGCGTCGACGCCGAGCACCTTTTGCCACGTCGCGCCTCCGTCCTTGGTGCGATAGAGGCCGCGTTCGTCGTTCGGGCCAAACAGATGGCCGACGGCGGCGACGAACACGATGTCGGGGTTGTGCGGATCGACGACAATGCGACCGATCGTCTGCGTTTCGCGCAGACCCATGTGCCGCCACGTGGTGCCACCGTCCACCGACTTGTAAACGCCGTCGCCCCAGGTCGAGCTCTGGCGATTGTTGGCTTCGCCCGTGCCGACCCACACGACCATCGGATTGCTCGGCGCGATGGCGATGTCGCCAATCGACAGCGTGTTCGCATAACGGTCGAAGACCGCCTGCCAGCTCGTCCCGTTGTTGGTGCTGCGAAAGACGCCGCCCGACGCGGTCCCCACGAAGATGACTCGAGGATCGGCCGGAACGGCCTCGATGTCGTCGACGCGTCCGCCGAACGCTGCCGGACCGATGTGTCGCCAGCTCGTATCGCTCGGCCAGGGTTGGGCCGTGCGAATCGCCGGCTCGCTCAGTCGTTGGCTCGACGTAGTCGCTTGGGCAGCAACGGACTGGACAGCAGCCAGACATAAGCCGGCGACGAGGCGTCTTGCTCTGGGATTTCGCACTACGGGGGGGTTTGACTACGGGCGGGGCGCCGCGGAGGCGTGCGCATGGTGGGAACGACGCTCGACGCGTCGGGCGGAAGCGAGAAGGAAGACTCCCAGCCTGCGAATATGCCGGTGTGCTCAGGGTTCTGCAACGACGCTGGATCAATCGTACGGGCCGACGGTAATGTTCGTCATGACCCTTAATCGACACCTTATGCGCACGACCCTGTTTTTCAGCGGCGCGCTGCTGGCCGGTATGCATGTGGCCGGCGCTCAGCAGAAGCACGTTTTGACCTTCGACGACTTCGCGGCCGTTCGAGGAGTGAGCGATCCCCAGTTGTCGCCGGACGGCAGGCTCGTGCTCTACACCGTACGCACGACCGACGTCTCGAAAAACGCGCGCACGTCGCACACCTACAGCCTTCCAATCGGCGGGGGCACGGCGCAGACCTTCCCGAGCGACGCGCCCGATGTCTCGGCGACGGAAGCGCGCTGGTCACCCGATGGCAAACACCTCGCGTTCATCGCCGGCGGTCAGCTCTGGATCGCCGACGCGACCGGCGCCGCACGCAAGCAGATCACTCACCTGAATGGCGGTGCCACCGGTCCCGTCTGGGCACCGACCAGCGACCACGTCGCCTTCACGTCGAGCGTCTATCCCGATTGCTCGAACGACGCGTGCAACGCCGCCAAGGAAAAGACCGCGGCCGACAACAAGGTGAAGGCACACGTTGCCGACCAGCTCATGTTCCGACACTGGAACGTGTGGGACGAAGGCACGCGGTCGCACTTGTTCGTCGTCGCGATAGATGGGAGCGCGCCGCGCGATCTCATTCCCGGCGCGAAGTACGACGTTCCGCCCGGACCGTTCGGCGGCAGCGAAGGCTATGCGTGGTCGCCCGACGCCCGAGAGCTCGCCTACACCGCGAAGGATCAGGGCCGCGCGGACGCGACATCCACCGACGTGAACGTCTATACCATTTCGGCGAGCGGGGGGGCACCGACCGTCATCACCGCGGCGAACAAAGGCGCCGATCAGAATCCCGTGTATTCGCCGGACGGGCGCTACATCGCGTATGCGTCGCAAGCGCGCGCGGGTTTCGAGTCCGACCGGTTCCGTCTCCTGGTCTACAACCGCGCCGACAAGAAGTCGCAGGAGCTGTTGCCGAGCTGGGATCGCAATGCCGACGCGTACATGTGGTCGCCCGACATGAGCGGAATTCTCGTGCAGACCACCGACGCCGGCCGCGACAAGCTGTATCGCGCTCCGTTCGTGCGCGGCGGAGCGACGTTGCGTGTTTCCGGAGCTCCGCAGCTGCTCGTCGGGGATCACAACAACGCGTCGTTCGCCTTGTCCCGTGATGGGCGCACGGTCGTGTGGCTCCGCGACGCGACGGAGTTCCCCGCCGAGGTGTACGCGGCGGATCTCACCGCGACCGGCGCGGCGAACGTGCGCGCGCTGACGCACGAGAATGATTCGCTGGTCTCGTCGCTGGCGGTGAATCCGGCGGAGGATTTCTGGTTCACGGGCGCGGCGGGCGTGAAGGTGCAGGGCTTCGTCGTGAAGCCGCCCAACTGGCAACCGGGCAAGAAGTATCCGGCGATCCTGCTCATTCACGGCGGCCCGCAGGGTGCGTGGCTCGACCAGTGGCACGGACGCTGGAATTATCAGATGTTCGCGGCAACGGGTGCCGCGCTCGTCATCATCAATCCGCGCGGCTCGTTCGGCTACGGCCAGCAGTTCGTCGATGACGTCTCGAAAGGCTGGGGCGGGAAAGTCTACACGGATCTCATGTCCGGTCTCGACGCCGCGATCTCGAAGAATCCGTGGATCGACCCCAACGCCCTCGGAGCCGCCGGCGGATCGTTCGGTGGATACATGGTGAACTGGATCGCGGGGCACACGAACCGCTTCAAGGCGCTCGTGTCGCATGCCGGTCCGTTCAACCTCGAGAACATGGCGACGGCGACGGAAGAGCTCTGGTTCCCCGACTGGGAGTACGGCGGCCCATTTTGGGACGCGAAGGCGATGGCGAGCCAGTATCGCGTGTACTCGCCGCACCTCTTCGTGAAGAACTTCAAGACGCCGACGCTCGTGACCGGCGGCGAGCTCGATTACCGCGTGCCCTACACGGAAGACTTGTCGATGTTCACGTCGCTGCAGCGCATGAACGTACCGAGCCGGCTAGTCATGTTCCCCGACGAAGGACATTGGGTACTCAAGCCGCAGAATCAGCGGCTGTGGTGGGGCGAAGTGCAGGGGTGGATGAAGAAATATCTCGAGGGCGGGCCGAAAGCCTGATCCAGTATCGCGACCGGACTGCGAATTGGGGTCTGACCCTATTTCAAGTTTTTGAAATAGGGTCAGACCCCAATTGATTTGGTACGGGGCGAAATACTATTCGCCGTACGGGACCCACACGTTCTTCACCTGCGTTGCGGCGCGCAGGAAGTCGCGCCCTTCGCCCATCGCACGATCGAGCCAGTCGCGCTCGTGCCACGTCGCCCATGTTCGCTTCATGTTCGACGCTGACGCGAGCTCGACTTGCTCGACGCCTTCGCGCTCTCCGAAATACCAGATTGCTTCGACGTCGTCGTGCTCGGCGAGCACTTTCGCCAACGCGTCCTTGTCGCCGGTCACGATGTTCACTACGCCATCCGGCACGTCCGAGGTCTCGAGCACGCTGTAGAAATCGGTGGCGGCGAGCGGGTACGAGTGTGACGGCACGACGATCGTCGTGTTGCCCGTCGCCATCGCCGGCCCGATGAGCGAGACCAATCCGAGGATCGGAAAGGCGTCGTCGCAGACGAGCGCCATGACCCCGATCGGCTCGTTCATGGCGATCGACACGCCGCGAATCGGAACGCTGTGCACCGCGCCGTCGTACTTGTCGGCCCATGCAGCGTACGTAAAGAGGCGCGAGATCGACGCCTCGACTTCCTGTTTCGCGCGACGCTTGCCGCACGCCGTCATCGCGTCGATACGCGCCGCGAACTCGGCCCCACGCGCCGCGAGATTCTCGGCGATGTAATAGAGAATCTGACCGCGATTGTGTCCCGTAGATCTCCCCCAACCCTTTGCCGCGTGCGCCGCCTCGACCGCGTTGCGGATATCCTTGCGATTCCCTTCCGGCACTTCGCCGACCATCTCGCCGCTCGGCGAATAGATGCGACGCGTATATCCCTGATCGGGGCGGGCCTGCTTACCGCCGATGAAGAGTTTTGGAGTACGGTCGAGCTCAGGCATCTCGTCGGACGACATTGGTCTCAGGTCCCTGGTCTCTGGTCTCTGGGGAGACGGCGGTGTTTTCCCTGAGACCTGGGACCTGGGACCGGAGACCTGGCGTTTCACATACTCCCACATCCCCTCCCTTCCGCCCTCCCGTCCAAACCCACTCTCGCGATAGCCACCAAAACCCGCGGCGGCGTCGAAGAGGTTCGTCGAGTTTACCCACACCACGCCCGCCTTGATCTTCGGCGCGATGTCCAGGGCGAGATTGA
>Ga0070680_100001255_pt1 | contig 18330 bp, 10 predicted proteins | sample KBSC73BmetaG_FD_64672 | JGI IMG/M metagenome (GOLD analysis project Ga0070680, IMG submission 64672) | Corn rhizosphere microbial communities from Kellogg Biological Station, Michigan, USA - KBS C7-3B metaG | ecosystem: Host-associated > Plants > Roots > Rhizosphere | place: USA: Michigan...
CCCGCCCCGCCCGCACCGCCGGCACTACGCTCGCCCCGATCGCCACCGCGCCGAGCACGAGCGGCACCGTCACGAACGTCGCTACGTCCGTCGTGCCAGTCTGGAAGAGGAGCGATTGCAGCACGCGCACCGTCGCCGCGGCGGCGAGCAGGCCGCCGGCGATGCCGAACAGCACGAAGCCGAGTGCCTGGCGCATCAGCAGGCGCATGATGCGGCCCGGCGTCGCGCCGATCGCGATGCGGATGCCGATCTCGCGCGTGCGCTGCGTGACGGCATAGGTCACCACGCCGTAGAGCCCGATCGCGGCGAGGAGCAGCGCGATCGCGGCAAAGCTGCTCAACAGCGCCGTCACGAACATCCGCGGATCGGACAGCCGCGGGCCCTCGGCCGAGCGGTCGAAGCTCGGCTTGCCGAAGAACGTGAGCGCCGGCTCGACCGACTTTATGGATTTCTCAACGCGGTCGAGGATTGCCGGCGCGCGATTGGTGCGCGCGACGAACTGCATCCACGGCCACACCTCGAGCGTGTATGGCAGGTACACCTGCGGGAACGCCGGCGTCGTCGGACCGAACTCGTGGTAGTCGGCGACCACGCCGATCACCGGCAGCGTGATCGGCTGGCCGATGTCCGTGCGCGCCTGCGATTGCCGGTAGATCGTGATCCGCGCACCGACGGCGTCGCCCTTCGGCCAGAGCTGGCGCGCCAGCGTGTCGTTCACGAGCAGGCCGCCGGTCATCGGCGCGCGCATGTCCGCATCCGTGAAGCCTCGGCCGTGCTCGATCGAGACGTGCATGGTGCGCAGGAAATCCGCCGAGATCGGGTGATAGAGCGCAGTCGGTGGTCCGCCGGGCGACGGCGTGCGACCCGCGACCTCGATCTTCGTCGAGAGGAGCGCGCCGCCGGCGGCGGCGATGCTCGATACGCCCGGCACCGCCGCGACGCTCGTGAGAATTCTCTGATAGAGTGCCGCGGCCTCCGCCGGCGTGGTGTAGCGGTGCACCGGAGGCGAGATGGCGAAGTTGACGAGGCCCTGCGGATCGTAGCCGAGGTCGACCTGCGAGATGCGGCGCACGCTCTGCACGAGCAGGCCCGCGCCGACGAGCAGCGTGATCGCCAGCGCGAACTGGACGGCGACGAGCGCGTTCCGGAGCCGGATGTCGGCCACCCCGCCGCGCGACGCGGCGCCTCCACGCAGCCGGTCGACGAGGTTCGAGCGGCTGATGCGGAGCGCCGGCAGCGCCCCGACGAGCAGCGTCGTCAACGCCGTGACGCCGAGGGCGAACAGGAGCGTGCGGGCGTCGAGCTTGACGTTCGCGGCGAACGGGATCTGTTGGCTGGCGAACGGTAGTGCGACGTGGACGATTCCGGCGGCGAGCAGCACCCCGAGCGCGCCGCCGACGAATGCAAGCACGCCGGCCTCGGTGAGTACGAGTCGGGCAAGTCGCCACCGGCCGGCGCCGAGCGCGGCGCGCACCGCCAGCTCCTGCCCGCGCACGCTCGAGCGGATGAGCAGCAGGTTGGCGACGTTTGCGCAGGCGAGCAGCAGCACGAGCACGATCACACCGGATATCAGCGCGAGCGTGGACCAGAGAGAGCCGAACATCTCGCGCGACAGGGTGTTCATCTGCACGCGCGTCCAGTGCGCCTGATCCTTCGGGTACTCCTGTGCGAGGCGGCGCTGGATCACGGCCATCGTCGCGGCGACGCGCGCCGAGTCGGCATCCGGCGCGAGGCGAATCACCGCGCGGCTGTCGACGTGCAGCTCGCGCTTGCTCAGCGGCAGCGGGTTCATCGCCTGATAGACGGCGATCGGCATCCATACGGCCGGCGTGACGCCGCCGAAATTCGGAAACGCGAATGCCTGCGGCATCACGCCGATGATCGTCGTCGGCACGCTGTCGAGTGCGACGACCTTGCCGACGACCGCTGGATCGCCGCCGAAGCGCTCGTGGAAGAAGCGATTGGAGATTACGGCGACGCGCGGGCCGCCCGGTCGCTCTTCGTCAGGCGCGAAGGTGCGGCCGAGTGCGGGACGCGTCTGCATGAGCGCAAAGAAGCCGGGCGTCACGAACGCGCCGATCTTCCGTTCGGGATCGCTGCCGATGAAGACGCCGTCGCCGCGGATGAACGCGAGGCCGGCGATGGCCTGCTTCGCCGACGCGCCTTGGGTGGCGCGCTGCCAATCGAGAAAGGTTGGAAACGACGGAATGCGGCCCTGACCGTCGTCGCTGCCCTCGTAAATCGTGCGGAGCTGGCTCACATTGCCGTACGGCAACCCGCGCAGCACGACGGTGTCGACGACGCTGAACACGGCGGCGGAGCTGCCGATCGCCAGCGCGAGCGTGAGCACGGCGACGAGGCTGAACGTCGGCGCGCGCCGGAGTGCGCGGAGCGCGAGGGAGAGGTCGCGTGGCATGAGTCGCGCGGTACGAGAAGAAGTTGTCTACGGCGAGATAATATTTTATCTCACGCGGCCTGTCAATAGCGGATGAACGCTGGAACGCTGGAACGCTGGAACGGCAGAGCGAGAGACGAGAACGAGACAGGAGAACGAACATGAACGCGACGATCGTCGCACTCGGCACTGTGTGCGCCGCGGCGCTGGGCTGCGCACCACATCGCCCTGATTCCGGCATCGGGGCTTCATCATCCGCCGACAGCATCGTGCTCGAGCGGACGCGCTGCTTTGGCTCGTGCCCGACCTATCGCGTGAGCGCCACGCACGACGGCCGCATTGCCTTCGAGTCGCGAGATCCGCGCGAGCCGGGACGCACTGCGACCGACGCGATCGCGCCGTCTGCATTCGTGCGCCTCGTGGAGCGCGCGAACGCGATCGGCTTCTCAACGTTGCCGGACACCATCCTGGGCGACCGCGTCCTCTGTCCTCGCGCCGCCACGGACATGCCGACGGCCATCGTGAGCGTGTACGCGCACGGCACGGTCGATCGCGTCGTCGACTATTACGGCTGCTTCCCGGAATCCGATCGGTCAGACGCCGAACGGCTCACGCAGCTCCGCGCGTTCGAGGCGAGCATCGATAGCGTGACCGGCTCGAGCCGGTGGATCGCGAAACCAAAGCGGTAGAGCCGCGCGCCGTGACCGCGCGCTACATCCCCGTCGAGAACATGATGTGCGCCTTCGGCGTGCCGGGGTACATCAGCCACGGGTCCTTCTCCGATGGCCGGGTCGACATTCCGGTGCTCGCCGCGGTGGCGAACGGGATGTACGTCACGTAGAGGCGCGACCCGCCGGTGACGATGCCGGTCTTCGCGTCGAACGTGCCGCCGAAGATCTGATACAGCATGGACGGCGAGCTCGGCATCCTGATCTTGCCACTCTTCACCTCGGCGAAGCGCACGGTGTCCACCTGACCACCCTTCACGCCCGCCGCGCGCAGCTCGCGACCCCGCGCCATGAACGGCTCCATCGCCTTGTGGTAGCACGCCGAGTGAAAGCTCTTCGCCTCGGGATTCGGCGCGAGGCAGATCATGTCGTTCGTACCGGCGCGCAGCGGCACGAGCTTGCCGTTGGCAGCGTAGCCGAGCACCGCGGCGCCGGCCTGCATTTCGGCGGGCAGCGGCGTGATCGCGGCGGCAATCTGCTCGGCAGGCGGCGGAGCGGGGCGCTGCGCGGCGAGCGCCGGCGCGGCGGCGAGAACGGTCGCGCCGACGAGCGCGAGGAACGAGGCGGATGGACGCATGACGACCCTCTCTGAAAGGCGATCCCTGATCGGTGGACGATATCTCCCGGCGGACGACTCCACCAGCGTCCGCCGGTCCGCGCCTCTGGCCGACCGCCGCACCGCGCCGTAATCTTCGTCGCTCGGCCGACGGTCGAGCGACGGGCACCGTATCGCGACGCCCGCGCCCCCACAGCACGTACGCTCGCCTCTCTCCCAACGCGTCCACCCCGGACGCAATTCGTTCAGGAGTCCCCTTCCATGCATGTCCGACGCATGAGCCGTCGCACGTCCTCCGCGGCCATGACTCTTGGTCTCGCGCTCACCCTCGGCGCCGCTCCCGCGCTTCGCGCGCAGCAGATGGTGACCGAGACGCGCGATCCGGCGCAGACCCAGGATCCCGAGTTCGCCAAGGCGTACGCGCAGTGGACGAGCGATTCGATCTACGGCAGCCCGCTCGTCGATCACCTCCCGGTGGTCAAGGGCATTCCGACGCCGAAGGACGTGCTCGGCTACTACATCGGCGCGCCGGCCAAGCTGACGTACTACGCCGACATCGTGAAGTACTATCGCGCGCTCGCCAAGGCGACGCCGCGCGTGAAGGTGGAGACGATCGGCCGCTCCGACGAAGGCCGCGAGCTGGTCGTCGTGTGGGTGTCGTCGGAGGAGAACATCAGAAATCTCCAACACAACCGCGACAACCTCGCCAAGCTCGCCGATCCGCGCGGCCTGTCGCAGGCGCAGATCAATGAGCTGATCGCCACGACCAAGCCGCACTACCATCTGATCGGCGGCCTGCACAGCGGCGAGACGGGTCCTTCGGAAATGCTCATGGAGCTCGTGTACCGGCTGGCGACCGAGACGTCGCCACTGATCACGAAGATTCGCGACAACGTGATCGTCTCGGTGACGCCCGCGGCCGAGCCGGATGGACGCGATCGCAACGTCGACTGGTTCTATCACGGGCTGGACATGGACGCGAAGTATCCGCCGTCCGCCGACAGTGCTCGTGACAGCACGGAACGCGGCGCGGCTGCGGGACGCGGCGGCGCCGGCGCGGGCGGCGGCTTCGGACGCGGTGGCTCGGTCGCCGGCCAGCTTCCGTACTGGGGCAAGTACGTCTATCACGACAACAATCGCGACATCAACCTCTCGATGATGGAGATGCGCGCGATCACCGATTGGTACTATACGGCGCATCCGCCGATCATGCACGACCTGCACGAGTCGGAGTCGCTGATGTACACGTACAGCGGCGGCCCGCCGCAGAATCCGAATCTCGATCCCATTCTGTTCGCCGAGCTGCCCTGGTTCTCGAACTGGGAGCTGGCGCAGATGACGAAGTACGGCATGCCGGGCGTGTACACGCACGCGTTCATGGACGGCTGGTCGCCGGGCTACCTCGGCTCGGTCGCGTACAATCACAACGGCATGATGCGGATGTACGAGACGCAATCGGGCCGCGACAAGCCGGCGCCGTCGGCGACGCTCGCCGGCAATGGGCGCGACAGCACGGCGGCCGACAGCTCGAAGTCCGACTCGACGGCGGCATCGAGTGCGCGTGGCGGACGTGGTTCGCGCGGTGGTCGCGGCGGACAGGGGCGCGGCGCGGCGGCTGGGCGCGGCGGTGAAGCGGGCGCGGCGCGAGGTGGACGCGGTGCCGCGCCGACGGGCGGCCGCGGCGCACCCGGTGGCCGCGGCGTCGAGATCCCGACGGGAAAGGGCGGAGGCCAGCCGCGCGAGTGGTATCGCGGACTGCCGATTCCGCCGAACGCCATCCAGAACTTCACGCGGCGCAACAACACGAACTACATGGAAACCGGCGTGCTGTCGGCGTTGCAGCTCACGGCGACGTTTCCGAACGTGATATTGCAGAACTTCTATATCAAGACGAAGCACTCGCTCGAGGACGGGAGCACCAAGGCGCCGTACGGCTTCGTGCTGCCCAAGTCGCCCGACATGACGCGCGCCGCGACGCTGGTGAACATCCTGCGCGCGCAGGGCATCGAGGTCGGCACGCTGGAGAAGACGAGGATCGCCGGCGACGACACGTTCCCCGCCGGCTCGTACGTGGTGAAGCTCAACCAGCCGTATGGGCGTCTGGCGAAGAATCTGCTCGAGCGGCAGGACTATCCCGATCCCGCGCTGATGACGTACGACGACAGCGGCTGGTCGATGGGCTACGCGTTCGATGTGGTCGTCAAGGAGATCAACGAGAAGTCGATCCTCGACGCGCCCGTCACGCCGATCAAGACGGCCGTCGTGCACGGTACGGTCACCGGCTCGGGCTCGGCCGGCCTCGCGGTGGCGCACTACGGGTCGAACAACATGATCGCGTTCCGCTACCGACTGAAGAACGTGCCGATGAAGATTGCCGAGGCATCGTTCACGGCGGACGGCGTCACGTTCCCCGCCGGTTCGTTCATCATCAGCGGCTCCGGGAACGCGCGCGCGGCGCGTGCGATGGTCGATTCACTCGGCCTCACGGCGGTTGCGCTGTCGTCGCTGCCGACGGTCAAGTCGCACGACGCCGACGTGCCGCGCGTCGCGATCTACTCGCAGTGGAACGGCACCCAGGACCTCGGCTGGTATCGCTACACGTTCGATCATTATGGCATTCCGTACGATCTGATCTACAAGGAGCGGGTCGAGAAAGGCGATCTGAAGAAGGACTACGACGTCATCCTGATGGCGGCGCAGAACATCAATCGCAGCGCGGTGCTCGCGCCGAAGGCGAAGCATCCGCAGCCGTACGAGCAGAGCGACAAGTACAAGTTCCTCGGCATGTACGGCTCGACGCCGGACATGAGCGGCGGCTTCGGCGCCGCCGGCGTGGACGCGATCAACGGGTTCCTCGACGCGGGCGGCACGCTGATCACCGCGGCGCAGGCGATTCATTATCCGATCGACTTCGGGCTGGCGCGCTCGGTGGAAGCGGAGAATCCGACCGGCGTGAATGCGCAGAAGCCGCTGATCATGGCGAAGATCACGCGCCGCGATTCGCCGGTGTTCTACGGCTACGACAGCACGGACTTTCCGCTCAAGTTCGGGCAGGGTTCACAGATCTTTCATGTCGGCGTGGCGGATCAGCCGAACGTGATCGCCGAGTATGTCGGCGGCGAGTCGTCGGTGCTGAGCGGGTTGATGGTCGGCGCGGACAACCTGAAGGATGCCGCGTTCGCGGTGGACATTCCGCAGGCGCACAACGGCCACGGGCGCGTGCTGATGTTCGCGAACAATCCGATCTACCGCTGGCAGAACCACGGCGAGTTCAACATGGTGTTCAACTCGATCCTGAACTGGGACGACGTTCCGCCCGCGCCGCCGTTGACGGCGCCGGTGGCGGCGGGACGGGGGCAGCGCGGAGGCGGCCAGTAGCGGTTCACGGGCCGCGGTCGACGTGCAGCACCGTCATCATCCCCGCGCCCAGATGCTCCGCGATGTGACAGTGCAGCATCCAGTCTCCGGGGTTCGACGCGTCGATCAACAGATCGACCGTCGAGCCCACGGGGATGATGGCGGTGTCCTTCCACACGAGATCGGGATTCGGCACACCGTCGCGCGATACGACGAGCATGCGCTGACCGTGCAGGTGAATCGGGTGCTGCATCGGGTGGAATGAGCGCGGGTCGTTGAACAGCTCCAGCTTGATGACCGATCCGACCGGCGCATGCCAGTCGATGTCCATGTCCTTCTTGCCGGTCGCGTCATCGCGGATCACCCACCGCACCTGCTTGCCGCTCGAGAGCCAGTTCATGTCCGGCATCGGGTCGGTCCACTCGACGGGCGCGAAGTACGCGGTGTCGATGCTCATGAACTGCACCGTCGACAGCGGCAGGCCCGACGTCTCAACCGTCAGCGTGAAGCGCTTGTCCGGCGGCTTGTCGAAGTACGGCCGGTACTTGTCGATATCGCGAGAGACCGCGGCGTTCGCGCGCAGCTCGGCGAACTGGTTCGCGTAGCTCGGCGACGCGGGCGTTGGCCCGACGGTGACGATGCCGAGTGTGTCGACCTCCGCTCCGAACTCGCCGCGAAAGTGGTCGATCGTCTGCACGGCGTTCACGAGCGCATAGCGGCCCGGCTTGGCGAAGCGTACGTCGACGACGTAACGCTCGGCCGGCGCGAGCACGACGCTCGGCACGCGCGCTTCGCGCTCGAAGCGGCTCACGTCGCCGGCGACGACCTTGATCGGCGCACCGCCGAACGAAAGGTTGTACGTCCGCGAGCTCGCAACGTTGGTGAGAAAGAAGCGCACGACGTCGCCCGCGTTGGCGCGCAGCGTGTAATGTGGCGCGCCGTTCACCAGCAGCACGTTGCCGACGCGGCCCATCAACGCGAAGTCCGGGCTCTCCTCGCCGAACGGGATCAGCGTGTCGGCATTGATCATCAGGTCGTCGAGCATGAGCACTTGCTCACGATTCGCCGGCGCGTAGTACGACGGATCCGGCGAGTCGACGAGCATGTTGCCGAACAGGCCCATCGGCTGCTCGATGTCCTCGCGCACGTGGGGGTGGTACCAGTAGATGCCGGCGTCGGGAAAATGGACGGTGTAGACGAAATTGTCGCCAGGCGCGACGGGCTCCTGCGTCACGCCCGGCGCGCCGTCGGAACGATTGTCGAGCCGCACGCCGTGCCAGTGCATGGAGCTCGGCAGGTCGATGCGATTGTGAAAGCGCACCGTGATCGTCGCGTTCTGCTTCACGCGAATGAGCGGCCCGGGGACCTGGCCGTTGTATCCGTACATCGTGAACGTCTTGCCGTTGATCGTGCGGCGCACGAAGCCGGCGGTGAGGTCGAGCGTGTCGCCGTCGTGCATTGCGACGAGTTGCCGCGGCTTTGCGGCAGGAATGCCGCCGGGATCGACGTGCTCGCCGGGAAGAAACGGCGTGACGTCGGGCACGAGCCCGACGAGTCCGGGCATCATCGGCATGCCGGGCGGCATTGGGATCGGCATCGGCGCTGACATTCCGGGCATGCCCTTCATTCCAGCCGGCGGCTTCGTGCCCGCCGCGCGCTTCGGCGCCACGCCAGGCTTCTTCATTCCGGGCATGCCTGCCATTGCGCCCGTGTCCGGGCGCGGCTTTGCCGGCGGCTTTTGCTGCGCGGCGCTGACCGTCGAGAGCAGCGCAAGGAGCACGAACGAATGACACGCGGCCGGCACGCGACGGCCGATGCGGCGACGCGTCACCCGGTGATGCCCCGGAACAGCGGATGCGAGAGCAGCGACTGCATCCACCCGCTCGGCGACGTGCCGTGGAGCACCGTGGGGCCGGCGTGCGTCGGCGGAGCAGGCGACGCTTCAGCGGTGATGACGAGCAGGAACTTGTTCAGCTCCACGGGCCCGACGAGGTTCTCGCCGTTGGTGATCGTGCCGAGTCGGATCCACGTTTTCAGATCCGTCGTGACCGCCCACGCTACGTACGTCGTGTACGCGCCGAGCGTGGCGGGCGAGGGCAGGCCACTCACGCTGACGCGCACGTCGTAGCGCGAGTGGCCGTCCGCGGAGAGAGCGACGCCGAACGGCGACGGGGCGAACACGAGGCGCGCACTGCCTCGCGCCGACGCCGTGGCCGGTACGGTGAACAGCGCGACGTCGTACGGACCGGCACCCGTGACCGCGCGCGCAGTTGCGGCGCCAGCCAGCTGTGCGCGCGCCGGAACGGCCGCGCCGAACGCGAGGGCCGCCGACGCGAGTACGCCAAGTGCGCGCATTCGATCCAGCCGCACGACGTACATCAGCAAATGCTCACGGGCGCGTATCGTCGGGCACCACGGCTTTCGCGGCGGCAACCGGCCCACGGTCGAAGTCCTGCACGCTCGAGACACCGGTGTAGCCGTTGAAGCCGTCCATCTTGAACAGCCACAAGCCGGTGCGCATGTCGGAGAGCACGATCAGACCGTCGTAGTTGCGGACGTCGACGCCGAAGGCGCCCTGCTCGACACTGTTGGTCGCCTGCCAGCCGTTGTCGGGCGTGCCGCCGAAGCCGTGCTCGTGCTCGCACTCGCACGTGTAATAGTAGCCGTCGGTCTTCGGGTGCTTCGGATCGGTGAGATCGAACACCTGGAGCCCATCCTCGTACGCCGAGACGAACACATACGGCCAACGCACCTCGTGGTTGTGCGAGAGGTCGCGCCAGTCAGCGGTCCATGCGCTGATCGGAATGTCGACGTTCTTCATCTTGCCCGCCTGCGCGTCCGTCAGATCCCAGACGCGAAGCGGCGTGTACTGATATTCCGTCTCCGTGACGGCGGTGTTGCCGTCCGGCGACGGTGTGATCGTATGCGCGATGTCGAGTCCGAGTCCGGTGATCGTGAAGAGCTGCTTGGGCGCATCGATGTGCGTGATGTCCCACACCGAGTAGCCGCCGAGCCCCGCGCCGTAGAACACGTCGCGCTGGCGGCCGGGATCCCAGGCGATATAGAAATCGTGATAGCTGCCGGCGAAGCCCTTGAACGGTGTCGGGTTCGGCACGGTGCCAACGAGCCAGGTGGACGGGTCGCCGCCCTTCACGACCTTGGCGAGATCGTAGACGAGCGCCTGCTGCTGGTTGACCGTCGCGAAGTACAGCGTACGTCCATCGGAGTGCTTGTAGACGAAGCTGTTGTGGAAGCCGCCGGGTGCCTGGGGATAGCGGATGCGCGCGACGACTTTCACGCTCGCCGGATCGGGCAGGCCGGTGACGTCGAAGATCACGGCGCCGAGATCCTGATCGGGGCTGCCCTGCATGAACTGATACGACTGCGCGTAATAGTAGCGATCGCCGATCTTGAAGTACTTGCCGTCCATGGCGCCGATGCCGCGGTGCAGCTCGGGATTCTCGATCGTCCAGTCGAAGATCTTCTTCGGGTTCGACACGTCGCGGATGTCGTAGATCTGCGCGTCGAAGTTCGTGAAACCGGAGACGTACACGTACGGCCGATTGCGATCCTGCTCGATCTCGATGTCGGCCGCCTTCCACGCGCCGGGATGCGTCACGACGTGATGCATCACGTGTATCTTCTCGCTGCCGCCGCGTTTCTGATCGAAGTGTGGAACGGCGACGCCGGGGTCCTGCGCCGGTGCAACGCCAGCGATGCCCAGCACGGCCGCGATGACGAACAGAGCGCGCATACGTTCTCCTCGGTGTGTGAGATGGACGGCGCCGGCGATGCGCGCGCCGGAGTCGAAAATGGACCGGGCACACCATTGGAGCAAGTCCGGCGACGCCATCATTCGACGACGACCGTGGGCGACTCCGGTGCATCGGGGCGATCCTCGTCCTCGCGCGTCGCCCTCTCCACGTCGGGCACGGCGGCCGATGTGATCCAGCCGTGCTCCGCCGCGTGGCGGGCCGCGGCCGCGGTATCGTCGGCGAGCAGCAGCGACGAGCCGGCGGCAAGCACTTCCTCGGCCAGCGCCTGGATCGCCGCCGACCGCTCCGGGTGCGCCTTCACGTTGCGGATGTAGATGGCGAGAACGCGCGAGCCGTAGCGGCGGGCGATGTCGGCGTAGATCTCCGGGTCCTGCTGGCTCGTGTCGCCAATCAGAATGAACGGCAGCGTTGGATACGTGTCGAGAATCTCGGTGATGAGCGGTTCCTTGTGCCGATGCAGCCGCCCGGGCGCGAGTGCGTCGACGCTGATGTCCCAATCGCGCAGGCAGATCGGACCGGTGGGAATGCGCTGGATCTCGAGGAACTCGACGATCACGTCGTAGATGTTCCAGGGGCTGCTCGAGACGTAGAAGATCGGGTTCTCGCGCGCGGCGTCGCCGCCGCGGGCGAGCGCGCGATAGAACGCGGCGACGCCCGGGAACGGCAGCCGCGTGCGCGCGTTGCCGAGCGAGATCGTGCGCACCGCCTGGAGAAAGTTCGCGATGCGGGACTGAATCACCGTGTCGTCCAGATCGCTGATCACCGCGAAGCTCGCCGGCGCCGACGGTCTGCATGCCGTGAACGTCGCGTGCACGTCCGGCTGATCGGCGCGAAGTGGCGCGAGCAGTTGCAGTGCGCCCTGCTCCCAGCCGGTCGCCGGTGGCGGCGCCGCGCATTCGATCCATTCGCGGAAGAAGCCCTCGTTGTCGGCGACGATCTCGTGCTCGTCGTTACCGAGTCGTACACGCACGCGCGCATGCGGCAGCGGATCGCGCTCGATGCGCCGATACGTGTTGAGCAGATTTCGCCAGTAGCTGTCGTCAGGCGACGACGCGCTGATGTCGCGCTCCTCGACGGCGCGACCCTGCACGAGCACTCGCCGATCGTTGCCGTAACCGATGTACGGCACCAGCTCGTGCAGTCGCGGCCCCGTTCCGTTGAGTGCCCACTTGCCGGCGAGCTCGCCGCCGGCAATCAGACCGTCGGCGAGCTTGCGCAGACGATCTCCCCAATCCGGAGGCGTCATGTCGAATCACCGAGCACGAAGCGCCCGTCGGGCGTGCGGGTCAACACGCCGGCGAACGTCCCGAGATACCGCCGGCGCCACCATGCGCCAGTCGCGCGCTTCGTTGCGAGATCGGTGAACCAGTACTGCCAGAGCACCGTGCGCACCTGCGGCGGGGGATGACCGGCGAACGGATCGGCGCGAAACAGCGCGAGCACGCTCGGGCTGCCCTCGATCAACCGCTCCTGCGCCAGCACCACCCACTGCGATGCCTGCCAGGGCGCGAGCGACGCGAACCAGAGATTCCAATCGAAGCGCGGCTGATACGGTGCGTAGATGCCCGGGCGCTCGTTCACGTTCTGGGGTTTGTAGCGGAACGGATAAGCGATCCAGGTCTTGCCGCCGTCGCGGCTTCCCTGGAACTCGATCTCGTAGCGGGCGGTGGTCATCGTGGCGAAGAGACCATACGGATTGGCGATGCGGAAGGGTTCGAGCGCCCGCGCCGGCGCGGCAAGCAATCCCGCACTCGGCGCCGCGAAGATGATCACGGTGGCGTAGAGCACCCAGCCGAGCAGGGCGCTTTCGATCCACCGCCACCACTGAACGCGCGAACCGGGTGGTTTCGTCGTCGGGACAGGCACGGGGATGTGAAGCCATGCCGCGGCGCGATCGTCGACGAGCAGGAATCCGAGCACGAGCACGAGATAATTCAGAAACGCATAGTTGGCCGTTGCGATGATGCCGATCTGGAGCAACGTCGTCATCACGAAGCAGACCAGCCGCGCCGGCCGCGGCGCGAACACCAGCCACACGATGAGGAGCTCGACGAGCAGCGTGATCGCGACCGTGGCCGCGTGATACCAGTGCGGAAAGTGCTGCACGTACCAACCCACCCAGGTCGGCAGCGGCCCGTTCTGATAGTACTCGTCCATCGCGGTGAAATTCCGCCAGTGCGGATCGCCGCTGGCGAGCTTGGCGACGCCCGACTCGAAATAGATCCGGAACCATTCCCATCGCAGCATGAACAGGCTGAAGCGCGACGGCGGATCGCTCACGCCGAGTCCGGGCCAGCGTCCGCGCGGCGCGAACCAGAAGGCGATGAAGCCCGCCTCCATGAGCATGCCGTCGGACTGGTACGACGAGAAGTCCTGGAGCGCGGCGACGCACGACAGGAAGAGAATCGTCGCAAGCGCGATCGTGAGCCGCGGCCAGACGTTGGCGACGATGAGCAGCGAGCAGACGATGCCTGCCGCCACCACGATGGTCAGCGCTCGATCGCCCGAGCCGAGCCAGAGTACGCTCGGCGCGTACCAGTATCTCGTCAGCCGCGGCACGGCGGACGCGATCGCCTGGAGGTACGTGCCGGCGGGCAGGATGCCACGCTCGCCGATCAGTCCGTGGATCTGAAAGGCGAGCGAGTAGAACGCCGAAAAGAAGATGAGGCCGAGCGCGCGGAGAACGAACCAGCGCGCCCAGAGGTAGCTATCGCCCTGCTTGCCGCTCGCGAAGAGAGACGTGTGCCGAGCTCCCGTGCCTTAGGAGATCACTCATAGCGCAGCGCCTCCATCGGATCGATCTTCGCCGCGCGCATCGCCGGAATGTATCCCGCTGCGAGCGCGACGACAGCGAGCAGCACCGCCGCCACGGCGAGCACCAGCGGATCGTGCCCGTCGATGCCGAACAGGAGCGACTGGGCGCCGCGGCCGAGCGCGACGGCGCCGGCGAGACCGATCACGCCGCCGATCAGCGTCATGACACCGACCTGCGTGAGCACCATCCACCGCACGTCGCCACTCTGGGCGCCGAGCGCCATGCGCACGCCGATCTCGCGCGTGCGCTGCGCCACGGAGTACGCGAGCACGCCGTAGAGGCCGATCGCCGCGAGAAGCGTGGCGAGCGCGGCGAACGCCGCCGAGAGAATGCTGATCATCCGATCGAGAAACACGTTCTCCTTCACCTGCTGCTGCAGCGTGCGGATGCTCTCGACCGGCAGGTTGTGATCGATCTTCGCCACGATGCGCGGAACGGCGCGGATGAGCTGGACCGGGTCGCCGGCCGTGCGCACGTATAGCTGGATGGAGCCGACGGTTGAATCCTGTCGATACGGAATCACGAACACGGGCGGCACGTCCTGCTTCACCTCGCTGTAGCTCGAGTTCTTGACGAGGCCGACGATCTGCATGTCGAGCGAGTCGCGCATGCCCATGTACTTGCCGATCGGGTTGTTCCCGAGGTGGAATTTCTTGACGAACGCCTCGTTGACGACGGCGACTTTCGGCGCGCCCTGGCCGTCCGCCGTGGTGAACTCGCGGCCGGCGAGAAGCGGCACGCCCATCGCGTGGAAGTAGCCCGAGCTCACTTCGTTGAACCGCGAATTGTCGTCGGTGTCGGGAGTCTTCTTGAAGCCCTGCACGACGACGCTGTTGCCCCAGTTGCTGCCGGAGAGGACCGGCACGAGCGACAGCGCGACGTCGCTGACGCCGGGCTGCGCCGCGAGCTCGTCGCGCACCTGCTGAAAGAGCTGCGCCGAACGCGCCGCCGTATACCCGTTGAGCTCCGGCGACAGACCGAACGTCACGACATGGTCGATGTCCATGCCGAGCTTGACTCGGCTCACGTTCATGAGACTTTTCACAAACAGGCCGGCGGCAACGAGCAGCGCCATGGACAGCGCGATCTGCGTGGTGACGAGCGACGAGCGAAAGCGCGCCGCGCCGCGATCGCCGGCGAGCTTGCCGGAGCCGGAGCGCAGCGACGTCACCAGATCGGGCCGCGTGCTCTGAAACGCGGGCACGATGCCGAACAGGAACCCGGTGCCGATGGAGAGGATCGCAGCGAACGCAACCACCGGCCACTGAAGCGTGAACGTGACCACCTGGCTGGATTCCACCGGCAGCAGCGCCACGAACATTCCGAGCGTCAGCCGCGCCACGACGAGACTGGCGAGTCCGCCGAGCGCGGCGAGCACGAAGGATTCGGTGAGCAGCTGCGTCATCAGCTGCCGCCGCGTGCCGCCGAGCGACAGACGCACGGCCATCTCGGTCGAACGATTTGCCGAGCGGGCGAGGAGCAGGTTGGCGATGTTCGCGCAGGCGATGAGCAGCACGATCGCGGTGATGCCGAAGAGGATGATCATCGGCGTGCGCACCTGGCCGTGAATCTGGCTCTGGCCGCGGCGGCCGTCCTCGAGCACGACCTTCTTCGCCTTGAACTTCGCAAGCGTCGCCTTGCTCATGCCTTTCTGCAGCGGCGCCTCGATGTCCGTCATGATCGGGTGGTACGCCGTGTTGATCGCCGAAGCCGCCTGGTCGATCGTGACGCCGGGCTTGAGGCGTGCGAACAGGTACACCCAGTAGTTCTTTCGCTCCTTCAAGTCGCCGAGCTTCGGCGTGACCGCATTCTTCATCGTGATCGGCACATACACGTTCGGCCGAGTCCCGAGCGTGGTGCCGTCGAAGCCTTGCGGTGCGACGCCGATGATCGTCAGCGACTGTCCGTTGACGACGATCGGCTGATTGATCACGCTCGGGTCGCCGCCGAGGTGCGTTTGCCAGAAGGCGTAGCCGAGGACCGCGACCGGGCTGCCGCCGATCGTCTGATCTTCCGCGGGCGTGATCAGGCGGCCGAGTGCGGGCGCGAGCCCGAGGGTCGGGAAGTACGAGCCCGACACGTACATGCCGTCGCCGTTGAGGGGCGTCTGCTTGCGAAACGCGACGTTCGCGGCGAACAGTCGATGCGCGGCGATCGATGTGAAATCGGTGTGCGCGGCCTGGAGGTCGCGGAACATCGGATAGCTGAAGACCGCGGTGCAGTCGCCGGCGTCGTTGCACGAGTTCGAGCCCTGCGTGGGACCGGGCGCCGAGAGGTTCACCAGACGCTCGGGGTGCGCGACCGGGAGCGGCCGCAGGAGCATCTGGTTGAACAGGGAGTAGATCGCGGCGTTGGCGCCGATACCGAGCGCGAGCGAGAGGACCGCGATCACGGTGACGAACGGCGTGCGGAAGAGCGTCCGGAACGCCAGCTTCAGATTCAGCATGCGCATGTCTGGTGAGATACTCGGCCACTACGGGCCCGAGCGCCCGAAGTTTCCGACGACGGATTGGACCATGCGATGACCAAAATGGTTCGCGGCGCCGTGCACGGATGCACGGCGCCGCGAACCATCGATCACTCGAACCGCTGCCGAATCAGAACACGACCGGCTTGTTCACCGAGACCGGGTCGAGCCCGACGCGCTTCAGCTGCGCGTTGAACGCCGGAAGGTCCGTGGCGAGGACGTGCTGCAGCTCCGTCGTCTCGCCGGCGAGCTCCTTGACCAGATCGTTGAAGATCGGCTCCGCCGCGGCGATCGGCGGTCCGTCGCCGCTCGTGACGACGCGCAGCAGCGAGGCGAGCCGGTTGTTGGTCTTGATCGGGAAGTTGAGCGGATCCTCGCCCGCGGCGTTGCGGACCTGGTACACCTGCTTCTCGACGCCGCTGGCGTCCGTCTTCAGCTTGTCGCCCGTCGTGTGCACCTGCGCGTCGGGTGTCTTGCCGAGTCGGTCGTCGACCTGCTTTTTGAGATCTCTAATCTGGATCACGGCGTCGTTCGCCTCCGTGACCTTGTCGCGGATGCGGATGGCGAGCGCGTACTGCGCGGCGAGGTCGGCGTTGGTCGCTTCGTGCAGCGGATGCCGCACGACCGTGATCGGCTGCGACACCGTCTTGCCGTCGGCGGTGAGTCGAACGGAGTAGCGGCCCGGCGGCACGAGCGGGCCGTTGGTGGTTGCGCCCCAGAGAATCATGCCGGGGAAGGTCCGCGCGCTCTCGGCGCGGCCATCCCACATGAACGTGTCGAGTCCCGCGTTCTTCGATGGCGGCCGAACGAAGCCGCGTCCGCGGCCGCCGCCCTGCTGCGCGACGTTGGCCTGTGCGCTGTCGCCGGCGGCTGCACCGCGGCCACCACGGCCGCCGCGGGCGAGCGTCGTCGTGCTCGTGTCGACGAAGCTCCGCACGACCTGGCCGCGCGCGTCGAGGATGTCGATGCGCACGTCCTTCGCCGGCTGCTTGAGCCAGTACTGGATCGCGGCCGGCGGGCCGTCGTGAATCGCCGTCGCCGGCTTGAACAGCACCGGGCCGGCGTCGGCTTCCATCTGCGGGCGGTACTGCCGCAGCGGGTTGATGTTGTCGAGGATGTAGAAGCCGCGCCCGTGCGTCGCGATCGCGAGATCGTGATCGAGCACCTCGAGGTCGGCCACCGGAATGTCGGGCAGGTTGAGCGACAGCGACTCCCAGTGGTCGCCGTCGTCGTACGAGATGTACGCGCCGTGCTGCGTGCCGGCGTAGAGCAGCCCCTTGCGCGTCGGATCCTCGCGCACGGTGTGCACGTAGTCGCCGGGCGCGATGCCGTCGACGATCTTCGTCCAGGTGCGGCCGAAGTCGTGCGTGCGGAAGATGTACGGCGCGCGATCGTCGAGCAGCGGGCGCTTCACGGCGACGTACGCGCTCGCCGAATCGAACGCGGACGCGTCGATCATGCTCACGCGGCCGAAGTCGGGCATGTCCTTCGGCGTGACGTTCTTCCACGTCGCGCCGCCGTCCTTCGTCACCTCGATGTAGCCGTCGTCCGAACCGGTCCAGATCACGTTCTTCGTGCGCTTGGACGGACCGATCGAGAAGATCACGGCGTACACTTCCGGCCCGTTCATGTCGTGCGTGATCGGACCGCCGGATGGGCCCATCGTCTTCGGATCGTGGCGCGTGAGGTCGGGGCTGATCTGCGTCCAGCTCTGGCCGCCGTTGGTGGTCTTCCAGAGGTGTTGCGATCCTGTATAGAGCGTTTGTGAATCGACCGGCGAGAAGATGATCGGGTACGTCCACTGCCAGCGCTCCTTGAGGATCGCCGATTCTTCGCCGGAGAATTCCTTCGGGTACGGATTCACCTCGCGCTCCTCGCCCGTGCGGCGATTGAGGCGCGTGAGGAACGAGCCGTTGTTGCCGCCGGCGTAGAAGATGTCGGGGTTCTTCGGGTCGGGCGCGACGTAGCCGTCCTCCGACCCGCCGGCGCTGTACGTCTCCGGCGCGCCGCCGCCGCGACCACCGCGGCCTCCGCGGCCGCCGGCCGCTTCGCTGTGCACGCAGATCGTGCCGTCGTCCTGCTGCGCGCCGCACAGATCGTACGGCACGTGCGCCGTGGCGGCGACGTGATAGAGCTGCGCGGTCGAATACGTTTCCGGCGACCAGCTCTTGCCGCCGTTCGTCGACACCGCGCCGCCGCCGTCGTTGCCGAGCACGAGATGCTCGCTGTCGTTCGG
>Ga0070680_100001258_pt1 | contig 18298 bp, 15 predicted proteins | sample KBSC73BmetaG_FD_64672 | JGI IMG/M metagenome (GOLD analysis project Ga0070680, IMG submission 64672) | Corn rhizosphere microbial communities from Kellogg Biological Station, Michigan, USA - KBS C7-3B metaG | ecosystem: Host-associated > Plants > Roots > Rhizosphere | place: USA: Michigan...
AGCTCGTTCAACAGGGTCGATCCCGTCCGCCGCAGGTCGTGGACGGTTGCGCGGTCGAGGGTTTTGCAGCGCGGCGTCGGCCAGCATGGCCTCTGTCCAGACCGCTGGTTAGGTCGAAATCAACAGAACCCTTCCGGCCCAGTTGATTATTCCCACTCGATGGGCAAATAATTCCATAATACATTGATTAAACTAGACTATTTTCAGGCGAGCCCGGATTTGCCCGATTGGATCCCCGACGATCCCTAAGTCCGTTGTATTGATTGGCGAATCTTCCGCGGATTTTTTTTCGCCCTATCGCCGTCTATTGGCGTCAATTCCGACTCGAATGGCCCGCCCTGACCCAAGACCGACGCAACCCGGCGTTTCCGCGGATGATCTCTGACTTTGTGCGACTGAAGACCATCGAGGTCCTCGCCCCTCGCGAAGTCGAGCGGCTTCGAAGCCTTCTGCTTCAGGTTTTCCACGGCGATGAACGGCTACCGTGCCGTGCGTCGGGGATCGATTGGCGCGAGGCTGCGGCACGGGTGTGACATCGAAGGCTGCTGGGACCCGCCCGGGATTCGGGGACCTTCTTCGTCAAGACCGTGAAGTCCACGAGCGCAAGCGCGGCCTACAATCAGACCCCCTTCTTCGAGGCCTGGCGTTGGATCATCCAGCGCTACGGCATCCACTACCCCTACACAGGGCGCGGCGCGATCGCCGGGCTGCTGACACATGGTCCGCACAGCCTGCGCGATGTCCTGGCGACCCGCTTGCTGAAACAGACTGGTTCCTACGAGCAGGCCAGCTACGCCATCCAGGACACGCCCGACACCGTTGCCCAGCACTACGGCCGTTTCCTTCCGAAGGACAAGGCGGCCATCGCCGCGCAGGTGCTCAACCGGGCTTGGGAGGCCGCATGACACAGGAAGGGAGATAATCGTAGTCAGACCGTCTGGACCTTGCCCAACAGATCGAAGAGCGCCTCGTTCACATAATAGTTGTCGCGACCGGATCGGATCTTCGCCATCACGCCGATCCGAGCCAGTTCGTCGAGATAACGGGTGGCCGTGATGCGGCTCACACCGAGGTCGCGTTCGACGAAGGCGATCTTGCTGTAAGGGTGGTTGAAAATGTTGTTCAGCAGATCCTGGCTGTAGATGCGCGGCAACTCGCTGCGGATGTGTGCCTTGTGCATCAGCATCAGGTCTCGGATACGGTGGACCAGCCGGGTCGTCTGGCCCGCCATCTGCTCGATGCCGTCGAGCATGTAGATCAACCATTCCTCCCAAACGCCGTCGGTGCGCACGGCCTGGAGCAGCCGGTAGTACTCGGCCTTATTCTGGTTGATGTAGCGCGACAGGTAGAGCACCGGCGTGAGGAGCAGCCGCTCCTTCACCAGGTAGAGGACGTTGAGGATGCGGCCCGTGCGGCCGTTGCCGTCGTAGAACGGGTGGATGGTCTCGAACTGGTGGTGGATGACTGCCATCCGCACCAGCGGGTCCAGACCGTTCGGCGCGTCGCCGTTGATGAAGGTTTCAAGATTGTCCATCAGGGCCACGATCTCGTCGTGGGTCTGCGGCGGCGTGAAAACCACCGCCCCGGTCCTGTCATTCTTCAGCGCTGTCCCGGGCAGCTTCCGGAAGCCGGCCTGGTTCTCTTCGAGCGTGGCCTGCATCGCCAGGATATCGTTGACGGTGATCAGGCCGCGCGCCCGCACCGCCTGGAAGCCTTCGTGCATAGCTCTGGCGTAGTTGTAGACCTCCTTGGCTGCGAGGCTCGCGAAGCGGTTGGCCATGGCGTCGCTGCGATAGAGGTCGTCGTGGGTGGTGATGATGTTCTCGATCGCCGAGCTGTCTTTCGCCTCCTGCAGCGAGAGCGTGTTGATCAGGATCGCTTCGTTGGGGACGAGGCCAGCGGCGCCTTTGAGCTCCGCGAGCGCACGATGGGCCGTGTTCAGCTTTTTGAGGACGGTGCGAGTTTCAAGCTCCGCCTTTAACGGCAGGAGCGGTGGGACGTAGCTAGCCGGCAGCGCCATTGACGATCCACATGCATAGATATTCCGCAATACCTATGCATGTTTTGGGAACGTGTATAGCCCCCTGGAATGCGCAACGAGGCGCGGCAGGCGCTCTTCGCCACCTTCACCCAACTGGATCGGCGGGTGCGAGAGGTGGCCCACGACGACGCCGTCTGCCGCCGCTTCATAAGAGTGCCCGGCGTGGGCGAGATCACCGCGCTCAGCTTCAAGGCGGCCGTCGACGCCCCTGCGCCTTTCGCCGGGCCGCCCCTGCAGGCCGGCCCACGCCATCCATCCCGCAGGGCCCGTTGCGGGATGTGTCGACCCAGCCGCGACGCGGCTTCGTTCCGGCTTGATATCCGCGCCGCTGTTCCCCGGCGAGAGCCGGCGCAAAACGCGAGCGTGGCGGGCGGCCGTCAGGCTCGCAGGCGCGACCTCGACGCCGCTGGCGCGAGGCGGAAATCCTTCGCAGCACCGGCGCCTGGAAGCGTTCATGCGGGACCTCGCCTCGCCATGTGCGTCGCAAGGGCGGCTCAGCAGTGGATGATCCCGGCCGAAACGGCGCGATCCTGTCGCTCCGCGACTTGGGCAGACGATCCAGCGAAGTCGAATCCCATTGGGCGGGAGGCGGCCTTCAGGGAGTCAGCGCCTCCAACCCTGACCCTGCCGCGTGATGCTCCGCCGCGCGGTCAGCCGCCTGCATCGAGCGCATCGCTGGCAGGCCCAGCCAGAGGACAGCTGAGGCGAGGGGCAACAGGACGCCGTAGCCCAAGGCCATACTGTGACCCACCTTGGCCGGGTCATGGAACAGGTGATCGGTGAGCGTGGCGATCACCAGGGGACCCAGACCACCGCCGACGATGGTGAAGACAGCGAGATAGATGGCCGAAATCTTTCCTCGCAACTCGGGCGGCGCCACGATCTGCAGCGCCCCGGCGGCGTTTCCGGCGAAAGTCTTGATCATCATGGCGGGAACCACAGCGACGAAGAAGACAAGCGCGTTAGGCGCCAGGGCCGCAACTATGCCGCATGCCGCCAGAACCAAGCTCCCCCAGGTATAGATACGCATGTGGGCGTCGAGCGCCCCGCGCTTGTACAGCAGGTCGGCGAGCGCGCCGCTGCCGATCGAGCCGAGAATGCCGCACACCATGCTGAAGACGCCAAAGGAGATCCCAATGTCTTTGAGGCTCCAGCCGAAGTGGCGGTGTAGAAAGGTCGGGGACCACACCAGATACCCCACGGCGGCGATATTCATCAGGGTAAAGCCCCCAGCATGGCAAAGGAAGAAGCGACTGTGTTGGCGCATGAAGCGCCAGGCCTCGGCGAAGCCCTTTGCGTTGGCTTTCCGGGCGCGTTCGACGCCTCGGTCGACCCGCGGGATCAAAAACACCATCCAGGCGGTCGCCAACCCCGGGAGGCCAGAAATGACCAACACCTGTTGCCAGGGCTGCAGGGCGCCGACGATCGGCACGTGAACGACGCCATGAGCGGTGGCCCAGGAGAAGAGCAGACCGCCGAGGATCAAGGAAGCGCCCCCGCCGACGGCCGCCCCGGCGGTGAAGATCCCCAAGACCCCGCCCAGTCGCTCCTTCGGGAACAGGTCGGCCAGAAGGGAATAGGCAGCCGGTAGCAGCACCGATTCCCCCGCGCCCACGCCGAAGCGCGCGAACAGCATGTCGCTGAAACGTCTGGCAAGTCCGCAAAGGCAGGAGCACGTGCTCCAGACCAGCAGCCCGCCGAAAATGACACCCTTCCTTGAGTACCGATCGACGACGCTGCCCATCGGCAGGCCGGAGATGCCGTAGAACAGCGTGAATGCAAAACCGGTCAGGACGCCGATCTGCAGATCGGAGAGATCAAGGCCTTCACGAATTGGATCGATCAGCAGATTTAAGAACTGTCGATCAAGATAGGCGAAGGCATAGAGGAAAAATAAAATTCCGACGCTGAACGCCTTCCGAACCCCGCCCCCGGCCGGCGCGCGCTCCGCATCATTCTCCAAAACACGCTCCATTGGTTCGATGCGGAAGAGGATCGCCTAGAACGTGTATCCCAATCGGATCCCGTAGGTTCGGGGCGGCGCGAACCTGGCAAACTGGATTGCGGTCCCCGCGGTCGCCGGATTGGTCGACGGAATCCGGATGGCCGAAGAGGTGAGGAAATTGATGTATAGCTCGTCGGTCAGGTTCTGGACGTAAGCAGCCGCATACCAGTTGCTCCTGGAGTCATAGCGAAGCTGAACATTCGCCGTCCAAATCGGATCTGACGACTGGAATTCCTTGCGTTCGAACTGACTGAAGTAGACGCGAGATCGGTAGCTCGCATCTCCGTGCAGCGTCAATGTGCCGCCAAGCGCATCGAACGTCTTGTCCGCAAACACGGTCCCGGCCACCTCGGGCGCGTTGTTGAGGGTATTCCCGGCAACGTTCACGAAGCCCGAATCGTTCGGCGACGCCAGACAAGGACCCTTCACACTGTCGCACAAGATGAGATTACCGAATTCCGAGTGCAGCAAGGAAAGGTTGACTCCGGCCGAAAGTGTCTTGGTGACGCTCCCATTTACTTCCAGGTCGAGCCCGTAAAGCTTCGCCGACTGCGCGTTGGCAATGACGCGGGCGAGCGTCACCGGCTGGACCTGCGACACCTGCAGATCTTTGTAATCATAGTAGAATGCCGATCCGTTCGTTCGCAGTCGCCCGTCCAGCCAAGTCAGCTTTGTTCCGCCTTCATAAGACCAGATATGCTCCGGATTGAAGGTGTTGTGCGGGTTCGTCTCGTTGAAGCCTCCGCTTTTGAAGCCACTGGTCGCCATCAGATAGAAGAGCCTGCCCTCAGAGGGACGGTATTCCACGCCAACGCGCGGCGATGTGTTCGTCCAGGCGTGCTTATTCGCCGAGGCGCCGGGCGCGACGCCCTGCACCGTCACGCGCACCAACTGGGAATAGGAGGACTCTTCGCGCGTCCAGCGCAGGCCACCGACCAATCGAACTTCGGGCGTCAGCTCGTAGCGAAAGTCGCCGAAGGCGGCGTAGGCGCGGGTCTCGAGCTCGCGCCGCGCATTGCCGACCGCGGTCGCATTCGAAACCCGCCGTATCTCGCCGACGGTATCTTCATGGAAGTAGTTGACGCCGAACACTGCGGAGAGGCGCTTGTCCTCCGGCGTCGACAACGTCGTCTCGTGGAACAGCTGATTGGACTGCGTCTTGTCCCCGAACATCTCGCTCCGGGTCGCGTGATTGTAGGTCCCGACGATGTTGTCGTAGTCCGAGAAAGACGGCCCCTCAAAGAACCTTCGGAAACTGGTCGTCGACCTGATTTTCCCGATCGGGCTGCTCCAACTGAGCCTTCCCGAGATTCCCTTGTCTTCGCCGCTCTGGTGGCTCGGGACTTCGCCGTAGATCTTCCACGGATCGGAGACATATTGGTTGGGGATGTCAGCCAGCGCGTAGATGTACGAATTCGGTGCCAGGTTCTTGATGTAGTCCCCGACGATGAGGTGCCGGTAGTCCGCCCTGACAAGCAAGTCGATATCGTCAGTGATCAGGAACTTGATCGCCCCGCGGGCGCCGATCTCCTGATCCCGGTCGGGGTGTTGATTGAGAGTCAGGTTCGTCGCATAGCCGCGATGACCCTGGGCCATGACGCTAAGACGGCCCGCCACGCGATCGTCCACGAGCGTGCCGTTGATCGAACCCTTGAGGTCGTAAGCATTATAGTTGCCGACGGAAACCTCGACATCGCCAGAACGGGCGAATGAGGGTTCCTTGGAGATGATATTGATCGCGCCGCCCGTGGCGTTCCGACCATAGAGCGTGGCCTGCGGCCCTTTCAGAACCTCCACCCGCTCGACGTCGTCAAACGTCTGAGCCGTCTGGATGGAGTTAGCGATGTAGACGCCGTCCACATAGGTCGCGACGCTGTTGGAGGCGCCCAGGCCGGTGACGGTGTTGCCCACGCCGCGAATATAGGTGTTCACCTGCAGGCCGGTATTTTGGGACGTGATCAGGCCGGGCACCTGAATCTGAAGGACGTTGGTGTCGCCAACGCCAAGCGCGGCAAGGCGGCTGCCGCTGAGAGCTTGGACCGGAAGGGCGGTGTCCTGCAGCCGGGTCTCTCGACGCTCAGCGGTGACGACCACTTCTTCAACGGCCGTTGCGGCCGCGGAGGTTTCCTGCGCGGCGGCTTGTCCCGCCGACGCCGCAACAAACGCACCCACCGAGATCGCCGCCAAAAGGTGCGCCTTGCGGCTCTTCGCTTCGTGCAACTTGCTCATTGTCCCCTTCCCCATTTTTTGGCTGGTCACGCCTCCAAGGGCGTGCCGGCAGATTGAATCTAGCTCACTTTATTCCCACGTCGGCTGAAACCGGCAGAGGGTGCGGCGACCGAACACTCCGTACGACTGGAGCACGGTGGCATGACTCAAGATTGCGTGCAACAGACTAGTGTCCTTATTTGTCTGTCGCCGGAATCCTTGTCTCGCAGATTGAAGTAGGATTTATGCCGTCCGGAAGGGTACGCCTGCAGCGCTTTGCAAGCGGCGCGCGGGAGATCGATGGGGCTTCATCGACGTGCAGACGGATTGCCGGGGCTGCCGAGCTACGGGCCAGGCCGAGAGGCGAACTCTCGCGGATGCCGATCCGCGCCGCTAAGGAGATAATGTGTCGCGGTTTCAACGAATCGAGCTGGAAATCGGCGCTCGGGCCGCGGGATCGGTATCCAGCCGTATCCGCGCTAGGAGTCTGATGCTCGTGTGCAAGGACCGAGATCCTTTGCCAAGACAAGAGCGCCACCCGCGACGCAAAGGCCAAGATTACTGGTTCTGGGCCCAGTTGAGAGCGCCAAATCGTTTAACAGTATGCAGACTCGGACCTGTGTGTTTGCTGATGGCGTCCCGTCGCAACCGGCACCATAGATCGAAGGGCAATCAGGCTCAGGCGGCAGCTGGCAGGTGGAACGGTGGCAGACATGCAAGGGACTCTAGATGGCGCGGACTGAACGGAAACGCGCGGAGCAAGTCGCGGCCCAGCTCGAGGCCGACATCGCCGCTCTGGGCTGGCCGGTTGGAATGAATCTGGGCTCCGAGGCCAGCCTCATCGAGAAGTATGGCGTCAGCCGAGCCGTTCTGCGCGAGGCGATCAGGCTGATCGAACACCATCTGGTGGGTCGTATGCGGCCCGGCCCGGGCGGAGGGCTTGTGGTCACCCGGCAAGATCCCGAGGTCGTCGCGCGCGCCATGTCGCTATACCTCTCGTTCGCCAAGGTGGGACGGGATCAGTTGCTGGTCGTCAGAGGCGAAATTGAGGGTTTTGCGGCCGAGCTCGCCGCCAGCACAGCGACCGAGCAAGAGCGCGTTGAACTGCAGGAGTTCATGCGATTCGAGCCAGAATTCGTCGGCGAGTCCTGGAAGGAGGCCAAGGCCTTCCACTTGCGAATTGCAAACATGACCCACAATCCGGCGATCTATCTGTTTGTTCGATGTCTGGCCGACCTGACGGAACAGCACACTGAGACCCACAAGGACCGCGACGAGGCCGTCCATAGAATTCATGAGGTGCACATGAAAATTGCGGATGCTGTCATCGCGGGCGACGGCGGATTGGCGAAATACAGGATGCGCAGCCACATCTTGGCGATCTCGCCCTGGCTGGCGGAAGCGATCCCCCATCAGGATCAGAGCGCCAGGTCGTCGACCTGATCGGCGAGGCCGGAGGCCCGCAGAGCGCGTATCAACGCCCGACCGGCAAACCAAGCCTTCGCCGGCTGACCAGACTTTCCATGATCTCGGTTGTGCCGCCGCCCACCGCCTCGGTTATCGTTTGGGCCCAATGCAGACTCGGCGCGGAATCCGCCAGGAAAGCCTCCGGGCCGCCGATCTCCATGGCGAAGCGGGCGATGCCCTGGATGGTCTGCACATGGGCGATCTTGTTGGCCGCGATCTCGCCTCCGCACTTTGGCGTCGGCGATATAATCATCAGGGCCAGCGCCTCAGCCTCGGCGACGTCGATCGCCAGCAGATCGAAGGCATGGCGTGCGCCGGGATCGTCAAGGCGGCCGCGGTCTTCCAGCCACCGCCGAAGGCGGAAATAGTCGTGGCGGACCCGGCCGGGGCTGAAATGGACGTGGCGTTCATCGGCCAGCGCCTCCCCGATAAGCTTCCAGGCCGCGTTCTCGGGACCTACCCGGCATGAGACCGGGACCCGGGCGTCATCGAAGAAGATTTCCGAGAGGTGGTTGCCGTCCATCAACCGAAGCGGGCGGATCGTGACGCCGGGCGTATTCACGTCGACGATGAACAGGCTCAGGCCGCGGCTGCCGGACTCAGCGGAGCCCGTGCGGCAAAGCAGCCAAAGGACGTCCACCTCCGCAGCCTTGGAGTTCCAGCACTTGTTGCCGTTGATGACATAGGCGTCCCCATCCAGGCGCGCGGCGCAGCGCGCCGAACCGAGGTCCGAGCCCGCCTCCGGCTCACTGTAAGCGAGGGCGAAGGTCGCCTCGTGATTGCGGATCCTGTTCAGCCAAACGGATTTCTGCCCGAGCGTGCCGTGACGCATGAGGGTCTTGGCCACGACGCCGGCGCCCTGGGGAGGGCGCGCGATGTCAAGGAACGCCGCCTCATTCCACAACAGGAATTCGTAGATCGGCGGACGCCCAAGCCCCCCCTCCGCTTCCGGCCAGGAAAGGGCCAGCCAGTTCTTGGCTGCGAGTCGGCGATAGAAGGGGTCCAGACGTTCCCGGCCCGAACTCAAGACAAATCCTTGCAAGCCCACATAGGGCGCCAGGGTTTCCGCAACTTCGGCGTGAAAGGCGCGCTCGTCCGCCGTCAATTCAAACATCGAAAGCCTCGTTCGCAACCGGCGCTGTCGCGATGAGAGAAAGAGATCGGCCCGGCAACAACGCCGCCTTTGGGTCAATGCGCCGAGGCGGTGGGTACTGGGAGATCAGCTGGCGGATGCGCTTGGACCGCGCCTGGACCGGCCCCTGCTCGACCATCCCGAGGGCCCCGAATGTTTGGTGGGCGACCAGAGCCGCTTCACTGGCGGCCCTGGCGCTGGAGTGTCGCACCAGGGCCGCCAGGCGGGTATCGCCCTCGTCCGCCGCGGCGCCCGCGGTTAGAACCAGCGCCCGGGCTGCGTCAAGCCGGATGGCCGCGCGCGACAAAGGGCCTCCCACCGCCTGAAACGAACCGATCGGCTGACCGAACTGACGCCGGGTCTGAGCGTGAGCCACGGCGCTATCCAGAAGGCTCAAGCCCGCCCCGACCAGCCAGGCGCCCAGCGCGAGATCATAGACATCCTGCGCGGGCTCAAAGGGGCCAAGCGGAGCGGACAGCGTGCCGTCGACTCTGACCCAGCCGTCGGTGGAGAGGGTCTCGGCTGGTGCGATGCGGGTCGGCGAGAACAACGTCGCGACGCCATCGACGTTGGTGAGAAAGATGTCCTTCTCGGAGGCCGCCGGCATATACGGCGGCTGGCCCAGAGAGACCCGCGCCCTTCCCTCGCTGACCGGAGCGGCCAACCCGGCCGAAGCAACGCGCAGGAAGGCAAAGGCGCCGGCGGCCTGCCCGGCCAGGCCGCGGCGCCCCAGCGTCTCCATCGCCGCGCAGACCGCGGCGTTGCGGTCGTCAGGGAACAGATCGTCGATCGCGAAGAGGCCCTGCCCGGCCAATCCAGACCAGATTTCGTCCGTGAGCACGGCGTCAAGCGGCAGCGTCTGCGCATGCCGCGCCAGCGACTCGCCGATGGCCGAGCTGCCTGGACTGAATGTGTCGAAAAAGGCCATTGCGCTCCTCAATCGATAGAAAGGGATACTTTTTTACCCGATTTGAGCTCTATTTCAATGGACAAACCACCAATTAAGCACTATGGATTCGGGCAATCACTGGAACATTGATCTATGGATTTTAGCTGGACGCTCGAGCAGATCGAGTTTCGCCACCGGGTCCGCGCCGTCATCGAGGAGGCGCTGCCGGAAGATTGGGCCGAGAAGTCCAGGTATGACACCAGTTCAGCCTACGTCTCGGAATTTTCGCGCACCTTCTGCCCGCGGCTGTCGCGCGAGGGGCTTCTGATTCCGCACTGGCCCGTGGAGTTGGGCGGCGGCGGGTTGGACGCCTTCCATCACTGGATCCTGGGCGAAGAGATGTTCGCCGTGGGTGAGCCGCGCAGCTACCAGTACATGAACGTGAACTGGGTTGGTCCGGCGATCATTAAGTTCGGCGATGACTTCCAGCGCGAACGCTACATTTCCGAGATCGCCAGCGGCTCGGTGATCTGGTGTCAGGGCTTTTCCGAACCTGAAGCCGGTTCGGACCTGGCGGCGCTGCAAACCCGGGCCGAGCGCCGCGGCGATCAGTACCGTCTCAACGGGTCGAAGATCTGGACCTCCGGCGCGGCGCTGGCGGACTATTGCTTCCTGCTGGCGCGGACGGGCGATCCGGGATCCCGGGGGATATCCGTCTTTTTGATGCCCATGCGGACGCCGGGCGTGGACGTGCGCGTGATACCCAACTTGATGGGCCAGTACTCACTGCACGAGGTCTTTCTCAACGAGGTCGTCCTGCCGTCCTCAGCGCTGCTGGGAGAAGAGAACAAAGGTTGGGAGGTCGTCCGCGCCGTGCTGCACAACGAGCGCATCGGCGCGCCGCGCTACAGCCTCAGCATGCGGGTGCTGGACCACGCCGTGGCGATTCTAGAGGCACGCGGCGGCGCGTCCGGGCCGGCGCGCGCCAGGGCGGCGAAGGCCATGGCGGCGCTGCACGCCGCCCGGCAGTTGGCGCTGCATGTGATTGATGGACGTGTGAAAGGCAAGCCCGCAGGCGGTTCGACCAACATCGCTCGCTACGCCCTGGTCGCAGCCGACCGTGAAGTGGCGGACTTCCTCTGCGAGTTTCTGCACGACGACCTGGTCGCCAACGTCGACCCCCTGCTCTCGGTGGGTTTTCGGCGTACCGGCTCGACGGGCCTCGCCGCCGGATCAGCCGAAATCCAGCTGAACCTGATCGCCAAGCACCACCTGGGCCTCCCCGTCGTGAGCCAGTCATGAACCTCGACCTGTCCTCCGACGAGCTGGCTCTTCAGGGTAGCGTCGACCGCCTGATGAAATCGTTCATGGCGTCGCCAACCGACGGCGCCGAGGATTGGCTGGACGGAGGTCCCATCTATCAGCGGCTGCGAGAAGCCGGCTTTCTGGATGTGGCCCTGGTCGAGGAATTCGGGCCGCTCGGCGCGTTGCTGGTCCTGGAAACCGTCAGCCGTTCGCCGTACGCCGTGCCGGCCATGATCGACCTTTTGGTCGCGCCAATGGCCTTCACCGAGCGCCTCGACGGACCGATTGCCCTGATGCGCCAGGATGACAGGGTGGTTCGTCATCTCCCGCTCGCCCGGACCTTGGTCGTGCTGTCGCCGGAGGGCGCCGACGCCTATGCGGTCGCCGACATCGAGTTCACTCCCGTGGAGACGCCGTTCGGAGACGCCCATGCGCTCGCCCCTCGACTCGATCGGGCGGCGGGCAGCCGCCTGCAAACGACCGGCCATTCGGTTGAAGCCTGGTGGCGTTTGGCCGTCGCCGCCGAAATCCTGGGCGCCGGGCGCGCGGCCCTGGGCCTTACGCTGGAACACGTAAAGCTTCGCTGGCAGTTCAACCGGCCGATTGGCTCGTTCCAGGCGATCCAACATCGCCTCTCGCAATGCGAAGTCGAGGTCAACGCCTTGCAGGCGTTGGCGCGCTGGGCGGCGGTCAGCCAGGACCCGCGCGCCATGGCCATGGCGGCCGCCTACGGGCAGTCCATCGCCGAGCGGCTCGCCTTCGACACCCAGCAGTTTCATGGCGCGTCGGGCCTGACCAAGGAAAGCGACCTGCACTTCTTCACCTACCGCCTGCGAGCCCTGGGCGGTCAGCTCGGCGGCGCTGCGGAGCAGGCCCTTGTCGCCGCTAAGGTGCTGTGGCCGCCGGCGCGGCGTGCGGGGCGCGCTAGTTGAGCGCGCTTATCAGCTGCCGGCCGCTCGTGAACCGGCGAATGTTCTCGACGACCAGGGCCTTGGCCTCGTCTATCGACTCATAGGTCGAGCCGCCGTGGTGGGGCTGAAGGATAAGGTTCGGCACCTCGCGCCACCTCGCCGGGTCGGTCGGCTCCTCCGCGAACACGTCGAGCGCCGCCGCGCCGAGACGACCTTCTTTCAAGGCGCCGATCAGGGCGTCCTCATCAACCAGGCTGCCGCGCGAGATATTGACCAGCAGCCCTTGCGGGCCCAGCGCATCGAGGGTGGCGCGGTCGATCAGAGCGCGGTTCGCTTCGGTGGCCCGGCTGCAGATGACCAGGACGTCGGCCCACTCGGCCAGCGCCAGACTGGACGCGACCCTCGGCCACGGCGCCTGCTTCGGATTGGGGCCAGACCAGCAGATCGACATGTCCATCGCCTGCGCCCGTCGCGCCACCGCGTCGCCGATTGCGCCCAGACCGACAATCCCCAGCCGGCGGCCCCCAACCCGGCGGGTGAGGACGTTCTGCCTCGGCCAGGCGCCCTGCCGCACCCAATGGTCGCCGTCGATGATGCGCCGGTGGCTGGCGATCACCAGCCCAATCGCCAGATCGGCGACGTCGGCGGCGTTCAGGCCGCCGCAATTGGCGAGCCGCACGCCACGCGCCGCCAAACCGGCGGGATCGAACCGCTCATATCCCGCCCCCAGACACAGGATCAGACCCAGGCGCCGAGCGGCGTCCATCGGCGCGTCTGGAAGCGCCCGGGACCCGACCGTGACCAGCACTTCGATCCGGCCGGCGACCTCCAGAACTTCGTCGTCGTTCCTGCCCCGCCGCCACTCCACGACCTCGAACCCGGCCTCGCGCAAGGTGTCGGCCAGGCCCAGGATCGGCAGTGCGAGGATGACAGGGGGGGCAGCGGCCATGGCGGTCCTCAGCCCGGGGGCGCGGGCGCCGCGCCAGCTTCGGCGGCGAGGCGGCGGGCGACAGGCTCGATCAGGCCCGGCTTGCGGATCTTGTTCGATCCGGTCAGCGGCCATTCGTCGGCGGCAAAGAAGAACACCCGCTTGGGCACCTTATAGGACGACAACTCAGCCCTCAGACGAGCCAGGATCTCACCTTCGCTGGCCGCCTGGCCGGAGCGGAGCTGAACAACCGCCACCAACTGGACGTCCCGCTCGGTCGTCGGCAGACCGATGACCGCGCAGCGCTCGATCTCTGGGATGAGATTCAGCCGAGTCTCGATCTCGAGCGGGGAGACGTTTGCTCCGCTCACTTTCAGGATGTCGGCGATCCGACTGTGGAAACGCAGGAAACCCTCTTCGTCGAGCGAACCCAGATCCCCGGTGGCATACATCTGATCCTCAGTGAAAACCTCTGACCGCTCGCGCTTGTAGAGGCCTTCCATCAGCGAATAGCCGCCGACCAGGATCTCGCCGACCTCGCCTGGGCCTAGGGGCCGGCGGGTCTGCGGATCGACGATCGACAGCCGCACGCCCGGCATCGGGCGGCCACAACAGCCCAGCTTATCCGGCGGCAGATATTCGCCCACGGGCAGCGAGGTGTGGGCGCTCAGGGTCTCGGTCATGCCATAGGATCGCGGCAACAGATCGCGCGGTATCTCCTGCGGAGCGGGTTCTCGGGCGGCCCGCCTCCTGTTCAGGTAGGTCGCTCGCCCTTGCTCGTCCAGGCGCGCAAACAGGGCCGTTTCCAGGCTGTGCTGGACCATCTTGTAGCCCGCGGCGCGCATCTGCGGGTCCTTGGCCAAAGCCAAGAGCCAGAGGCCGTCGCCGCACGCGGCGGTGACGGCTTCGCCTTCCAGCAGGCGCAGAACTTCAGCCGTGCCGAGGTTTGCCGGCTCGATCAGACAGCAACCGGCGAGCAGGCTTTGAAAAAGGGTGGGCGCGAGCCCGGCGATCCAGAATTGCGGCCGCGGTCCGATAACGCGGTCGCCGTCGCCGATCGGCCAGTAGCCGAAAGCCTTCTGCCAGCTGTGTCGCAGCACGACCCCATGTCGATGGACCACGCACTTGGGATCGGCGGTGCTGCCAGAGGTGAAGATCATGCACAGCGGATCCGCCGGGACGATGTTTCGCTCGATCCCGGCCACGAGGGCGTGGCCGGCCGCCAACCCCGCAGCCTCGATGCTCAGGGCCTCGGGCCCACTGGCCGCCCACGGGCGGTCACAGTCCCCCCAGACCAATATTCCACGAAGGTAAGGCGCGTCCGTCAGCCTGAGCGCGCCGGCCGATTGCTCTCCCAGCGAAGGCAGCGCCGCCTCCAGACGGCCGAGGTAGTCGTGACCGAGATAGCGATCGACGGTCAGCAGGAGGTGGAAGTCGCCATGGGCCAGCACCCAGGCCAGCTCGCGGGCCTTGTAGAGCGTACTGAGCGGCGCCACCACCGCGCCGAGGCGCGCCGCGGCCATGAACATGACGGTGAACTGAGGGCCATTGGGCATCAGCAGCGCCACGCGTGTGCCCTTGCCGACGCCATACTTCAGCATCCCGATCGCCATCTCGCGCGAGCGGCGGTCGAGGTCCTCGAAGGTCAGCCGCGCGTCGTCGCGCACCTGCGCTTCGTCGGCGCCGTAGGTCTCCGCCATCCACTCCAGCATGGCCGGCACGGTGGGCGTAAACGGCGGCGTGAGGGCCGGCTTAGCCATGAATTTGGGCCTGTCGCGCCACGGTTCGCCGATCACTCGCCGGTAAAGGCCGGCTTGCGCTTTTCCAGGAAGGCGTGTGCGGCCTCTGCGTGGTCCTTTGAGTGGTAGGTCTCCGTCTCGAGCGCCAGATGAGTGTCGACCAGCATCTCCAGTTGCGAGCGGAGCAGAGCGTTGATCGCCATCTTGGTGCCACGGACGGCGCGGGTCGCGCCTTTGGCCAAGCGGTCGGCCGTCCCGTAGACCCGTTCATCCAGTTGCTCGCGTGACACCGCTTCCGTGATGAGGCCAAAATCGGCTGCCTCGCGGCCGGTCATGGTGTCACCGGTCAGGAGGTAGCGCCGAGCCTTGGCGTAGCCCATCAGCATCGGCCAGAAGAGCGCGCCGCCGTCGCCGGCCACCAGGCCGACCTTGACGTGTGTGTCGGCGATCAGCGCGTCCTCAACCATGAACGAAAAATCGGCGGCCACCGCGAGCGTCGCACCGAGGCCCATGGCCGGACCATTGATGCGGCTGATCAGCGGCTTTTCCAGCCTCAGCACGCCGTGCAGAATCTGGCGGGCCTCGTCGATGCCCTGATACCATTCCCCGGTCCGCCCCTCGTCGATGCGGCGGACCATGTTTTTGATGTTGCCGCCCGAAGAGAACGAGTCGCCGGCTCCGGTCAGGACAAGAACCTTGGTTTCAGTATCCTCATTTACGTCCCGAAACAGCCGGCTGAGATCCTGATGCAGCTCCGGCGTCATCGGGTTCGTCGGCGGATTGTCGATGGTCGCCACCAAAGTACCGCCTCTTCGGAGGAATTTGAGGCCGTTATAGCTGTCGAAGTTGGCCATCATGGCCTCCATGTTAGCGGAGAGGGGGTGACTTGGCGTCTGGACATTTCAGGGTACTGATTTAACAATCGAGTGTGGCATGCCGTCAAGCCTGCCAAGGCCTCATGGAGTCATGAAATGGCGCATCCGAATTGGTTTCCGGATCCTCGCGTCCCTGCCCGCGACGAGTGCGATCTTGGGCTCGTGCTGCAGGACCGCGCGCGGACAGATCCGACCGGGCCCTTCGCCACCTTCGCCGACAACACTTCATGGGACAATCGGACGGCGTTCGCCGCCGCCCAGGCCGCGGCGAATGGGCTGGCCGCGCTGGGGGTCAGCGCCGGAGACCGTGTGGTCATCCTGCTGCCCAACAGCGCCGCGTTCGTGCGGCTGTTCCTGGGCGCGACACTGATGCAGGCGCTGCCGGTGCCGATCCACGTGGCGATGCGCGGAGCCCTGCTGAAGGACGCGCTGGAGGTGATCAGGCCGAGCCTCATCGTCACCCACAGCGACCTCACGCCCGCCGTGGCGTCGTGCGGCGATGCGTTCGAGCGGCTCGTATTTGAGATCGACACGAGCGTGCTTCCCGATCCGCCCGGCGCCGGCGCGGCGCAGTCCGCTCGCGAAGCGCCGGGCGCCTGGAGCCTGGCCTGCCTCTTGCTCACCTCCGGCACCACCGGCGGGACCAAGGCGGTGCGCGTCCGTCGCGGCCAATTGTGGACCGTCGGCCGGGCGCACTTTGGTTTCCTGCGGCCCGACGATCGCATCATGATCACCACGCCGATGTGCCACATCGGTCCGTTGAGCGCCTTCGCCGGCGCCATCATCCAGCGGGCGTCGATGGTCATCCTGGAGACGTTCAAAACCGACACCTTCTGGGCCGACATCGGCCGCTTCGGGGTCACCGCCATCCCCGGGCTGGGCCCGTCGCTGCTTCACTTCTTGAACTCGGCTCCGGACACCCCCGACGCCGTTGGCAACGCCCTTCGCATCGTCAATGTCACCGCCATCGGCGAGGAAGCGCGGCGCTTCGCCAAGCGCTTCGGGGTGGCCGTCTTCTCCAGTTTCGGAATGACGGAAATCTCCGTCGCCCTGCTCTCCCAGCCAAACTCCGAAAAGGAGGGGAGCTGCGGGCGGCCGCGCGACGGAATCGAGGTCCGCCTGGTCGACGAGCACGACATCGAGGTGCCGGTCGGCCAGGTCGGCGAGATCATCCTGAGGGCGCGCGACCCGTGGGTCCTCAGCGACGGTTATGAGGCCAATCCTGTGGCGACGCTCGCCTCGTGGCGCAACGGCTGGTTCCACACCGGCGACCTGGCCCGCCGCGACGACGACGGCGACTTCTACTTCGCCGACCGGCTGAAGGACGTGATCCGGCGACGCGGCGAGAACATCTCCTCGACCGAACTGGAGCGCGAGGCGCGCCTGCACCCGCAGGTGCGCGACGCGGCCGCTGTGGGTGTCGCCAGCGAGCACGGCGACCAGGATGTGATGCTTGTCGTCTCCGAGCTCCCGGGCGAGACGATCGACCCCCGGGAGCTATTCGATTTCATGGCCGCGCGGCTACCCCACTTCATGGCCCCCCGCTTCGTCCGCGTCGTCGACGACTTGCCGAAGACTCCGTCGTCGAAGGTGATCAAGGGCCCGTTGAAGGCGGACGCCTTTGTGGCGGGAGCCTGGGACCGCACGGCGGCCGGCGTGCGTGCGGCCGGCGCGAGACTGGGCGCTGTCAGGTGATCTCCCGGGCCAGGCCCGGACATTAAGCACACTTATTAGGAGACGCGTGTGACGGCACAAGCTCGCAACTGGTCGGAGGCCGACAGGGAAGCCTTGAAAGCCGAGGTGATGGAAGCTCGCGGGCGCTTTCGCCCCTGGCACCAGGCCTTGCTCGAAGCGCGACCGAGCACCCTGAAGCGGATGAGCGATTTCGTGGTGGCCAGTGAGCAAGGGCCCATCGGCCCCGGGTTGCGGCACCTGATCTGGACGGCGGTCGACGCGGTCGTCACGCACCTCTATCCGGCCGGGATCGCAATTCATGCCCGCGTCGCCACCCAGCATGGCGTCAGCGCCGAGCAGGTGTTCGAAGCGCTGGAATTGGCCTGCATGTGCGTGACCAGGACCTTTGAGATCGGCCTGCCAATCGTTCAGAGCCTGACCTGGGACGCGCCTGGTGCGACAGTGAAATTGTCGCCTTCAGACGAGGCGCTGCTGGAGCGCTGCGCCTCGGCGATGGGCGAGATTCCGTCCTGGGTTGAAAGCGGGCTGCGCCTGGATCCGGCCTACACGCGAACTCTGATCGACATGGTCTTCGCGCCTGAAGATTCCACCCTGCCACATAAGTGGCGGATGTTGATCTGCCTTGCGATCGCCAGTTGTCCGGCGATCGCGGACCGCACCTGGATCGAACGCTACGCCGCCGGATCCCTTCGAGCTGGGGCCAGCACCGATGAGCTGGTCGCCTGCCTCAAACTCGCCAGCGGCATCGGAATCCACGCCCTTGCCGTTGGCGCCCCGGCGATCCTGGAAGGACTGGCGCCGGTTACCTAGCGTCGCATTTTCAAAGTGGCGGGGTCGCGCATCCCGGCGCGCCCGGGACAAATCAACTTCGTATGGCGACCGACGACCTCGACGGCCTTTGACGGTGGCTGGCCATGTCCGCTAAATAAGGATACTGATTATCAGGCGACGCCGTTTAGGGCGCTCGGTTGAGGGGTTCCGGAATGAAGGTGTTGGTCCCGGTCAAGCGGGTGATCGACTACAACGTCAAGGCGCGGGTGAAGCCCGACCAGACGGGCGTCGACCTCGCCAATGTGAAGATGTCGATGAACCCCTTCTGCGAG
>Ga0070680_100001259_pt1 | contig 18298 bp, 22 predicted proteins | sample KBSC73BmetaG_FD_64672 | JGI IMG/M metagenome (GOLD analysis project Ga0070680, IMG submission 64672) | Corn rhizosphere microbial communities from Kellogg Biological Station, Michigan, USA - KBS C7-3B metaG | ecosystem: Host-associated > Plants > Roots > Rhizosphere | place: USA: Michigan...
AGTCCCTCGGACCGGACCGCCGCGATTACCTCGCGCACGACCGCATCGACCTCCTCGGGGGTCTCGCGACGTTCGTCCACGAACGCCGAAAAGGCCGTCTCGAAATCGGGGTCGGCGAAGTGGAAGCGGCGCATGGCGCGGCCTCTTTACCGGCGCGCGCGCACGAGCGCCATGGCGGTCCGGCTAATCCTTGTGCGCCGGAGCCCGCGTCGTGGGCCAGGGCTTGGAAACGTCGGCCAGCACCGCGTCGACGCACTCCACCGTCGCGCGCAGATCGCCGCCGCCGGCGCAGCTTATGGTGATGAGCCCGCCGGGCGGCTCGGCGGCGTCGAAGGTCACCGCAAGCACCTCGATCACCGCGTTCCGCGCGCCGCGACGCAGCTTGCGCGCCTGAAGCTTCATCACCCCGCCGAGTTGCAGGGCGGATCGCACCCGCTCGTTCCCGCCGGATTCCCAGCAGTAGCGGTTGAAGGCGATAGTCAGCAGCCGCGCCTTCGGCTCGAAGGTGATGTCGCCCACCTTGGCGACGGCGTCCTGCATGGCCGCAGAGATGATCGCCAGATCGTCAGCGTCCTCGGCCAGCAGACGGAGCGGCGCGGTCACGGCCATGCGGTCAGTCCTCGTCACCCTCGCCGTCGCCCTTGATGCGGCGGATGTTCGCCCCGCAGGCCCCGAGCTTCTCCTCCAACCGCTCGAACCCGCGATCGAGGTGGTAGACGCGGTTGACCATTGTCTCGCCGCGCGCCGCCAGGCCCGCAATCACCAGGCTCACCGAGGCGCGCAGGTCGGTCGCCATTACCTGGGCGCCTTCCAGGGACGGCACCCCGCGCACCCGCGCTTCGCCGCCCTGCACCGTGATGTCGGCGCCCATGCGCCGCAACTCGGGCGCATGCATGAGACGGTTCTCGAAGATAGTTTCCCTGATGACGCTCTCGCCGTCGGCGAGTGTCATTAGCGCCATGAACGGCGCCTGGAGGTCGGTCGGGAAGCCGGGATAGACGTCGGTTTCGAATTCGACGGCCTTCAGCAGGGCTCCGTTGCGCCGCACCGTCAGCCCATCGTTGTGCGGCGTCACCTCGACGCCAGCCTCGATCATCTTGTCGATCATCGCCTGGATGAAGTCGCTGCGCGTGTGCGTCAGCCGGACTTCGCCGCCGGCCATGGCGGCCGCCAGGGCATAGGTGCCGGTCTCGATCCGATCGGGCATGACCGCGTGGGTTGCGCCGCCCAGCCGGCTGACGCCCTGAACGTGGATCGTCGAGGTCCCTGCCCCGCTTACCTTGGCGCCCATCTTGTTGAGGCAGTCGGCCAAGTCGACCATCTCCGGCTCACAGGCGGCGTTGGTCATCACCGTCTCGCCATTGGCCAGCACGGCCGCCAACATCGCGTGCTCGGTCGCCCCCACCGAAATGGCCGGAAACTCGATCCTGCCGCCCTGCAGGCCGCGCGGCGCCTGCGCGTAGACATAGCCTTCGTGCAGGTCGATCCGCGCACCCAGCGCTTCCAGCGCCTTCAGGTGCAGGTCCACGGGTCGCGCTCCGATGGTGCACCCCCCCGGCAGCGACACCTTCGCCTGCCCTGTCCGCGCGAGTAACGGGCCGAGCACGTTGAACGACGCCCGCATCTGACGCACCAGGTCGTAGGGCGCGATCGCGCTGACGATCTCCTTTGTCCGGAGCAGGGTTTCCGGCCCGTCCGCGCCCTCTGACTCCACCACCTCCGTGCCCAGGCGTTGTAACAGCTTGCCTAAAAACCGGGTGTCGGCGAGGCGCGGCATGTTGGTCAGCCGCAGCGCGTCTTCGGTGAGCAGGCTCGCGGCCATCAACTTGATGGCCGAGTTCTTGGCGCCGCTGATCGGGATCTCGCCCTGCAGCCGCGCGCCGCCGGTGATGGCGATGCGATCCAATCCCAATCCCTCGAAACGACAGCGCTTTCGGGAGGTCCCGGCGGCGGCGCGAGCGACGATATCTAGCCTGCGGCGGAGCGCCGCGCAAAGGCCCGCTCAGCCCTGGTCCACGCTTTTCACACCGTCAGCCTTAGCCGGCGCACGGTCGCCCGCCTTGCGCCGGCGCAGGTTCGCCCTTAGCGCCTGGGCGAGCTTCGCCTCGCGTTCGGCGGCGGGGTCCTTTGGCGTGGTCGGAGGCGAGGGCACGCCAAAGGGGTGCGGCGCTACGTCCAGCCCGTCAAGATCGCGCAAGCCGATTGGGGCTTCACGCGGCGCGCCCGGTTGGCTATAGCCGCGCCTCGCCATTCGCCGCGATAGCTCAGTGGTAGAGCGCATCCTTGGTAAGGCTGAGGTCCAGGGTTCGAATCCCTGTCGTGGCACCACTTCTCCATAGGGGAGTGAGATAGACCTCATCTCACTCCCCAGGTCTTCCGCCCGCAACAGACCGCGAACGTCCCGGCCGAACCCGGGGACTTTTCGGGGACCAGTTCCCCTGGTGTTCACTGAGTCGATGGGAGATCGCACCGCACCCCGAAGCCCGATGGCCTGGCAGGGCACGCTAACCCAGATGAAGGTCTACGGGACACGTCTGGCCCAGACCGCGAGCTGCCGGTGCGCTGGCCGCTGGGTCGAGCTCAACCTGGACGCCATGATCGCCACCCATGGTCCCGAGTGGATGGCCTGGGACAAGCGCCCGCCGTGCCGGGTCTGCGGCCAGCCTGGGCACTACATGGGATCGCCGGGCAACTCGACGCCCTATCGGCCGCTCCGCACTGGGTTCGTCCACGACGCCGAGCGCCGGGCCTTCCTCCTCGGCTTCGGCTTCACGCGTCGGGACCTGGTCCGCATCCGCGCGATGGCCGAGAGGACCACCGCGAACTATTCCCCGGCGGCGCTGAACGATCTCGACGTGCCCTACAGGATAGGGGCCGTCTGGCCCGGCGGCGAGCGCCACTCCAGCGGGCAGCTCCTCGGCGATTGGGCGGGCCGCACCCTGCTCTACTGGGAAATGGTCGGCCGGGAGCGCGAAGTCTGGGCTGGCCGCCGGCCGGGACCGCGGCGGGTCTGAACCTCCCGCCCGCGGAGTCGTTCAGCCGCCATGCAAGGCCGGTATCATCCCATATCCGTCGAGGTCGCAGGCCGGCGCTATACCGGCGACTGGACCTTGGACGGCAAGGACGTTTGCGTTGGCGGAGCTTGGGGCTCCAAGCGCGCGCCGCTCGGTCGGGCGAAGCCTGAGAACGTCGCGGCACGGTTGCTGCGGGAGATCGTCGCGTCGCATCAAGTTGCCCGGGCGGGGAAAATGATGTGACCACATACGTATGTGACGACGATTGGACGCCCACCGCCGCGAACATCAACGCCCTGCCCGATCCGCTGCGCCGCTATATCCACGCCCTGGAGACGCACATGGACCCGCAGACGACGCTTCAGCAGCTCTACGAGTGCCGCAGCCAGGCGAAAGCGCTTGAGGCCATGGTGGCGATGCTGCGGGACTAGAGGCCTCTCAGACAGACATGACTGTCCACAGATTCCGCCCCTGCGGGGCCGCGACCGCCTGACGAATCGCCGTTTTATCTGGCATGAAGAAGGCTTGGGCCGCGCAAACGGCCCAAGCCTCACTCGAAACCGCCTCGCCGGGCGGCCCGCTCTTCCACTTCGATATCCTCGGAATCGGAGTCGCGGTCAAGCCCCGGAGAGCCAGACATAAGGCTTTCTTTATGAGCGACCCAAACCAGCAGAGCCTCGCCCTCATCCCGCACGACTACCAGGGCGAGCTGATCTCGCTGCGCGCCGGCGACGGCTATGTGAACGCTACCGCCATGTGCAAGGCGGCCGGCAAGGAGTTCAAGCACTACAACGAAAACCGCACAACGAAGGCCTTCCTGGCCGAGCTATCCCGCGAGGTCGGTATTCCGACTGCGGAACTAATTCAATCACTTAGTGGCGGACTTCCGCAACTCCAGGGCACCTGGGTACACCCGCAGGTCGCGATCCACCTCGCTCAATGGGCGTCGCCCAAGTTTGCGGTTCAGGTGACGGCATGGGTCATCGACTGGATGACCGGCCTCGATCCCCGCGACCGCGTCTGGCAGCAGTTCGAGGACCGTGTGTCGCTGGTGAACAACAGCGTCCCCGACGGCTACTTCTGCATCTTCAACGAGATCGGAGCGATGTTCGCCACGCTGATTATCGGCGGAGCGAACTTCGGCACGCGCATGATCTTGGATCTCAGCGTCGGTCTCCACTGGGCGCGCCACTGGAAGGACAACGGCGTGGCTTCGCGATTTGGCGCGAGGGCCAAGTTCGATCACAACTTCCCGCGGTACTTCCCGCAGTCCTATTCGAACCCGCAGAAGGCCAACTGCTATCCTGACGCCGCACTCCCCGAGTTTCGTCGCTGGCTTCGGGACGACTATATGAAATCTCACCTCCCGACTTACCTGAGGGATCAGGTCCGCCAGGGTAAGCTTCCTACGGCAGTCGCAACGAACACGATGGACGCCCTTGAGCACCACCAGCGCACCCGTCGCACTGCCGTCCTTGGTTAGGGCCAAACGCAAAACGGGCCGCCCCTCCGCTAGGAGAGACGGCCCGAATTTCAGTTGTCCAGGAATCTTGGAGAACTGCCCTACCCCGCCCAGCACTCCACCAGGAACGCCGCATAGAACAGCGCCGCCGTGATGCAGCCGAGGAGGAATAGGCGCATCAGGGCGCCGGAGCCGCGGATCGACAGCCCTCGATCACCGGAATGGCGGTCAAGGACCATCCCCAAAGCGCCAGGTAGGCCGCGCTAAGCCTCACGTATCGCTCAGGGCCGTCCGGCAATGCGGCGAGGGTATCGGGAGCCCCAAGGCCTTGAGGGGCCTCAGCGGCGTTCCTGGGGACGCAGGAGACCGGCGTTGCGACCTTGACCTCATGGTAGGCGGGGGCTGACGTGTGAGCGCAGCCCGCGAGCCAGAACGCCAGCGCGACGATCAACAGCCTCATTGCAGCGCCCCCCTCACCTTCGCATCGGCATCGTTCCACCGCGCGCAGAGGTCCGCGCCCTTCGGCTGGTAGCCCTTCAGCGAGGCCGCCGACTTCCGAAGCGCTGTGACTTGGCCAGAGACGTCCGCGATCTGCGACTGGACCCGCGCCATGGCCGTGCCGCCCATCGCCGCAAGCTGCTCGACGGACGCATTTGCCCTGGCGGTCGCGTCCTCAGCCGCGGACTTCGCGGCCTGGCACTCGGCAAGCGCCTTGGCCGACGCCTTCGCCTCGGTCTTCCACGGCTGATGCGCCGCCGGGTCGATTTGGTCGGCCTTGGCGTTGTGCAGCCGAGCGGTCTGGACGCCGATCAGCAGCGCAGCCAGGGCGCCGATCCCGAGCGGCGAGATCAGGAACCGCAGGACCGTGCTGATAAGGGCCGGCATGGTCAGGAGGCCGGTTGCGCAGCGGGGTCAGCGGGCGGCGCTACGACCGGAGCCGCGGCCTGCTGGATCGTCGCCACGGCCTGCGCATTTCCGGCGCGCACCGCTTCCTGGCGTTTGATCGCGGCCTCCACATCGGCCTGCGCCTTGGCCTCCGCATCCGCGATAGCCTTCAGCGCCCGCTCAATGGCCGTCTTCACGTCCTCGGCGATGGCCGGCGCGCCCTTGGCGATCTCCGCGTCCACCTGATCGAAGATCGCATCGGCCCGGGCGGCGACCGCGTTGGCCTTCGGGTTCTTCGAGCGCTCAAGGTGGTGATTGACGAACGCGCCAAGGACTAGAGCAGCGAACGCAACCAGCGCATAAAAGATGACGTCCATGAGGGGTGTTCCTTCTTGGGTTCGGGTGTGGGTACGGCCTCGGGCGGCGGCGGGAGCGCGACTGGCGAAGCCGACAGGCCGCTCAGGCACAGCGCGCGCTCATCCTTGCGGCGAGCGACGATGCCCGCGCAGTTGGAGGCCTTCAGGCGGCAGTCCTTGCCGTTCGAGTAGACGTAGAGCAGCAGCGCGTCACAGGCGCCGGGCAGATCGCCAGCCAGCGCCTTGCGCGACATGGACGACTTGCAGAAGGTGGGCGCGCCGAGGTTGTAGCCGGCGTCATAGAAGGCCGCCGCAGCGCTGTCCGGCAGGCCCGCTGGCAGGCACTTCACTACGTCCTTGGCGTGGGCTGCGGCGGAAGCCTGGAGCTGCGCCAGGCACTCCTCATGGGTGAAGGTCCGCCCAGCGATTGCGCCGGCCGTCTCGCCGTAGCAGTACGACAGCACCGCCCCGCCCTTGCCGATGTGATCGACGTAGGTGTGGCGGACTTCTCCTTCATGGGCCGCGGTGAACGCCACCATGATCGCCAGCGCCCCCGCCGTGACGCCGGCGGCTGGGGCGATCTTCCGGTTCGACGCGGGCGGCGGGTAGGTGGTGGTCACCGGACCTCGCCGTTTGTGATGAATCCATGCCAAAGGCCGCCGGCGCTTCCGTCGATGGATGGCGTGACCGTTAAGACGGCGAAGTCGAGCTCCCCGTGCGCGGTCCACGCGCACTCGCGCTTGCATCCCTGGACCCAATTCGCGTCGACCCCTGCTGCCTCGCATAGGCCGACTTGGCTGTGCGGGCACGACCAATGGTCGTTCGCCTGACATTGCGGGTCCGGACAGCAGAGGAACTTGCGGCCAGCTTCGAAGAAGCAGGTCTGCCACCACTTAGGGTCGGTTGGGCTCTTGAACACGAAGCCGACCTTGCGGCCTCCTTCGCAAAGCCAGCGCGGATCAAGCTCTGAGAGGCGCATCACCAGAAATGCCACCACGGATGCCGCGGCTGGCCGACGGTCGCCGTCGCGTCATCCACAACAGACGCCAAGTGGCGCATGATCTTGAAGTTGCGGACGCGCGTGTAGAGGCTCCATCCGAGGGTCACGAACGCCCCGCTCGACGCCAGGACGACGCCCAGCGCGCTCTCGCTCTTGACGAACTGCGAGGCGGCGAAGGCGAAGACCGCCATCAGGATCGCCTTGGTGGTCTCGCTCATCACCGAAGGGGTGGCGGTCGCGTTGACGTTGATGGGCGGCGCGGGCAGGTCGGTCATCAGTTCTTGTCCTCAGTGGTGATGGTGGTGAAGCCGCCCTTGCTGCTGACCAAGTTCCCGAGCTGCCGTTCGATGACCCCGATGGAGCGGCCCACGGAGTCGAGCTTGTCGCGCGCGTGCTTGCCCTCGATCTCCACCGTGGTCTTCAGTTCGGTGAAGGCGTCGCGCATCTTCCAGAACTCGCCCGTCGCGGTCTCGGCGACCTTGAGGCGCTGATCCATCAGCCCAACCTGCTTGGCCGTCTCGGTCCCGGCCCCATCGACCTCCTCCAGCCGCTCCTCGATCTTTCCGAGGGTGGTGGTGGTGTTCCGCATCGACTCGCTCATCTGGCCGACGAACCTTCCGATGATGAAGAGGTTGACCGCCGTCCCGCCCAGCATGACGAGGACGGAGACGGCGATGCCGATCCATTGAGTGTCCATTCGGGCGATTACTCCGTCCGAGGGTGGGCGTTGGGGTTACGCGAGAGCCGCTTCGGCCGCGGCGATCTTCGCCTCAGCCGCATCGAACTGCGCTTGTAGGGCCGCGATCTTGGTCGCCTGCGCGGCCTGGTAGTCGGCAAGGGTCCGCTGTGCGGTAGACGCGGCTGTCTGCGCTGCGACGGTCGCGGCGTTCGCGGCGGAAAGCTCGGCGGTCAGGTCGGCGATGGTGGCGTCGCGCGGGTCGGCGACGGGCGGCGGAGTCACAGGAGGCGGGGTTGCCGTCGCACCGGCCTTCGCGGCAAGCCAGGCGTTCAATGCGCTCAAGTCGCCCACTTGCGCGGCGGGAATCATCACCGTCCCGCTGATCAGATAGTCCTCGGGCTTGACGACCGCCTCGGTGGCCCCGGCGTAGGTGGTGGGGGCCTGCGAACAGGTGTTGTCGCGGCAGACGACTTTCGTCGAGCCGCCGCGCACCATGATGTCGGCGCCCATATCGACGAAGCCCTGGACGAAGTTGTCGGCGATCAGGGCGGTGTTCACGCCAGAGAGCGAGATACCGTTGTACATCGTCCCGGCCATGGCGTTGCCGGTGATGGTGATGTTGTCCTGGCCGGCGACGAAGATGCCTTGCATCACCCGGCCCTTGCCGCGGACGATCACATTGTCCTTGACGACAGCACCGCTCGGGCGTGGGTTTGCCGCAGTCGGCCAGAACTGGATCGCGTCGGGGTGCGCGCCCACGTCCGGGTAGAAGTCGGTGAAGTGGTTGCCGACGATGGTCACGCCAGGCGCCCCGGCGTTGTCGATGCCGTCGGTGTTGATGTCGTGGAAGGTGTTGCCCGTCACGGTGCAGTTGGGCGAGTCGATGATCGACATGCCGACGCCCAGGTGATGCAGCTCGCTCGCCTTGACCGAAATCTCGCTCGAATTGCGGATGAAGAAGCCGATGCCGCTCAGCACGCCCGTCGCGGTGTGGACATTCATGTTGGCGAAGGCGATTTTCGAGCTGCCGCTGATAGCGTTCGCGTAGTGCCCTGTGGAGGTGTCGGCCTGCGCGACCTCCAAGCCATCGAAGTTGAGGCCCTGGCAGTTGGTCACCGTCAGCGCTCCAAGAACTGCGCCAGCCCCCTTGATCGTCACGCCATCCTTGATGAAGCCCGAGAGCGTGAGGGCGGCGTATTTCCCTGCCGCCAGGGTGATCACATCACCCGCGTTGGCGGCTTTCACCGCAGCCCAAACGGCGTCTGTCGTCGAAACTGTGGTGGCGGTCATGGCGTCGGTCCTTCGGGGAATCGGCCATCGCAAAGCACCGCGAGGAAGCGGGGCATGGGGAGGCCTTTCGGAGTGGTGGCAGTGCGTTAGGCGGGTCGCGCGCGAGCGTTGGGATGGGTCAGCAACCACGCGTCAAGGTCGGTATAATCGCCAGGCGTGGAATTGCTGATCTGAGTGTTCGAGCCGAAACCGGTCGCCGGGCTGAAGCCGGGATTCGGGCCGCCGGGCGCATAATTGGTGAGCGCGCCGGTGTAGCAGCCGCTGACGGACATGTTGACCGTACCGTTGCGGCCGATGATGTCGGAGCCGAAATCGGCGAAGCCCTGCACAAAGCAATCGGTGATGGTGGTGGTCGCGCCCCCCGATTGAGCGATCGAGTTGAAGAGGCCGCCGAACAGATAGCAGCCGCTGACCACGAGGTTCGATGTACTCTCGAAGAAATACCCTTGAGCGGCCTCGCCGTCTTCGCGCAACCAGCCGCTGTTGGTGATGGTCACGCCGCTATTTGGAGCGCCCGTCGAGCTGGAGCTGAAGCCCTGGATGAAGTCCGGATGAGCGCCGGCCTCATAGTGCCAATTGTACCCAAGTGCGCCGTCGATAACTGTCGTCGAGCACCCAGCGATGAGAATGCCGTCAGGGCCATTGTTTTCGATGGTGACGCCCGCAATCGTGACAGAGGCGCAGTCCAGCGCCACGACACCCGCGCCCCGGCCATAGACGTCGATGACGGAACTGTCGTTCGCCCCATTGATGGTGATGAACGACGCGCTGCGCAGGAAGTAACCCGACCCGATGGTCGTGCCCTCGGAGACAACCGCCTTCGAGGTGACGTTGTTGAAGGTGACATGGGATGTGCCCGACTGCACCATGATCCCGGCGTTGCCCTGATAGGAGCCATAGACATTGAAGCCTTCCCAGGTGACGCCGCTGAAGTTGGTCAGGAACAGCGTGTTCATCATCGTGCCGGACTGGCCTTGGATCACGATGGGGTCGGAGGAGAAGTCGTAGCCGCTCAGGTGGACCGCGCCGAAGTCGATCCCGGCCAGGACGTAGGTCTTGCCGCCCGACGCCCCGACACCAGCCGCGAACATAGCCGTCAGCGCCGCTGAATCGGCGATGGGGATTCCCGACGGCTCGGCGGTCGGGACAACGGCGCTTGAGGTGGCGTTGCCGGTTCCGTGGCTGTTGGTGGCCTCGACGTAGAAGGTGATGTCCTCGCCTTCGTCGTCACCCGTGGTGATATAGGTGAAGCCGACCGCTCCGGTAATGGCCGAACCCGCCCGCTTCCACTGGACGGCGTAGCTGTCGATGGTCTGGTCCCACGTCCCGTGGCTTCCGGTCAGCGTCGAGCCGACCGTCAGGTTGCCGGTGATCGCCGGAGGGGTGACGTTGGTCGGAACGCCCGGTGCGATCGGGGTGACGGCGTTTGAATCCGCGTCCGTGTCTCCGGCGGAATTGTGGGCGGTGACGGTGCAGAGGATCGCCTTTCCGACGTCATCGGCGGTCAGCAGGTAGGTCGAGGCGGTTTCATCAGTGATGGGGCTTCCGTCACGCGCCCATTGGTAGTCGAAAGCCGCCGGGAAGCCGGTCCATGAGCCGGTGGAGACCGCTAGGGAATTACCCTCGACCGCCGTCCCCGAGATAACGGGAGCAACCGTGTTGACCGGCGTGGAGGGCGGTGTGGCGCCTCTGAAGCGCTGCCGCCCCTGTGGCGCCCCGATCCGCGAGAACACCGTGCAGAACTGGTCCCCGCTGGGGACCGGTGGCGGCGGCAGGTCGTCCAGGGTCAGGCGCAGGAACGGCGGTGCGGCGTTGCCGCTGAAATCGTCGCGGCTGGCGAAGGCTGGGTTGAGATAGTAGACCGACGTCGCCTGATAGGAACTCGTCCACCAGGAGTTCGACACCGCGTCGTAGAGGCCGACGTCGGACCAGATTTCGTAGGTGTCCTGGGCGCGGGCGATCGACCACCACAGCGGGTTCGTCTCCCCAATCGCGGTCCCGTAGGCCGGATAAGCCGCATCCCAGCCGGTTTCGTTATAGACCGAAACCACGGCCGGCGCGGCCCCGCTGACGAAGCGATAGGTGACCAGCACATATTGGCTGGAATGGCGGTCTGTGTTGATGACGCCGCCGACCACAGGAAAGCACATGAAGTAGAAGCGCCGATAGGTATAGTCGCCGCCGAACGCATAGGAATTGATGTCGAGGTACATGTTGGTTTGGAGGAAATATTGCACGCTCCAGGCCGCGGCGTTGGCGTCAGTCGTCGAAATCCAATCAGCGGTCATGTAGCCGGTGACGAAGCCCTGGTGATAGTCGAACGTGTCGCCGGCTAGGTTCACGTAGGTGCAGTCGAGGCGCCAAAGCAGCGGGTCGGTGACCCCTGCGCCGGTATTGTCAGGCAGCAGCATGGACAGCAGGGCCACGTCTCCGGTGGCCGGCAGGTTGAAGGCGAAGCATTCCTCGTTCGGCCCGGGCTTGGTGGTCTGCTCGGTATAGGCGCTGACATCGGTATTCGGCCCTGTGCTCCCGGTCCAGGGCGTCACATCGGTGAATCCCCCATCGCTCGGCGGGGTCGGATAGACAAATGGGGACGGCTTTGTGAACTTGGTCAGTGCGTACCCGCGCGTGCCCGACTGCTTGCACGAAAACCACCACATGTTCCCGTCGGCGTCGGTGATCGCGGCGTTGTAGCTGGAGGCGAAGGCCGCCGGCAGGGCATAGCTCGCATAGACCAGCAGGTAATCAGCCGTGGTTTCCGCGGCGGTGATCTCGCGGGGTGTGAGTTGAAGGTTTCCAACCCCGAACTGTTCAGCGGTCAGGTAGACCCAATCGTCCTCCAGGCCCCGGATGGTCATGTGATTGCCGACGTCGAAGATCGGCGAGATGATCTGCTTGAAGGCGTCCGCGCGGCGAAACAGATAGATGCTGCACGCGATACTCGCCCCAAAGGCGTGCATCCACAGGTTTCCGGTGCGCGGATCGACGACCTTCGGTCCCTGGCTAGTTGTGCCGGTGTCGGTGTAGCGCCGCGCCGTTCCGTCGCCGAACACGCTCGCGGGGACGGTCGAGGTGGAACTCCAGACGTCGAACCAGGTCACTTCTCGGGTGTCGATATCGAGTTCGCAGACGAAGAGGTTTTTCCCGCTGGTCGCGTCGTAGACGCCGCCGATGGCAATGGAATCGGTGCCGTTCCAAAGCGCATGGCCAGTATCGTTGGTCACGGTTCCGTTCGGGCAGACATAGGCCACGTACATGATCTTGCGGCGGACAGCGTCGAACGACATTCCCGAAAAGAGTTGATCTGGAATGCAGTTAGCCGGAGCGGTGTTGTCAGACACCTGGGGGCCGTAGACGTCGTTATAGTTGTCCACAGCCTCCATGACATAGGTCGTCATGCGGCGAGCTCGCCCAGGAAGGTCGCCGAAATGCCCGCCGCAGAGTTCGCTCCCCCGCTTTGCGCCTGCACCACCAGCACGTCGCCCGGCGAGAACGACGGGTTGCTGATGATCGAGGCGAAGGTCATAAGGCCGGCTGTGGAAATCGTCAGCGAGCCGATGGTGGAAGAGCCATTCAGCTTCACGTCGAACACCGTTTCGGCAGATGGCGGCGAGTTCACGCTGCCGAAGCTGTCGGTGAAGTTGGTCGGAAAGCGCACCGCCTGCGTGAAGTTGAAGCGCAGGATCACGACGTTGGCGTCAGGCGTGCCGGGCCAGTAGAAGGCGGTCTCATAGGCCTGGGCGCCGGCGACGTAGGTCTCCTGGTCCCAGATTTCGTTGCCGAGAATGTCCTTGACGATCTGGCGGTAGCGGCCGGTTCCCCAGACGACGCACTGGCCGCGCTCGTCCAGCGTCAGCGGATTGTCATTGAGGATGGTCTGGTCATAGTCCTGCCAGGTGTCTTTTTCCTCAAGTCCGCCAGGAACGTAGAAGCCGACCGTTCCGCCTTCCAACGGCGCGCCGTTGACATCAACGAAGGTCAGCTTGCCCGGGGGCAGCGGTGCAGCGGTCATGGGTGGTCGTCTCCGAACGAGAGGCGGCTAGGCAGAGCTTGGGTGTGGGCGTAAAGTGCGCGGTCGATGGGCTACTTGATCGCGCTGGGGCTTTTCGTGGCGTTCTGCGCCGCGCTGCTGAACCCTTATGGACGCCGGCTTCTTGCGACGATGGCGCTGGTCGGGGCCGCGCTGGTGGCAGGTGTCGTCATCCTGGCGCAATTCCAGTGAGGCGCGGGCGCGATTACACCGACGCCGAGTTCGAGCCGGTCGGGACTAAGACCGCGACCTGGCGCAGGCCATTTGCGCTCTTCGGGCAATTGTTCGGCGTCTTCTGGGCACGCTGGAAATGGGCGATGCTGGGTTTGGCGGTCCTGTACGCCCTGACGCTTTATCTCGGGCCGAAATCACCGCACGAAATGGCCTATCCGCCGCTACCTGACGCGCCGGCTAGGACGGCCCATTGACAAGCTGCGTAGCCCCCAGCACCGACGCGTTCGATCCTGCACGCCCCGCCAGATAGGGGATCAGCCTGTTGCCGAGTGTGGGCGCGGCGGGTGTGAGCGATGGCGCCATAGCTGGATCGACAAGTTTTCCAGTGAGGAGATTGAGGAGCTGCTGGTTCTTCGAGGCGAGCGCCATTTTGGTGAGGCCCACCGCTGCGCCCGCCAAGGGATTGTGCAGCCCGACCCCCAGCGCCGTCGGAATACCCAGCGTCTCCACGAGCTTGTTTGTCGCGAGCTTTTGCACGGTGTCTGAGCCCGTGCCCCGACCGATCTGATCGCGCGCCTGGCGGACCAAATCGTCACGGAGCGAGTAGAGGTTTTTCAGGGTCTGAGCGGAGATATCCTTCGCCGGGTTCGCGCCGCCCTTCGCGCGCATAGCCTCGATCCGGTTCAGGGCGTTCGAGACCTTTCCGAGCGTGATCGTGCCGTCCGAGGTGGTGAAGTTGAGGCCTTGAAGGAACTGCTGCGCCCCAATCTCCTTCGAAGCCTTGGAGTATTCCGCGAGATAGCCCTGGAACCCTGGCGCGCCTCCCTCGATCACCGGGTCCAGCGCATCTTGGACCCCCATCAGCTCACGGCTGGCCAAGCGGCCGTCGCCCTTGGTTCCGGCCGACAGCGGGCTCAGCATGTCGCCGATGGCCTGACGGATGCCCCAAAGCTGCGCCGGGTCGGTCTGGCCCTCCAGCTTATCGCGAATGCTGGTCAGGGCGGTCTTCACGGCGTCTCGCTGGCCTGAGGGACTGGCAAGCACGTCATCAATGGCCTTGATCGCAGGCGACGGATCGACAGGCGTGGTGTTTGCGAAGGCGCCCTCACGCAAAGGATCGGTCTGGTTCGAGCGCGTGGCGATCAGGTCGTCCAGGGACTGCTTATCGCCCCGCGCGGCGTCCACCGCCAGCTCGCGCGCCTGCTGATTGCCTTTCGCGAGCGCGCTGAAGGGTGTCGGGTTCAACAATTGGGCCTGACGTTCGACGCGGGCGATTCCCGGATTTCCGGTCGCCTGGGCGAGCGTCGGACGGGAACCTGGGACGATTTCCGAGAGATCGGCGCTTGTGGGGCCGCCCTTGGCTTGGTCGATCAGGAAGCGATCGACTAGCTTGTTCCGCCCAGCTTCTGTGAAGGGCTCAGCGACGCCGCGCAGGCCGTTCCTGACGCCTCCGATCATGCCGCCGATAGCCGGGATCGCGGGGCCAATCATGGCTCCGAGCTTTGCATCTTCCGCCACGATGTCGCTCACCGGACGGTCAGACTGGCCCGACGTCAATGCGCCTCCAAGAGCGCCCTGCTCAGCACCCTGCGTCGCCTTCGAGGCCGCCCACAGCAATGGGTTTGCCTTGAAGCCGGACGCCGAGCCGCCCAGGAAGCGCACGGCTGGCGCGGTGACCGGCGCAGCATCGGCGACTGCGGTCCCGAGCGCCCCCAGCCCCTCGCCGCCGGCCAGCATGGCGGGCGTCGTAAAAAGCAGCGTGCCGCCAAGCCGGCCGATCATCGCTTTCGGGTCGGCGCCGTACTGCGCATTGTAGAGCAGTGCGTTGCCGCGGGCCGCATTTCCGACCGTCGAGTCGGCTGTAAACGGCAGCGTGCGAGCCAGAGACGCCATAAGATCGTTAGGCGACTCCATGAAGCCCTTCGCGTAGCCGCCGCCGTTGTCAGCACCCGGTGACTGGCGGATTTTGCCGTCGAGGCCGATGTAGAACTGGCCTGGCGCAAAGGTGTCCTCGGGGTGGCGCTGCATCCAGGGCCGCTGCACGTCGCCAGGCGGCTTGGCCGGGTCGATCAGCATCCCCTTGGCGAGGATCTGGTAGGTTTCGTTCTGCTTGGCGGTGAAGGGCTGCTTGGTGTCGCTCGCGACCGCCCCGCCGTTGGTGATTTCGGTAGAGGCGCCCCCGAACGCCTTGTCATACGCGGCGTCTGCCGACGTATCCGAAGCTGGAGCACCGAGGACGGCGTTCAGGTCCGCCGGCTGATGATCGCCCAGCGTCAGGAACATCTGCGTTCCGACCATTTTGCCTGAGCCGTCATCCCACGCCGGCGTCGCCTGACCGCGACCCTTGAGAACGCCCGGCGAATAGAAGTGGTCGTAAGGGACGGTGACCTGGCCGTTGAGCACGGGCTCGATCTGCGACTTGATCGCCTGATACTCCGGTGATGCGGGGGCGAGGCCCTCCATGCGGGCTCGCGCATCCGGCCGGCTCCACGCCTCGAACTGGCCGGGCGCGCGCACGATCTCGTCGTATGTCTTGCCGAGACGTGTGGCGCGGTTGCGGATCACGCCCGCCACAGCCTGACGCGACGCGGGATCATTGTCCGCCTCGCCATAGACGGTGCGAACCATCGCATCGACGGGATCGCGGGGAGCCGCACCAAGGCTTTCTTTGCCGCCGGTCAGGAGGTCGAGGAGGTCGTCGCTCACGGCGCGATCCAGCCCAAGGCGACGGCGCGCTTGTAGTCGGTCGCGAACTGCTTCTTCTCAGCCTCGGTCATGCCTTTGAGCATGGTCTGGCGCGCCTCTGGCGTCTGGTAGACCGACTGGAACACGCGCGGGTCATAGACGCGGTTCCACTGGTTCAGGAACTTGCCGTAGGTCTCGGGGCCGTGGCCGGCATCCTGCCATTTCTGCCAGGCCTCCGATTGGGCGCGCACGGCGTCCTCGTTGCCCTTCAGGAGCGCGATGATGCCCTTAGAGCCATAGCGGGTCAGCAGCTCGCTTGGGCTCGTGTGCATGGTGTTCTCGAGCTTGGCATCGGTGCCTGTCCCGCCGAGTGCCTGGAACTGCGTCTGAGCGAGTTGGAAGGCCAGTTTTCCGAACTCCTCCTGCGCAGCGGCCTGCGTGGCTGGCGGAGAGCCTGGCTTGGCGAGGCCATACTGCGTCGCAAGCTGGTTGAGGTTCTTCCAGAAACCGCTCTGTGGACCCGGCGTGAAATTCTCCAGCAACCCCTCCATGTTGCCGAGGATCGCCTTGTTGTCGGGGACTTTGGATGCCCGCTGGAGCAACGCCGTCGCCATCTGCGCCTGCTGCTGACCGGAGACCGAGGCGCTTTCGGCTACGCCGGGAGCCAGACCCGTTCGGACCGCGCCGTTCGCGTCAGTAAGCGCGCTGGCCTTCGGCTGCCCGGTCGGCGTGACGAGCGCGCTGGTCGGAACCTGGCGCGGCACGTTGTCGGGGCCGACAACCGTGCGAGGCGACGCGCTCTCGCCGGGCGACAGGCGCAAGTCTACGTGGCCGACTTCGGATGGAGCTCCCATCCCAGCATTGGGCGTCGTGATGAGGTCGATGCGGTCGCCGGCATTAATCGCCGTTGGCTTCGGCTGCTGGGCCTCCATGGCCGCTTGCGCCCCGAGCGCCGGCAGTTGGAAGTTGTTGCGCGCCCAGGCGTTGATCTGCGCGGGATCGCCCGGGATGTTACCCGCGATGGTCGCGGCGAAATCCGGCGTCACCTGTTTGGTCGCGGACAGGATGCCGAGCGCGTTCAGGACGGAATCGTGGTTCGCGTTGGGGCCGAGCGAGCCGATGGCCTGGCGAACCGCATCGCCTTGCGCCGCCTGGAGGCTGCGCCCAGCGGTCTGCTGCGCGATCGACGTAGACAGTGCCTCCGACGCATAAGGCGCCGTCCTCGGGTCAGCCGAGAGCAGCTTGTTGAACGTCTGGAGGTCCGGCTGGCCCGTGGCGGGATCGATCGACCGTTGCAGAAGCTGGCCCGCGACTGCCTTGGCCTGAAACAGCCGGTTCGCGTTGACGGCGTTCATGGTCTGGGCGATCTGGCCCACATTGGCCATCAGGTTCGGGACGTTCTTCCCCGCCGAGGCCGGAATCGAGCCGTCGATCTCGGCCATCTAGCCCTCCTCACCGAAGTGCTGGTGGAACTGCTGGCGCATCTGGCTCATCTGGAGGAGGTGCTGGCCGATGGCGCGGCGGATCGCGGACTCGTCGTCGGGCATCTGGGCCATCTCGGCGACCAGTTGCTGCTTGGATTGCGGCGTCGAGAACGCGCCGTTGGCGATCATTTCGCCCATCGCGTTGAAGACGGCCTGTTTGGTGAGCGAGCCCTGCGGCATGGCCGCGAGTCCGAGCAAGCCCTTCATCATGACGCCCATGTGCGCGCGAGCATCGGCGATCTGCGCCGGATCGGGCATCGGAGATCCCTGGGGCTGACCCAGTGGTGCGCCCTGCGGCTGGCTGGGCGCTATTTGCGGGCCAGCGCCGGGCATGAGCATGTTTCCCATCAGTAGAGCCCCTCAAGTTCGCCGACGGGCAGGTTAGCACCCGAGCCACCACCCCCCCCTCCGAAGCCGCCATACATGCCGTAGGTCAGTCCAAGGCTCCCGAGATTGTTGAAGGCTCCGCTCCATGCGTTGCCGGCACCAATCGCCCCGCCGGCTGCGGCGTTGCCCGCCCCAATCTGGGCGTTGGCGATGCCGTTGGCCGCGTTGGAACCAGCCTGCCCCGTCATCGCCCCTGCATTTTCGCCGAGTTGCGCGCCGGCCAGCAGTCGGTTCACCTGGTTGCCGTAGGTCTGGTCGGCGAGGCCGGTCGCGTAGGTCGCCGCGCCCTTCAGCGCTGCCCCCGAGACACCCAGACCCCTCGCCGTGGCGCTGTTCTGGACCGATTTCAGGCCCTGGGTCCTCGCGAACTGATAGCCCGGCAGGCCCTCCAGCGCGGCTTGTTGCTCAGCCGGATTGCCGAGCAAGAGGCGGTTCATTGCCGCGAAGTCCTGCTGGCCGCCCATGTTGTAGGGCATCAGGTCGCCGCGGGTTGTGTTGTACATCTGCAGTTGGGTCTGCGATGCGTTGTTCGCCGCGTTTTCCTGGCTTTTGGCGGCGGTCTTGGCGGCGTTCGACTGGACGACGGCGCCAGCCAGGCCTAGGCCACCAGTGATGACCGCCGCCACGACGCCGCAGACATTTCGCGGCTCGTAGTCGCGGATAGACCTGAGGTCACGCTGCATCGACGTCTCCGATCCATTGCACGAAGTAGGCCTCGCAGCGCTCGAACCCGAGGCGCTCGAAGAACCATTCGGACGGCTTGTGATTTTTTGACCCGACGTACCAAATCTTGACGCCGCGCCGGATGCTCTCGGCCTTCACGAGGTCCGCCAGTGCGAAGCCGGCGCTCTT
>Ga0070680_100001260_pt1 | contig 18290 bp, 19 predicted proteins | sample KBSC73BmetaG_FD_64672 | JGI IMG/M metagenome (GOLD analysis project Ga0070680, IMG submission 64672) | Corn rhizosphere microbial communities from Kellogg Biological Station, Michigan, USA - KBS C7-3B metaG | ecosystem: Host-associated > Plants > Roots > Rhizosphere | place: USA: Michigan...
TGTATATCCCCATCGAGACGCCTACAACCGCGTCTAACGCGGCCGACTCCAAGGAGGAGGTAGCAGCTAGTGGCTGAAAAGACGTACGGAGTCACTAACGGGGCCGCGCCTGGCGCGAACCCCCCGGTTGCGATCACCACAGGTACGAGCACTCGTACCATGTTGCAGCTCGCAACCAACACGACCACGCCGGCCATCCGCTTCGTGGAATGGTGGGTCGAGTTCGATGGTTCCACGGCGGCAACGCCGATCAAGGTCGAACTCCTGCGGCACACGACTGCGCCGCAGACCACCCTCACCGCGTACGTGGCGGGTGACATCTCGAAGTACAACGACCCGAACGCTCCTGCCTCGAGCATCCAGCTCGGCGCAGCGCTCTCGGGTTACTCCAACACGACTACCGAAGTCACCCCGACGGGTACTCCGGTGTCGTTGCAGGCGCACTTCGTTCCGCCGACCTCTGGCATCTACATCCAGTTCCCGCTGGGACGGGAGCCTGAGGTTGCGGTGTCGGCGTTCGCCCGCGTACGTGTGTTGGCCGGCGCTGCGGTCAACTGCTACGCAGGCGTCGTGTGGGCTGAGTAGTTAGGAGAGCGGCAGGGCGGCCCCCAACGCCCTGCCCTTCACCTTCCTATGGCTTGGCCTCCGTCAGTTCTCGACGACTTCACCGGGTCTGATGGCTCCATCAACGGCCGCGTTATCGGTGCCTACACCTGGGTGGCCCCCTTCTTCACGGGGAACGCTGCTGCGACAATCGTTTCCAACGCCCTTGCGGGCAACAACACCCAGGATCGTGAGGGCGCTCTCACCACGGCTATCGGGCCGGATGTGCAGGTGGCGGTCACCATCCCTGCTGGCACCTGGGTGCCAGGTGGAGCAGGCGATCTCACCATGACGCTCTTCGCACGGGTCCAGGGCACGCCACCGCTCAACCCAGCTACCGCGACCTTCTATGACATCAAGACGAACTCGATCACCGGGGACAACGACTCGATCCTCGTGCGCGTCATCGTCGCCGGAACGACGAGCGTCGTCCTAGAACAGGACATCGGCACCGAGTGGGGAGCGGGCGACGCCTTCGGAGCGGAGTTAGTCGAGGAGGGTGGGGGAACGCGGATCAGGGTCTACCGCAAGCCTTCAGCGGGAGCGTGGAGTGAGTTGGGCAACGTCCTCGACACCACGGTCGGACGCCCGACGACCGCAGGCCTGGTGGGGCTTGCGCTCTACAACCCTGCTCTGGGTTTCACGATGGACGATTTTTCGATGGCCGACCTCGAAGCCCCCGTCCCGGGCGCTGGTGACAATCCCCCCATCGGTATCTCTGGTAGAGGAGCGGGCTGGTAATGCCATACGTGCCGAACACCCAGATCGTGCGAGGGATGACAGGTGCTCCAGGGCCGACTGGAGCCACGGGGCCAACTGGCCCTGCTGGGCCGCAGGGCGCAGACTTTGTCCTCACCTCCTCTCCGATCGCAGGGGCTACCACCTTCACGGTCAACGCGATCCCCCCTGGCCTTCAAGTGGGGGCGTACGTCGCGATCGACTCCTACACGACCGAGTGCGAGGTGCGCAAGGTCACCAACATCTCCTCACTGACACTCACGGTCAGCGCGCTCACGTTTGCGCACGCGTCTGGCAATACCGTGCTCCTCATCACGGAGGAGTCCCTGTCGGCGAGCGTATTCGGTGCCTTTGGCACCGGCTCGGACGAGCACGCTGCGCTCCAGCAGGCGATCTACCAAACCTGCGCGATCGGTGGCCTATGGCTCGACGGTGGAGGATCGGCGCGGACCTATAGCGTCACCCAACCACTGGTGCTTGTCTCGGGGTCGAAACTTCGCAACATCGTTCTCAGCGCTGCTACCGGCGGCGGCGGGTTTGCGGCCACCGAGCCGCCGAACGCGATGCTCATGCTCAGCCAGGGATCGGTTGTCTCTTTCACGGCATCGGCAGCGACCGACGTGTTCACCACCACGCCGAACCACGGGCTTCCAGGGAACTCGGGGCTCATCTTCCAGGGGGCATCTATGCCTGGAGGGATCACGGCCGGGAAGCTCTATTACGCACGGGACAGAACGGCCTCGACGTTCAAGGTGTCGTTGACATCAACCGGCCCCGCCATAGACATCTCGAGTGATGGCTCTGGGACTGTCTTCTGCGAGGTCCTGTCTCTGGCGAAGTGCTTTCTCGAGGATGTCTATGTCAAGGGGAACAGCGTCGTGGGTCTTAGCGGGTTGGCCGCGAACCTCCAGCAACCGGCCTACCTCAACAAGTTCAGGGCGGACGACTGCCCAGCGTATGGAATGAACATCGGCGGCCAGCAGGCGGTCTTCTACAACACAGAGCTCACTGGGGTCGGGCTTGCCGGGATCGTGCTGGGTGGCCCTGGGGTCGATAGCGCTCAGTTCATGTGGTTCTTTGGGACAGACATCGAGGGTTTCAACGATTCCATCTATGTCGACACGGGAGGGGCACATAGCTGTCTCTTCGATGGCGTCCACATCGAGGCGCTGTCGTCGACCGGCAGTTGCTTCCACCTTGCCCACGAAGCGAACATGATGACGTTCTCGAACGTCCAGTTCTCCGGTGGTTCTGTAGATCAAGCGGTGCTGAAGGTAGACACCGGGTTCACAACCAAGTCCGGCTACATCCTTACCTCGATTCTCGTATCTGGCTGGTCTACCCCCGGCCTGCTGATGGTCGACGATCAGGACAGAGGGGTTGCGATAGACGCCTGGGGAGACGTGCGCAACTACCTGAATCATGCATCTGCGGTCCCTTCCCCGACTTCGCAGACATACCTCGACCCCTCCCCCAACGTCGTCGTTCGCCCCGACGGGGGCAAACTCATGTACGGAGCGCAGGTGGTGACGGAGTCGTCGTTGCACATTCAGCCGGGGACGACTCAGAGCGGAGATCAGATCACGGCCAGGGATACGTCCGGCAATCGCATCTCTGGATTCAACAAGGCAGGGGTTTTGTTCACCGAACGCAACACGGTTCCGGCTGATGGGGACCTCGTCGCCGGTGAGCTGACCTTCTGGCTCGATGACACAAACGGCGCTTGCAAGGCCATGTTCAAGGCCAAGCAGGCCGATGGAACGGTAAGGACGGGGAGCGTGAACCTGACGTGAGCTACGTGAGCGAAGTTCTTGCAGATAGCCCGCTTCTGTACTGGAGATTTGGAGAAGGCTCCGGGCTGACGGCGGCGGACACTTCCGGAAACGGACGAACAGGGACCTACAGCGGGGCGGGAATCACATATGGCGCGACTGGGGCCCTGGGTGCTAGCGGTGACACGAACACAGCGGTCACTACGGTTTCTGCTAGTTCCGGGCACATCGACTCGACCGCGAGCCTCGATCTCAGCGCTCTCTCCGTTATCTCGGTCGAGTGCTGGATGAAGACGACCTTTACTGCCGGTGACAACATGCTGACCGAGTTCTCTGTGGTGAACTGGTCGATCGAGAACGGCACGTTTGTCATCGACCCTAATGCGGGATCTGACTTTCAGATAGGCATGAGGTCTGCTGGTCAGCGTCTCGACTCCTTTACGCCGCGACCAAGCAATGGCGTCTACCACCACTACGTCTTCGTGCTCAACATCGGAACCGGAGACATAACCGCCTATGTCGATTCGGTGTCTCAATCGCTTACGGTTACTGGAAGCGCCACCTCGGGAACCTTCGGGAACATCGTTCTTCGGGTGGCTTCGCGAGCGGGTACCTCGTTGTTCTTGGATGCGACCCTCGACGAGTACGCCATCTATGGATCAGCGCTCTCCCAGGCAAGGGTGAGCGCCCACTACAACGCCGCGCTAACCAACCCTACTGCGAACCTCGCTCCCGTGATCTATGGACGCGGAGCGTGCTAGTTGGCGGCGGTCACCTACGCCGGCACGACCTGGAATACGACCGCTGGAGACAAGACGGTTGTAGCCACCCCCGCCGTTGGGGATGCCATCATCGTGATTGCGGGTACGTCAGGGCTGGCGGGAGGCACCATCTCCGTTTCCGACAACCAGGCCGTCGCCTCTACCTACACGCAGATCGACGTAGACAGAACTGGTTTCTCCACGACCGGAGTTTTGACAGCCTGGGTGCGTAACAGCCTTATCACCGCTGCCGCATCCACCACCTGGACGGCTACTCAAACGAGTTCGTCCGGCGGCGGGCTTGGAGTCATTCGCATCTCGGGCATTTCCATCGTGGGACTGGGGTCTATCCGGGGCAGCGGTGGGCAGTCCACGGGAACCGCTGGAACCACTCCTGCGCCAGTCTTGCTCGGACGTGTGGGGACGACGTTCTCCGGGACGCAGGCAGCATTGACCACGAATGTCGTGGTGAGCGTGGTCTGCAACGGAGCGACAGCAGCTTCCATGACCGTGCGCTCTTCACCTGCCTACACCGAGGACTTCGACAACGGCTACTCGACCCCAGGCACAGGCATGTGCATCAGCCACATAGCCTCAGGCGAGACGGCCTCCACCATCACCTGGGGCTCCACGTCAGCCACAGCGTTTGCGAGTATTGCTATCGAGGTGGATGCTTCGGTTCCCAAATACTCCTGGGTCGGTGACTCTGCCGCGTCCAATCGCACACTGAACGACTTCCAGCAGATGGCTGTCGGAAGGGCGGCGACTCGCTGATGTACATCCCCACCACAGTTCTGACCACAGGCAAGGACGCCGAGGTTGCCTACGCGGAGATCACGGCCAACGCTTCGATAACGGCTACGACTGAGGGAACCGCCAACACCGTCGTGACGGCCCCCGCCATCATCGCCGACGGCACGAGCGCGTACGTCATCCAGTTCTATGCGAGAGGGATCATCGCTGACACGGCTCTCGACAGGACTCTGGATGTTCTCCTCTATCAGGACGGAGCCTCGATCGGGTTCATGCAGCACGCCAGCACCCTTGTGGCCGGCAAGGCCAATGAGTTCCCTGGTCAGGGGTGGCGGAGAATCGTTCCCACAATCGGCTCCCATACCTACTCCATCCGCGCTTTCGTGTCGGCGGGAACTGGGACTATCGTGGCATCGACCGGAGTCATTGGGGGAACCGAGCCGGCGTTCATCAGGATCACGAAGGCCACATGATCCAGCACCGCTTCAGGCAACAGCGCATCTATGGCCGCAGACTGGTGGCGCTGCCTCGCCAGCGCAGGCACTTCCCTCGGACCAGGTCGTTTGGTGCTCGCTCTCGAGTACCGCGCCGTCACGTAACACGCTCCAGAGATCCTGATCCTCACCTAGCAGGGCGGGCCTAGATGGCCCGCTACATGCGTGGGTACGGGATGTACAAGCTGCGTCCGCCGACGGGCGGACCCGGCATCGCCTGGCACGGCCCAGGTGTCTACCTCACCTATCCGAACGTTGGGTTCCGCAGCCGCAAGCAGGCTCACTATCGCCTCGCAGCGCCTGTCGTTGTTACCCCAGTCGCGATTCCGACCTTCTATGGCCCGCAGGTCACGCTTGCTCCTCAACGCAGGGGCGTTTCGAAGTCAGAGCTTCGTGGCCCGGTAGTCATCGGTGCGGGCCTAGTCAACCCCGGCCTGCGGATCAAACTCACCTTTGGCAAGCGGGGCGCTCCCAAGAGCCGTCTCTCCCCGCCGGCAGTCGTTGGTGTCGCTCAGCTTTTCTTTGGCCCGCAGGTAGCTCTGACCTACAGCCGCAGGGGTCAGCCTAAGTCACGACTCCAACCACCCACTGACACGGTTGGACTGGAAGACCAGGGGCAGGTCTCCACCTGGCTGACCTACTCCCGTCGCGGGAGACCCAGCTATGAACTGCATCCACCAGCGGTCATCGGAGCAGGGATTGTCAATCCCGGACTGCGGATCAAACTCGTCTTCGGGAGACGCGGAATTGCAAAGAGCCGCCTCTTCCCGCCTGCGGTCACTGCCACTGGGGGGTCCTTCTTTGGCCCGAGCGTCACTCTTACTCCGTCCCGCAGGCCCAAGGCGACCTATGACCTAGCGGCACCAGTTGTCATCAACGTCGAGGGCAGCCTCGGTTGGATTGGAATCCAGCTTGCGCCATCGCGGAGAGGAACGCCCAAGAGCCGTCTCTCTCCGCCTGCTGTTGTCACAGTTGTCGTCCAGGTCTACAGCGGTCCCGCTGTCCACCTCGCGCGAATCAGGACACGGCGCACCGTATCCGAACTGCGTCCGCCCACTGACACCGTCGGGGCTGAAGACCAGGGTCGGATCAGCGTCCACCTCACCTACTCCCGCAGAGGCAAGCCCGTCTATGAACTCCGTCTTCCGACCGACACGATCGGCCAGGAGGACCAAGGCCGAGTCAGCATCAACCTCACATACCCGCGTCGGGGTAGGCCGATCTATGAGTTGCGTCCGCCCACGGACACGGTGGGTGCAGAGGACCAGGGGCAGGTTTTCGTTTGGCTGACCTATGGCCGGCGCGGCGCAACGACCTGGTTCCTCAAGCCTCCGACCGCTGTCCAGCAGCCGCCTGCCTACTTGCAGGTTCTGCCGCCATGGCTCGCGTACTCGAGACGCGGACGACCGACGTACTTCTTTTCCACTCCGGCGGTCATTGGCGCGGGAGTCGTCAATCCGGGTCTACGCATCAAACTGGCCTTCGGACGCAGGCCTGTTGCCAAGTCTCGGCTCTTCCCGCCGCTCAGAATCGCCGCAGGGCCAGCCAGCTTCGGGCCGCAGATCAACCTCACCCGCCCGCGCCGCCCGAAGACGCTCTCGGGTCTCGGCAAGCCCGCAGTTGTCGACCTGCTCGCCCCGCAGGGCGGAATCCTCATCTCCCTGGCTGCGTCCTTCCGAGGCCGTCCCAAGAGCAAGCTCAGGCCTCCGACTCGGATCTTCCCGTTCATCGCGCGCCCAATCCAGGTCTTCCTCGCTCCGCAGTCGAGGGGCACTCCGCAGTTCTTCCTGAGAGCGCCAACTGTCCTCAAGAGCAGCGGGACGCTCCAGGTCAATCTCACCTACTCGCGCAGGGGCAGGCCGCGTTACGCCCTCAAGCCTCCGACTGTCGTCCGTCAGGCCGTCGAAATCTATGGCCCAGAGCAGTGGCTGACCTACTCGCGGCGAGGACGCCCGCAGTCCCGGCTCACGCTCACCGCGATCGTCAGACGCGCTCCCTTCCGCGCAATCGCTGTTCACCTCACGCGGATCAAGCCTCCGCCGGTTCTCTCGGCGCTCAAGCCACCGACCGTGGTCGGAGCGCCAGTCGCGTTCTACGGGCCTCTCACGACGCTCGTTCGCATCCGACCTCCCAAGGTCATCCACATCCTGCGGCTCACCCTGGTGCGCTTCAGGCGGCCTCACGGGGATGTCTGCGGCTTCGACATCGCTACCAGCTTCGTGTGCAGCCTGGAAGTGCCGGGTTCCCAGGTCAGCGGAGGCACTCAAACGCGGTTCGGCATCTCAGGCTCATCCCGGGCTGGAAGTAAAGTGGCGGGCAGCGAGCAAGCAGGCGGAAGCGCGTCTGGATCCGACAGGAAGGCGACGTAGTGGCCGATTACACGCAAGGGACCCCCATCGAGATCTCGGACACCTTCACTGCCGACGGGGTGCTGACCAACCCCACCACGGTCACCTACACGATCCTCGGCCCCGACGGCGTCTCCACGGTGTACGTCAACGGAGACCCCGAGGTTACGAATCCTTCTGTCGGAGAGTTCCTGCTCTCGCTTGCACCTCCGGGAAACCCGGGTCTCTACTCGTACTCCGTCGTAGCGACAGGGGCAGTCGAGGCAGCCAGAGACGGGTCCTTCTACGTCATCCCCAACCCCGCCATCCCAGACCCGGATGTGGATTGGGCGGTTGTCGGGCCATGCCAGCCCTGGGCCTCATCGCAGGCGGTGTGGGATTGCTGCGGACAGCCGATGACCACGATCGGGGAGGGATCAGACCAGGAGGAATGCCCGGTCGACATGACCCAGTACGCGCTCGAGGCGTCGCAGGTTCTGTACGAGCTCAGCGCACGCCAGTTCTCCGGGTCATGTGAGAAGACGGTACGACCCTGCTCTCCGCGCTTCTGCGGGTTCCAGGTGCTCTCTCGAGGCTACGTCGTCTGGGACCCGTACCTCTGGAACCCGTACTGGAACAACTACAACTGGTGGTGGAACGGGACGGACTCCTGCGGGTGTGGGCCGCTGGACAGGATCAAGTTGTCGGGCTACCCGGTGCGGGAGATCACCGAGGTGAAGATCGACGGCGTCGTCATCGACCCCGAGACCTACCGTCTGGATGAGCGCCGCTGGTTGGTGAGAGTTCCCGACCCCGACGAGCCGGACATCGCTCTCTTCTGGCCCAACTGTCAGGCGATGGGCTTGCCGGACACGATGGCGGGAACGTTCTCGGTCACCTACCGCTACGGCCAGGATCCGCCGCCGCTCGGGATTCACGCTGCAGCGCAACTCGGTTGTGAGTTGTACAAAGCCTGCGCCGGGATGACATGCGCGCTACCCACTGGGACGACGCGGGTCAACCGGCAGGGCATCACCATCGAGCGTCTTGCGTTCACGTCCTGGGGGTTCATCTCCAAGAACCAGCGTGGTGTAGCGCCGGGGTGGAGGACAGGGCTGCCGCTCGTTGACACCTTTCTCAATACCTACAACCGCGCCGGCCTCCAACGCAGGCCCGTCTTCTGGGCTCCTGGCAGGCAGTACGCACGAACGGTGGGGCAGTGACGGTTGTTCTCAATCAGGCAGCATTGACGGCTCTTCTCGAATCGCAAGAGGGTCCAGTGGGGCGCTTCGTGCAACGCACTGCCGAGGCTGTTGTTGTTCACGCGCAGTCTCAGTTCGACGATTACTTCCACCACGTTCTTCCTGCGAGGCAGGACATCATCTTCAGCATGGACGGGTCTACGGCGACGGTTGGGTATAGCGCCAACACAGGGTCCAAGTCACAACGTCTAGCGACAGCGGAGGAGGAGAGAAGACTGGACAAGCCTCCTATCCAGCGGGCGCTGGAGTCTGTGCGTAATGGCGGGTAGCGGTCCCGACGACCTGCAACTGCTTGCGGAGGAATTCTTGGCTGCCTGTGTAGAGGCGCTGGATTCCATCCCCAGTGCTGTAGTGGGGCTTGGGGGTGCCCCACTACGGCAATACGTCTCTCCCGGCCAGTCGGCAGACGACTGCTGCCCGCAACTCACAGTCTGGGCGCAGGCCGTCTCCGAGTCCCCGCGCTCCCCTGGTTCCTTCATCGGCAAGAGCGCACGCGACAGCCAGATCAATGTGGTCTCGCTGGTGGCGAGAATCCTGCGCTGCGTCCCTACGGGACAGGGTGGGGAGCCTCCTGATCCCACGGACATGCAGGATGCGGCAGAGCAGATCAACGCAGACGGCTGGGCGCTCTGGAACCACCTCTACAACATGGTGAGAGCCGAGGAACTGTTTAGCCTATGCGGTGAGGTCTTCTGGGACGGATTGCGCTCGATCAACCCCTCCGGTGGGTGCGGTGGTTGGCAGCTTTTCCTTCGAGTAGAGCTCGATGGATATGAAGAGACCCTCTAACCCCCCAAGGGAGGGAGCATGAAGAAGTTTTCGGACGGGCTCGCCAAGGACAGGGACTTCGAGTTCCTTGGCGAGTTGTTCAAGTATGAACTCGTCCACTGGACAGTTGCGGTGGAGATCGCCGACGAGGCGGCGCAGACGAACGGCAAGGAGCCGAGCGTCAAGGATCAGATCCAGGCCGTCATTGACTCGATTCCGAACTTCATTGCGGACGAGAACGATGGCAAGACGAGGATGAAGGCGCTCCTCGAAGGCAAGGAAAAGCCGGTGCCCATCGGTCAGATCAACGACCTCTATGCGTGGCTGCTCGAGGTCAGCTCCGGCCGCCCTACCGAACAGCCCTCGCCCTCACCGTCTGGGCGTGGGAAAACCGTGAATACATAAAGGGACGCATAGCGATCAATGGCGGAGACACGGACAATCTCAGGCTGGAGGAGTTTCTCGACATCGGCTACTTCCTGTTGGTGGATTCCTTTATGACCGGAGGGATGAACTACATCGCCGCCAAAGAGGCGGCCGATTCTGCCATCTCAGGGGTCGCAGGCGCTCCTGCTCCGACCGTGGCGATTGAGGCACAGAACCAGGCGTCTCTCGCTCAACTCGAGGGCATGTTGAGGGGCGTGAAGTGAGCGAATTCATCGCCGAAGCACAGGTTCTCGTCGTCCCGAGCACAGCGGGATTCAGGGCTGAACTTCTCGCACAACTGACCGCTATCCAGCGCTCCATCCCGGGGCTTGTCATCCCGGTCTCTGGTTTCGACTCGGCAAGCCTGAGGACTGCGGCGGCAGGAGTGGTGGCGGCGTCGACAGACGCTACAGCGGCGATCAATGGGGAGACGGCGTCACTCACCCGGCTCTCCCGCTCCTCGGTGGAAGCAGCGGGGGCGCAGAAGATACTGGCAGCATCGCAACTTCAAGTCTCCACCGCTGCGAAGAATGCTGAGCGAGGAGTGTTCACTCAGGTGGCGTCCCTGGCTGGTCTGCGCGGGGCGGTCCTGGGTGCCAACAGCGCATTCATTCTCGGTGCCGCTGGTGCTATTGCCTTCTTCGGCTCCCTGCAACTGGCTGCCGGGGTGGAGCAGGATCTCGCCACCTTCCGAGTGACGGCGGGAGCGACGGCAGACGAACTCACCCGGGTCTCCGAGACAGCGCGAGAACTGGGAAGAGACATCTCGCTTCCGGGAGTCGGAGCGAGAGACGCCGTCCGAGCGATGTTGGCGCTGGCAAAGGCTGGTCTCTCCGTCGAAGACTCGATGGATGCAGCGAGAGGTGTTCTTCAGTTGGCAACCGCTGCAGAGATCGACAACGCCCTCGCCGCAGAGCTCGTCGCGAACTCTCTGAATGCCTTCGGTCTGGCGGGCGACAAGGCGGTCAAGATCGCAGACCTCCTGGCGAATGCAGCCAACGCTTCCCAGGCATCGCTCGAAGACATGGGGATCGCGCTCAGGCAGTCGGCGGCAAGCGCCCAGCAGGTGGGGCTGTCTGTCAACGACACCGTCGTGTTGCTCACACAACTTGCTCGAGCAGGCATCGCGGGCTCCGACGCAGGCACCACCCTGCGTGTGGCTCTCGCTCGCCTCATCGCTCCAACCAAGAATGCCGCTGTCGAGTTGCGCAAACTCGGAGTGGACCTACGCGACGCGCAGGGCAACGTCCGGCCTGACATCTTTGCTCAGATCGGCGTCGCTCTCCAGGGTGTTGACCGTGCGTCTCAGGACAACGCCTTCATCACCATCTTTGGGCAGAACGCTCAGCGCGTGGCCTCGATCCTGGCACGCCAAGGGGTGCCTGCTCTTCAGGACGCTCAGGTGGCATTGCGCAAGGAAGGAACGGCAGCAGAGGTGGCCGGGGCTAAGAACGAGGGGTTGGCGGGGAGTGTCGAGAACGCCAAGAACCAGTTCGCTGCCTTCTCTCTCGAGGTTGGACAACTCGCAGCTCCCCTAGCAGCTCTAGGCCTGGATGCCACGGCACTTCTCTTCGGGACGTTGGCTGACTCCCTTCATGGCATTCACGAGGCATGGAAGCAGCAGATAGACGATCTGGGAGAGGTAGCGGCCACGTTCAAGCTACTGAGTGATGAGAGTGGCTTCACGGAGTTTGTTCGGACCGTGGACGAGGGCGGAAAGGCATTCCAGGATGATCTTGAGCGCGCAGGACGCGCAGCTAAGGGATTCGTCAGTGATCTGTTCGGAGTAAGTACCTCGGCCAAGGCAGCAGAGCCTCCTCTGGCGAAACTGTCCCAGACCGCCATCACCTTTGCGCGTGACGCCGGGGACGCAACGACAGCAGCGTCACGGTTGGCTAGTTCTCTGGACGAGATCGCCAAATCGGGTCGTGCTGCCTCGGCGAAGGCTGTTCTCAACCTCGATATCGAATCCGCCAGAGCGGGTGGGAGTGACCAAGACCTTCTGGGACTCCTGCGAGAGCGAGAGGACAACCTACAGGCGTTCATTGACCGCCTCTCCAAGCGCGAGCAGACGAAGGCTGTGGTCGAGACTCTCACCAAAGCCAACCAGGACCTCGCCAATGTACGCCAGGAGATTCAGTCGCTCCTCGACCAGCGTGCTCAGGACACGGAGCGGGCGGCGAACGACGCAGAACAGGCACGCAGCAAGGCTGACTCAGCATTCCTCGATCTCCTGCAGGGCAAGCGTGACGCAAGGGAGCGCTTCATCTCCCAGGCCGAGGGAACAAAGTCGCTGAAGGACGACATCATCCTTCGTCTGCGCTTCGTCAACCTTCTGAACAAGCAGATAGAGAATATCCGCAAGACGGTCACTGACGCGAAGGTGCGAGCGTCTGTGATCGCTGGACTGACTGCGCAGTTGGTGCAGATCGGCAACGAGCTCAAGAACCTCCGCAAGGCGCAGCGAGAGGCTCTGGTTGCAGCTGCAGAGGAGCGTCAGCAGCGAATCGAGCAGTCGGTACAACTCGACATCGATTTTGCTCAGATCACAGGCAACCGCTCAGCCGAGATCCGGGCGCGTCAGCGTCTCATCACGCTGCTCAAGAAGGAACTGAAAGAGGTCAAGAAGGGCACGAACGCCTGGAAGGAACTGCGCAACGCCATCGCCGAGCAACAGCAGGCGATCAAGGATGCGCAGGAGCAGAACAAGCAGACCGGACAAACTGTGCAGCAGTCGCAGTTCTCTTTCCTGCAGACGCAGCAAGGCTTCGCAGCCAACCTGCTCGGCAACCTCATCCCCGGCTTCGCAACGGGTGGACTCGTAGGTGGATCGGGGCAACAGTCTGCTGGTGATCTGCGACAAAGCGCCGAGGGTGCCGGGGCGTTGACTCGTGATCGCGGTGTAAGGCCCGTCCAGGTGGACACCACCAACGCCATCCTGCGCAGGATTCTCGCCGCCCTCAACAACCTGAACGGACGCGCCAGCCATCCCGAGGCGCGCTATCAGAACCGGGTGGCGGGCTCCAACATGGACACGATCGGGGGTGTGTAGTGGCTGACGTGGGCGTCGTATACACGCTGACCACCCCGGGGCCGGACATCACCTTCAATGCCACGACCGTGCCCTTCAACCATCGGGACCAGTACTACATCACTGAGATCCGGGGGCTTGGCTCTGCTGCGTTGCGCATACCCTGGGACCCCGTTCCCCTCGGGGACGGAGCGCTTATACACCCGTCCTACTTCGGGCCGAGGCACATCCAGATCGAGGGCACCATCCTCGTGCAGTCGACCTACATCGAGAACTCAGTCGTAGTGATCCGAAACGGCATGGAGGATGACCTCTCCGACGCTCTCAACTCCATCATGTCTCCGGCAACCGGGACGCTTGCCTTCACACCGCAAGGGGAGTCGGCGCGCTCCATCACCGTCAACTATGAGGTAGGCGTGGAGTACACGCACTCCGCCAACTACCGCGAGCTCCAGTTCTCCTTCGGGCTGATCGCAGCGAGTCCTTCGACGTGAGCGACCTCCGGGTCTCGCTGGACGGGGTGGACTTCTCAGGCTGTGCGCTCGAGGGCTCGGCCACGCGCCGGCTCAACCGCCCGTCCCTGGCCACCATCAAGATCCCGATGGACTGCGCTGCTGGATGCGGTGGTCCTGGGCAGAGGCTGAAGATCTCCTTCGACGCAGGCGGATCAATTTTTTTTCACGGGATGGTCATGGACTGGGAGTTGGAAGGCGGAGAGGACGACGGCTACATCGTGATGAACGCGATGGACCCGATGGAGTTGTGGCAGTGGCGAGTCGCACGCGACGACACCGGGGACTTCACCGTCCCCACCTTCATCGAGGACTACAACTTCGGCCCGGACATCATGTACGACATCCTCCAGAACACCGAGGGTGACTCGACCGCGCAGGGAAACGCCGGGCTCTCACCGCCCGTCACTGCCGAGGGGCCGATGTTCCTCACGCTTGGCACCACCCCTGCCCCGGGCTGTGACCTCACGGGAGCGCCTGTCGACTGGCCCATGACCATCGCCCAGGTCTTCTCGCTCCTCGCATCTACGGGCTGCCTGGACGTGGTCATCACCCCGACCGATCCCGGTGGAGACATCCTCGGGACCGTGGACTTCTACAACGGAGACTTCGGGACAGACTTGTCAGGCGCGGTGGTGTTCGAGTATGGGACCGGAGCGCTGAACGTCAGGGCTGCTCGCTGGAACCAGGATATGAGCCAGGTCATCAATAAGAACTGGTACTACCTCGGCCCGAGGGTCGCCACCGAAGCTGACCCTGCGGGAGACCAGCACTGGCGGGCCAACATCACCGGCTTCGATCCCAACCTCGCCTACCCTCCGGGCGGCCAGTCCGTCGATGCGAGCAACAACCCGGTCGGGCCTCCCTGGACAGACAACCAACTTGGAGAGTGCACCTACGACTCCCGCATTGCCTACGGGGTGAGGATGCAGGTCAACATCTACGACGGCAGGGGAGACGAGGCGCTCGTCGGGCGTGACCTCTACCGCCGGCTCTGGCAGGCGGAGTCATGGCTGCGGCAGAACCCGCGCACCCTCATCCATGTCACTCCCATACGAGGGACGCAGATCGGGACGTTCGACATCGGAGACCTCGTCGGGGTCACGATTGGCTCAGGAATCTGCGGTGGCATCGAGGGTGCCCAGCGCGTCTACCAGTACACCATCTCCTGGGATGCCGACGGCCCCTTCGAGTTGTCCGAGCTCCAGACCTCCTCCGATGTCGGGGTGGAGACAGGCGTATGACGCGCCCTATCTACGAGCCGAACCTGACGAGGACGGACGCCTACCTCGACTACCAGCAACAGCAGTTGTATCGCCGACCTATGCCCACCACCTGCCCGTGTCCGGTGGAGTGGGCCTTGGTTCAAGATGCCTCCTCGGACACGATCAATAACAACACCCTCACAACGGTCACGTTCGAGAGCTACGCCATCGCCTCGAGTGCCACTGCCATCCAGATCAATACCGCCACGATCCCCTTCAAGTTGGTAGAGGCGGGCTGGTATCACTTCTGGGTCGACGTGGAGTGGTCGGGTGCCGGCTTCACAGACGTGCGCATGGCGATCATGTCCAAAGCCGGAGGCGGCTTCTGGCTCAACAACAACGACACCACATTCCTGCCGCGAACCGTCATGTCTGACCCCTACGTGGCGGGCACAACGGGATCATGGGGTCCGCTCTATGCCAACTGCAGTTCCGGGAACTCGATCAACGTCGGGCTCAAGGTGCAGCAGGCCTCCGGCGTGTCCAAGACAATGACCGGAGTGCACTACTCCGTCATCTATCTTGGTCCTGCCATGGACATCCCAACCTATAACGCAAACTGGTATGCAGACAATCTCGTAGCTTTCTAGGGGAGAGGTACGTGAACGAAATAGGGGGAGGAGCATCACGCAGCACTGATCCGGCGGCGGGGACATCCTCGGCTACCGATGTCAGCCTGCGGGAGTACCTGTCAGCCGCGATCAACGAGTCTCGGCGTGAGTGCCGGGACGGCATCGCAAACCTGGAGCGCCACTTCGATGAGATCCAGGACCACAACAAGCAGACGCTGGAGGCTTTCCGTAGCGATGTCTCGCGGCGCTTCGATGGGGTGAACGAGTTCCGAGACGCGCTCTCCGACCTCTCGGCGCTCATGGCTACCAAGGACAACCTGGGCCGGGTGGAGGAGAAGTTCGCAGCCCTTGCTCAGGGCATCAGCGATCGAGTGACCATGCTCGAGCGCCGTGCCGACCAGGGTGAGGGCAAGGAAGCAGGATCGAGAATCACCTACGGGAACATGGCAGCACTGATCGCTGTGGCAGCAACCATCCTCGGAATCATCGTGGTCGCGACCAACTACCTATCCGGTCATTGATGAGCCATGCCGTCGCCCAGATCATCCTCACCCTGATTCTCTTGTGCGGGGCGGTCGTGTTCGTGCTTCTCGATCAGCAGGAACTAGCGGTGGCGCTCGTAGGTGCTGTTGCTGGTCAAGGGGCAGCCGTTGGCGTGTCCAGCGCCCTCAATGGCAACAGCAAGCACTGAGCATCCACGCGCTGAGTCACACTTGAGGGGTCTAGACACAGGAGGAGCCAATGGCTTCGTTTTTCCATTCCTTCTTCAACGACCAGCGGGTGCAGGTTGTGCTCTTGCTGGTGGCGCTCGACCTCTTGCTCGGGGTCATCGCCGCGTTGAAGAAAGGTGACTTCCGGTTGTCGTTCGTGGCGGACTTCGCTCGCAACGACATCCTCGGCAAGGTGGCCCCGTTCGCGGTGCTCTATGCGGGCTATCTCTACGCCGGCTCGGCCGACATCGTCATCCCCGGGTTCGACCTCGAGGTAGCGATGAACGCGGCGTGGGTCATCGTGCTTGCCGCTCTCATCGGCTCGCTGCTCGGCTCCATCAAGGAACTCGGGCTGTCGGCGCTGCCAGAAGAGGTTGCGGGACCGGATCCAGCCTCACCCGTGGTCCCACCCAACGCCTGAAACACAAAGACCCGGCACCGAGGGGGTGGGACCGGGTCTTGTGGGTCAGTCCAACTGAGAGGAGAACTGACTGGGGTTCCCTTGGGGAGGGAATGGTGGTCTCACCATACCACTCCTGAGAATTTTTTCTAGTGGGGCTGAATCTCAGGGGTAGCGCGTCACCGCAGGCACTCCGAAGCGCGAGCGCATGTGCGAACTGACTGAGTTGCCCCAGCACGACGAGCAGGCCGCGTATCCATCGAACGAGTACGGCGTCGAGTGCCCCGGCCAGCCATGCGCGAGGAAGCGCGCGTAGTACGCGATTGCCTCGTCCCAGGATCCGAATGAGGGAACGCTCCATGCGGAGCCACAGTTACCGAGTCCCCAGGCGTTGTAGCCACCCGGGCCGCAGGCGGCGAAGCCGAGACTCGACTCCGACTCCGCGACCGCAGCCATGAAGTAGGGGCTGACGTGGTAGCGCCGGCCCCAGCGCTCGAGGCTGACCCCTGTCCCTTCCATCGGTGTCCCGGCGAGGCCGTGATCGAGGCGGGAGATGACCTGACCTATCGAGTGCTGCCAGCGCTCGGTCAGTCGACGGGAAGAGAGCGCACGCTTGCTCCACACCACCGCCAGATACCTCGCGTCCGGGCAGTTGCGAGGCTTGCGCCAGGTCGGGAGCTCGGCCCCGCGCGCTAGCTGGTGGTGGATGAAGCGGCCACGATAGAAGGCGACCCCAGCTCGGGCGTATGGACATCGGGCGGGGTTTCTGTCAGCGGCAGGCTGTGAGAAAAGGACCCCGCCCGATGATGTGGCCCCCGCCCCTCCTGCACCGAGGACCTCCACCGCAGAAGTCGGCTCTTCCCTCGGCGAAACGGGAGCCTGTCCTTTGAAACCTACCCCAACTAGCAGGCCGACGAAACAGACCGCGAGAACAGGTTTCACTTGGCCGCTTTTCGCCGCCGAGCCCGACGGGCAGCGTCACGTCGGCAGGCACGACAAAGGCGGCGACCTTTGTGGAAGGCTGTGTTTTCTTCGGTGTAGCGATGGCCGTTTCTACAGAAGTCTGATCGTTGGGCATGGAAGGCGGTTAGGTGTTCTGTCTTGCTCGTGAGAACCAAGTGCGCGGGGTTTACACAGAGCTTTTCTTCGCAGACGTGGTGAAGTATCTCGTCATCTCGGAGCGCACGTCCGATAGCTAGTTCGTAAGCAAAGCGATGCGCGCGCTGCCGTCGTCCTCCATCCCGCTCGATGATTCCGTATAGGTACTTCCCTGAGTTAGTCCACCCTCGCCACAGCCAGCATGCTGTTGAGCCACCTATCGCTGCGCGATCGAAGAACCTCTTTCGTTCCTTCGCCGTGACGAAACCCGCTGCGACAAACTTCAGGCGCTCCGCTCCCCCATTTGCTCTCTCCCGTTGTTACGAGAGTCGGCAGCGCGGAGGCGCTCTTCACGCTTGGAGGCGTGGTAGTGGTCGAAACCAGCGAACACGAGCTTGAACATCTGCCCGCCAACGTACACCACGGCAACGGACAAAGGGAAGAGAAGCCAGGCGTTCATTCGTGGAAGATATCACGGATTCCGTGGGCTTCATGGTGACACGCGGCGCACAACCAGGACAGGTTGGAAGCCTCGTCCGATCCTCCCTGGCTACGAAAAATTCGATGGTGGGCATGAATTCCGGGGCGGAGCTCGCAGGCATCGCACGGCTCCCCGATGTGCTCCAGGTGGAAGCGCCGTAGCGCGTCAGGGTCCTTGATGCGCTTGGGTCTCTTGAAGTCCGAGACGTTCACGTTCCTCCCTCACCGCCCTCCAGACGTTCTCTGCCTGACACGTCTTGCATAGGAATTCTGTCTTGCGGAACGGATAGAGCGTGCGGTGCTCCCCCACGTCGTCGA
>Ga0070680_100001263_pt1 | contig 18277 bp, 15 predicted proteins | sample KBSC73BmetaG_FD_64672 | JGI IMG/M metagenome (GOLD analysis project Ga0070680, IMG submission 64672) | Corn rhizosphere microbial communities from Kellogg Biological Station, Michigan, USA - KBS C7-3B metaG | ecosystem: Host-associated > Plants > Roots > Rhizosphere | place: USA: Michigan...
GCTCGCGCTGCAACACGGTGGCGCGAGCTCCTTGTCATCCTGAGCGAAGCGAAGGATCTCGGCCGCACCACTGTCATCCTGAGCGAAGCGAAGGATCTCGGCCGCACCACTGTCATCCTGAGCAAAGCGACGGATCTCGCCGCCTGTCGACGATCGAGCGAGCGAAGCCACGGTCGGGTGGCCGGCTGCCGCAATCGGAGCGGAGCACGCGGCCCGGCCGCGCCTTTGCGCGCTCGGCGGTGGCCGAGATCCTTCGCTGCGCTCAGGACGACAGTGGTGCGGACGTCAGGCCGATGCCCGCGCCCCGCGCCCGAGGCTCTCGCGCAGCTCGTCGGTCGCGCACAGTGCGCCGACTTCGATGCCGTTCCAGTTGCGCAGGCGAACGTTGCTCAAGCCGGCGAGCAGCTTGGCGTCGTCGCCGTCGAGCTCGACGAAGGCCTCGATCGTCGCCGCCATCGCGACCTCGGCGGCGCGCGCCGTGTTGCCGTCGTCGATCTTGATCGCGACGCCCAGGCCGCGCTCGGGAAAGGCGGCGCAGAACACCGCTTCGGCGCCGACCTTGCAGTAGACGCGCTCGCCGAGCGCGCGCATCACCTGCGTGTCGAAGCGCTCGCTGCCGGCGGCCATGAACGGCTCGCGCGCGACCGCGGCGCGCAGCCGCGCCGCTGCGCGTGCGTGCCCGGGCCTGAGGCCGGTGCCGCTGCCGGCGCGCGCGAAGGCGAGCGCGAGCCGGTCGAGGGGAATCGCGAAGGTCGGGATCGAGCAGCCGTCGATGCCGCGCGGCGCGTTGCCCAGATCGTGTCCGGTGGTCGCCTGCAGCGCCTCGGTGATGGCGCGCATCACCGGGTGGCGCGGCGCGACGTAGCCCTTCGCGTACTGGCGCACGTGGCCGCCGCCCGAGAGCATGCAGGCGAGGCAGAGAAAGCCGGCGTGCTTGCCCGAGCAGTTGTTGTGCAGCGCGCTCGGCTCCCGGTGCTCGGCAGCGATCGCGTGCGCGACCGGCCCTTGGCGCGGCCAGTGCGTGCCGCACTCGAGCGCCGAGACGTCGAGGCCGGCCTTGGCGAGCATGCGCTCGACGACCGCGACGTGCTCGGGCTCGCCGTTGTGCGACGCGCACGCGATCGCGAGCTCCTGGTCGTCGAGCTCGAGGCGGTCGGCAGCGCCGCTCTCGACGAGCGGGATCGCCTGCAGCAGCTTCACCGCCGAGCGCGGAAAGACGGCGCGCTCGACGTCGCCGAGCGCGACGGCGCGGCGGCCGTCGGCGTCGACGACGACGACCGCGCCGCGGTGCGCAGATTCGCGGGTCGCGCCGCGCAGCGCTTCGACGAGGATCGGGTTCGATGTCGGTGCGCCGGCCATGGCCGCACTGTAGCGCTCGATCGACAACAATCGCCGCCCACGCCATGGACGACACGCGCCTCGCCGGCATCGACTTCACCTGCAGCCCGTCGCGCGCCAAGCCGATCACGATCGCGATCGGCCACCTCGCCGGCGACCGGCTGCAGCTCGAGCAGGTGCTTGCGCTCGACACGCTCGGCGCGTTCGAGCGCTGGCTCGCGACGCCCGGCCCATGGCTCGGCGCGTTCGACTTCCCGTTCGGCTTGCCGCGCGTGTTCGTCGACGCGCACACGCTCGGCGACACGTGTGCCGAGGTGATCGCCGCCGTGCACGAGCGCTGGCCGACGCGCATGGCGTGGCGTGCGGCGATCGACGCGTGGGGCAACACGCGGCCGCGCGGCAGCGCGCTGCCGCACCGCGCGAGCGATCGCGCCTCGGCGGTGCTGCCGACGAGCGCGCTGCAGACGCGCTACGTGCCGGTCGGCCTCATGTACTACGAAGGCGTGCGGCGCCTGGTCGCGAGCGGCGTCACGATCCGCGGCATGCACGACGGCGATCGGCAGCGCATCGCCGTCGAAGGCTATCCGCGCCGGCTGGCGCACGCGCTCATCGAGCGGCGCTCTTACAAGAACCGCGACTTGCCCGACCGCCGCGACGCGCGCGAGGCCATCGTTCGCGCGCTCGAGAGCGAACCGGGCGAGCGCGGCTTCGCGCTCGCGCTCGCTCCGGGGCTGCGCGATTCGCTCGTCGGCGAGGCGAGCGGCGACCGGCTCGACGCCGTGCTCTGCCTGGTGCAGGCCGCGCGTTGCGCGCGGCTGCCGAACCTGGGGCTGCCGGCAGCCTTCGACCCGGTCGAAGGCTGGATCCCGGCGACCTGACCGGCGCGCCTCCTCGGCTCGGCGCGCGATCCCAGCCGCGCCGGAGGATGCGCCGGCGGAATCGCCGTGCGCGCCGGGCGGAGCAGAGGAAGCGGAGCAGAGGAAGCGCGCTTCGCCATCTCGCCCGGTCGGCAAGGCCGTGCCCCGCGCTCGTCTGCTAAGGTGGTTCAAGACTTCGCCCGCAGCCGTTCCCTCGCATGGATCTCGCCTCCTGGTCGGCCGTCGCCGGCCTGTTGCTCCTCGTCATGGCGCTCGGCGATTCGGTGCTCGCGCGCATGCCGGTCAGCACGTCGATGCTCTATCTCGCGGTCGGCGCCGCGGCGAGCCCGCTCTGGCTCGGCTGGGTCCACCTCTCGGCCGAGACCCACGCGCACGCGCTCGAGCGCACGGCCGAGATCGTGCTTCTCCTCTCGCTCTTCGGCTCGGGCCTGAAGATGAGCCTCGGCCTGCGCGACGGCCGCTGGCTGCTGCCGCTGCGCCTGGCGACGCTGTCGATGGTCGTGACCGTCGCGCTGGTCGCGATCGTCGGCGTCGTCGGGCTCGGCCTGTCGCTCGGCGTCGCGATCCTGCTCGGCGGCATCCTCGCCCCCACGGACCCGGTGCTCGCATCCGAGGTGCAGGTCGCCGAGCCCACCGACCGCGACCGCCTGCGCTTCGCGCTCACCGGCGAGGCCGGGCTCAACGACGGCAGCGCCTTCCCCTTCGTGCTGCTCGGCCTCGGCCTGCTCGGCCTGCACGAGCTCGGCGATTCGCTCTCGCGCTGGATCGCCGTCGACGTCGCCTGGGCCGTCGCTGCCGGCATCGGCATCGGCGCCGCCCTCGGCACGCTGATCGGCCGGCTCGTGCTGTTCCTGCGCCGCACGCACAAGGAGGCGATCGGCCTCGACAACTTCCTCGCGCTCGGCCTGATCGGCCTGGCCTACGGCCTGGCGAGCCTCGCCCACGCCTACGGATTCCTCGCCGTGTTCGCGGCCGGTGTGGCGATGCGTCGGGTCGAGCAGCGCGCGAGCGCCGAGGCGGCCGGCGCGGCGGCCAGCCGAGCGCCGGACGGCGGCGACGCGGCGTCGCTGCAGGCGCGCTCGATCGCGCACGTGGCACGTGCGCACGCCGATCCCGACCCGCGACGCGCCGCCGACGCCGCGACCGATCCGCAGCACGCGCCGGCGTATCTCGCGCACGCGATGCTGAGCTTCAACGACCAGCTCGAGCGGATCGCCGAAGTCGCGGCGGTGCTCGCCGTCGGCACGATGCTCTGGGCCGTCGACTGGAGCCGCGCTTCGTGGTGGCTGATCGCCGTCTTCCTGATCGTCATCCGGCCGCTGTCGGTGCTCGTCGGACTGGCCCGCTCGCGGACGTCGACGACGCAGCGTGCGCTGATCGGCTGGTTCGGGATCCGCGGCATCGGCTCGCTCTACTACCTCGAGTACGCGATCCGTCACGGTCTGCCCGGCGACGCCGCGGCGACGATGACGGCGCTCGTGCTCTCGACCGTCGTCGCCTCGATCGTCTTGCACGGCCTGTCGGTGACGCCGCTGATGAATCTCTACGAGCGCCGCAAGCTCGCGCGACGCAAGGCGGCGTGATGGCGGCGCGGCCGGATTCCGTCGCGTCGCCGGCAACCGTCGAGCCGGCCGCCGACGCGTGGTTCGCGCTGCAGGGCTGGCAGCCGTTCCCGTTCCAGCGCGAGGTCTGGGCGGCGATGGCCGAAGGCACGAGCGGCCTGCTGCACGCCACGACCGGCTCGGGCAAGACCTACGCGGTCTGGTTCGGCGCGCTCGCGCGTGCGGCGGCGCTCGGCGTGCCGATGCGCGGCGCTTCGGCACCGCCGCTGGGCGTCGTCTGGCTGACGCCGATGCGCGCGCTCGCCGCCGACTCGGCGCGGGCGATCCGCGCGCCGCTCGACGATCTCGGCGTGCCGTGGTCGATCGGCATCCGCACCGGCGACACGCCGCCGGCCGAGCGCGCGCGGCAGGACCGGCGCTTTCCGACGGCGCTCGTGACGACCCCGGAATCGCTGAGCCTCATGCTGACGCGCGAGGCGGCGCGCGACGAGCTCGCCGCGGTGCACACGGTGATCGTCGACGAGTGGCACGAGCTGATGGGCACCAAGCGCGGCGTGCAGGTGCAGCTCGCGCTCGCGCGGCTGAAGCGGTGGCACCCCGGCCTCGTCGTCTGGGGCCTGTCGGCCACGCTCGGCAACCTCGACGAAGCGATGCAGGTGCTGCTCGGCCACGACCGCGGCCTGATCGTGCGCGGCCGGATCGAGAAGAACCTCGTCATCGACACGCTGCTGCCCGCCAACCCCGGGCGCTTCTCGTGGGGCGGGCACCTCGGCAAGCAGATGCAGATGCCGGTCGTCGAGGAGATCGAACGATCGGCGACGACGCTCGTCTTCGTCAACATGCGCTCGCAGGCCGAGGCGTGGTACCAGTTCATCCTCGATGCGCGCCCCGAGTGGGCCGGGGTCGTCGCGCTGCACCACGGCTCGCTCGACAAGGAGGTGCGCGACTGGGTCGAGCTCGGCCTGAAGGAAGGGCGCCTGAAGGCCGTCGTCGCGACCTCGTCGCTCGACCTCGGCGTCGACTTCCTGCCGGTCGAGCGCGTGCTGCAGATCGGCTCGGCGAAGGGCGTCGCCCGCCTCCTGCAGCGTGCCGGCCGCAGCGGCCACGCGCCGGGCCGGCCGAGCCGCATCACGCTCGTGCCGACCAACACGCTCGAGCTCGTCGAGGCGGTCGCGGCGCGGCGCGCGGCGACCGCCGGCCGGATCGAGAAGCGCGCCACGCCCGACAAGCCGTTCGACGTCCTCGTGCAGCACCTCGTCACGATCGCGCTCGGCGGCGGCTTCACGGCCGAGGAGATGTACGCCGAGGTGAAGGGCGCGTGGGCATACCGCAAGCTGACGCGCGCCGAGTTCCAGTGGGCGCTCGACTTCGTCGTGCAGGGCGGCGAGAGCCTGCACGCGTATCCGGAATACCACCGCGTCGTCGACGTCGAGGGCGTCTATCGCGTTCCGGATCGCGCCATCGCGCGCCGCCACAAGCTCAACGTCGGCACGATCGTCAGCGACGCGCAGGTGCAGGTGAAGTACCTCTCGGGCGGCAGGATCGGCGTCGTCGAGGAGGGCTTCGTCGCGCGCCTGAAGAAGGGCGATTGCTTCGTCTTCGCCGGCCGGCCGCTCGAGTTCGTGCGCGCCGAGGAGATGACGGCCTACGTGCGGCGCGCCGACGGCCAGAAGGCGTTCATGATCGCCTGGGCCGGCGCGAAGATGCCGCTCTCGAGCGAGCTCGCCGATTCGGTGATGGACGTCCTCGCCGACGCCGCCCAAGGCGACTTCTTCGACCCGGAAATGGAGGCCGCGCGGCCGATGCTCGAGACGCAGATGGCGCTCTCGCGCATCCCGACGCCGAAGACGCTCCTGATCGAGATGCTCGACTCGCGCGAGGGCAGGCACCTGTTCCTCTATCCCTTCGCGGGCAGGAACGCGCACATCGGCCTCGGCAGCCTGCTCGCGTGGCGGCTCGCGAAGAGCCAGCCCAACACGTTCTCGATCGTCATCAACGACTACGGCCTCGAGCTGCTCTCCGCCAGGCCGATCGACCCGACGCCGCTCGTCGACCAGAGCCTGTTCGACGAGGGTGACCTGCTGCACGACGTGCTCGCGAGCCTCAACTCGAGCGAGCTGGCGCGCCGCCGCTTTCGCGAGATCGCGCGCGTCGCCGGCCTGATCAGCCAGGGCTATCCCGGGCAGCCGAAGTCGACGCGCCAGCTGCAGGCGTCGAGCTCGCTCTTCTACGAGGTGTTCCGCAAGTACGACGGCGGCAACATGCTGCTGAGCCAGGCCGAGAACGAAGTCCTCAGCCAGGAGCTCGACATCAAGCGGCTGGCGCAGGTTCTGAAGAGGATGCGCGAGCAGCGCGTCGTCTTCGTCGAGCTCGCGGTGCCGAGCCCGTTCGCGCTGCCGCTCATGGTCGAGCGCTTCCGCGAGAAGCTCACCACCGAGAAGCTCAAGGACCGGCTCGAGCGGATGCTGAAGGAGATGGAGAAGGAGGCCGGGCGGGAATGAGAGATTGGCGAGGGCGGCGCAGGTCGATTAGGCTCGCGTCGAAACGGCACTCCAGGAGAGACACACCATGCGGCACCGAGGCAGTTGTCATTGCGGCGCCATCGCTTTCGAGGTCGAGGGAGAGATTGCGAGCGTCATGGCCTGCAACTGCTCGATCTGCCAGCGCAAGGGGTCGCTTCTCTGGTTCGTGCCGCGCGAGCAGCTCGAGCTGCTGACCCCCGAAAGCGCCTCGCGCGTCTACGAGTTCAACAAGCACCGCATCCGGCATCGCTTCTGTCCGACCTGCGGCATCCACCCGTACGCGGACGGGACGGACCCGAAGGGCAACGCGATGGCGGCGGTGAACGTGCGCTGCATCGAGGGGATCGATCTCGACGCGATCCCGGTCACGCATTTCGACGGCCGCGCGAACTGAGCGCAGCCGGGCTTCGTCCGACGCGACATGACCTGCCGATCGGGATCGCTCAGGGTTTGTCGCGAAGGCGAGGGGTGGGCTTCAGCATAACGTTTGCTGCGACGTGCACGACACGTCACCACCACATCCGGAGGCGCCAACAGGCGTTGCCGGAGCCAATATCCGGAGGACATATGAAGAAGCGTATGGAACGGTGCTCAGCGCTCGCTGGTGCCGCGCGAATCGTCATGTTGGGTGCGGCGGTCGCCGGTGCCCAGGCCGCTCTGGCCAGCCCGCCCGAACTGCGTTCCGAAGAAGGCCAACTGGTCCTGCCGAACGTGCGGGTCGAGCAATCGGCACGGCCCGTCGATGGGCAAGGCACCGGGCGCGAAGTCGGCATGAAAGCCTACAAGGACCCGGACACCGGCAAGCTGCGCAAGGCCACGCGGGAAGAGTTGCAGATCGAAGCGCAGACGGCCCCGCCGTCCAACAACGCGGCCGGCGCAACGGTCAAGACGGCCCCGAACGGGCGCAAATCGGCCCGGCTCGATGAATCGTTCATGTCGTATGCCGTCGTGCGCAAGGGCGCGCAGGGCAAGCTCGACATGCTCTGCGTCACCGGTGAAAGCGAGGCGCACAAGGCGCTGACGAGCAGCCCCGTCGCGAAGGAGCATCGCCATGCGCAATGAATCCTTGTTGCGCGGCGTACTCGCGTCGTCGTTGCTCGCTCTCGTCGGCCTGGCGCATGCGGCCGCGACGATCACCATCGTCAACGGCAACGCGCCGGGTATCGGCTTCAACGATCCCACTCCGGTCGCGCCGGTGGGCGGCAATCCCGGAACGACGCTGGGCCAGCAGCGCCTGAACGCCTTCCAGTATGTGGCATCGCTCTGGGGTGCGAGACTGGACAGCAGCGTCGAGATTCGCATCCTCTCGACGTTCGAGCCGCTCTCGTGCAACGCGACCAGCGCGGTGCTCGGGTCGGCCGGTCCGCGGGACGTCGAGTCCGACTTCGCGGGCGCACCGGTGGCCGGCACCTGGTATCACGTGGCGCTGGCCAACAAGCTCGCGGGTGTCGACCTCTTCCCGTCGGCGCTCGATGTTCCGGGAGGAGGCGGTGCCGACATCCGCGCGCGCTTCAATTCGCGCCTGGGCCTGTTCGGCGACTGCCTGCCGGGCTCTCCGTTCTACCTGGGTCTGGACGGCCAGCACGGAACAGCGATCGACCTCGTCGAAGTACTTCTGCACGAGTTCGCGCATGGCCTCGGCTTCTCGACGGTCACGAGCGGATCGGACGGCACGTACCTTTTCGGTCAGCCGAGCATCTACGACTACTTCGCCTTCGACAACTCATCCTCGAAGACGTGGGTTCAGATGTCCGACGCGGAACGCGCGGCCTCGGCAGTCAACCCACGGCAGGTGGTCTGGATCGGCGCCAACGTCACCGCGGCAGCGCCGCTGGTGCTCGTGCCGGGCACGCCGCAGCTCGAGGTTCGTGCGCCGTCCTCGGTGGCGGGCGTGTACCTCGCCGGCGCGGCGTCGTTCGGTGCGCCGCTGCAATCGCCCGGGCTCAACCGCCAGGTGATGCCCGTGGTCGAGAACGGCTTCCTCGGTCAGGCGTGCAACGCGCTGGACAGCGAGAACGCAAAGGCAGTGAAGAACCGCATCGCATTCGTCGTGCGAGGCACCTGCGCCTTCACCGTCAAGGCGGCGAACGTGCAGGCGGCCGGCGCGGTGGGGATGATCGTGGTGGACAACGTCGCGGGTTCGCCGCCGACCGACCTTGGCGGCACGGATCCGTCGATCACGATCCCGGCCGTGCGCATCGCGCTCGCCGATGGCATCAAGCTGCTCTCGGCGATGCACCTGACGCCGGGGAACCGCAGCTCGGGCGTGGTCGCAGTACTCGGCATCGATCCGACGCAGTTGGCCGGCGCGGACAGGAGCGGGCGGGTCATGCTGTACACGCCGAACCCGTTCCAGCCCGGCTCGTCGGTGTCGCATTGGGACACGAGTGCGTTCCACAACCTCCTCATGGAGCCCGCCATCAACGCCGACCTGACGCAATCGGTCGTGCCGCCACGCGACCTCACCTTCCCGATGTTCAAGGACATCGGCTGGTAGAAGGCGCAGCAGCTAGGGAAGGGCAGGGCGAGAGCCCTGCCCTTTTTCATTTGCCTTCGGCGCACGTGGTCGGCGCCACGGGCGTTCAGACCTGGATCGCCGAGGTGACCCACTGCCGGTAGAGCTCGCCGGCGCGCGTCGTCTGCGCGCCCGGCGTGCCGGCGCCGATCGTGCGGCCGTCGACCTTGGTGACCGGCGTGACGCCGCCGAGCGTTCCGGTGACGAACGCCTCGTCTGCGGAATAGACCTGCGCGAGCGTGAAGTCGCACTCGCGGGCGACGCCGCCGGCGGCGCGCCACGCATCGATGACGTTGCCTTGCGTGATCCCCTTGAACGAATACGCGCTGGTCGAGGTCCACAGCTCGCCGCGGCGCACGACGAAGAAGTTGGTCGAGTTGCAGCTCGCGACGAATCCGCGCGGATCGAGCATGAGCGCTTCGTCGGCGCCGGCGTGGATCGCCTGGATCAACGCCTGGATGAGGTTGAGCCGGCTGTGCGAGTTGAGGCGCAGGTCGAACACGTCGGGGCCGCTGGTGCGAAAGGTCGACGTGAAGAGCGAGATGCCGCGCGCCTTCGACTCGGGCTTGGGCGTCTTGAACTCGGCGACGATCACGACCGTTGCCTTGCCGACGGCGAAGCGCGGGTCCTGGTTGGGTGTGCGCTTGAGGCCGCGCGTCACCATCAGGCGGATGTGGGCGCCGTCGTGCATCGAGTTCTCCGCCAGCGTGTCGGCGAGCGCCCGGGTCAGCTCGGCGCGCGTCATGCCGATGTCGATCGCGATCGAGCTCGCGCCTTCGTAGAGGCGGTCGAGGTGGGCGTCGAGGCTGACGATGCGTCCCTGCATCAGGCGCAGCCCTTCCCAGACGCCGTCGCCGAGCACGAAGCCGCTGTCGAAGATCGAGATGCGCGCCTCGTTGCGCGGCACGAACTCGCCGTTGACGTAGACCAGCACCGCGTCGTTGCGCGGGTCGGCGAGGTAGCCCTGGGCGCTTTCGCCCTGGGCGAGCGGATTGGAGTCGGCGGCGGTCATGTGGTCTCGCGTGGGGTCAGAAGTCGAACTCGCGGTGGCGATCGATGAAGGCGCGCGTGCGCGGCTCGCTCGGGTGCTTGAGCACCTCGTCGGGCGTGCCCTGCTCGTGGATGACGCCCTCGGCGATGAAGAGGACGCGGCTCGCGACGTGGTAGGCGAAGCCGATCTCGTGCGTGACGAGCAGCATCGTGCGGCCCTCTTCGGCGAGCGAGCGGATCACGCGCAGCACCTCGCCGACCAGCTCCGGGTCGAGCGCGGAGGTCGGCTCGTCGAACAGCAGCACCTCCGGGTCCATCGCCAGCGCGCGCGCGATCGCGACGCGCTGCTTCTGGCCGCCCGAAAGACGCGCCGGGTACGCGAGCGCCTTGTCGGCGAGGCCGACGCGCGCCAGCTCGGCGTGGGCGCGCTCGCGCGCCTCGGCCTCGCGCTGGCCGCGCACCGTGCGCAGGCCTTCCATGACGTTGCCGAGCGCCGTCATGTGCGGAAAGAGGTTGAACTGCTGGAACACCATGCCGACCCGCTGGCGCACGCGCGTGAGCTCGGCTTCGGCGTAGACGCGCCGGCCCGGCTCGGCCTTCGACGGCGCCGCGCGGCCGATCGGCGCGCCGCCGAGCTCGACGACGCCGGCGCTCGGCAGCTCCATGAAGTTGAGGCAACGCAGCAGCGTGCTCTTGCCCGAGCCCGATGCGCCGAGGATGGCGATGCGGTCGCCGGCCATGACGTCGAGCTCGATGCCGCGCAGCACCGCGTGCTCGCCGAAGCGCTTGTGCAGCCCGGCGACGCGCAGCAACGGCGCGCCGGTCGCAGGCGCGACGGCGACGGTCGAGGGCGGCGCCACCGAGCTCATGCGTCCGACCGGCCGAGCCGGCGCTCGAGCGCATAGGTCGCCTGCACGAGCGGAAACAGGCACAGGAAGAAGATCACCGCGATCACCGTGTACGTCTCGATCGGGTTGAAGTTGAGCGAGGCGAGGAGCTTGCCCTGCTGCAGCAGCTCGACGTAGGCGACTGCCGAGGCGAGCGTCGTCATCTTGAAGATCTCGATGCCGCGGTTGGTGAGCGCCGGCAGCATGCGCCGGATCGCCTGCGGCAGGACGATCCGCCGCATCGCTTGCGCGGAAGTCATGCCGAGCGCGCGCGCCGCCTCGGCCTGGCCGCGCTCGATCGACTCGATGCCGCCGCGGAAGATCTCGGCCGAGAATGCCGCGGAGTTGAGCGAGATGCCGAGCGCGGCGGCGGTGAGCGGGTCGATCGAGAACGGCAGCAGGATCGGCAGCGCGTAGTAGAACCAGAGGATCTGCACGAGCACGGGCGTGTTGCGGAAGAACTCGACGAACGCCGTCGCCGGCGCGTGGATCCAGCGCGATCGCGCGTGCCGGCCGAGGCCCACCGCGAGGCCGAGCGTCAGGCCGAGCACCATGCAGATCGCGAACAGGCGCAGCGTGCCGATCGCGCCGGCCCAGAGCACGTCGGCGTTCTCGAGCAGCGGCGCGAAGTTCCAGTGGTAGAGCGCGGCCATCAGCGCGCCATCCCTTCGCCGCTCGCCGCCAGCCGCCGCTCGACGCCTTGCACGAGCGTGCTGGCGGCGAAGATGACGAAGAAGTAGATCAACGCCGTCACCGTGAAGACCTCGAGCGGCCGGAACGTCTTCTGCGCCACCTCGTTGGTCTGGAACAGCAGGTCCGCGTACGAGATGATGGCGACCAGCGTCGTCGTCTTCATCAGCTCGATCGCGCGCTCGAGAAACGCCGGCACCATCCGCTTGACCGCCTGCGGCAGCACGACCCGCCGCATCACCTGGCGCGGCGCCATGCCGAGCGCGCGCGCCGCCTCCCACTGGCCGCGTTCGACCGAGACGATGCCGCCGCGGAACACCTCGGCGAAGAACGCCGCCGACTGGATCGAGAACGTCAGCACCGCGGCCACGTAGGGCGTCATCTCGACGTGGATCAGGATCGGCAGCGCGAAGAAGAACCAGAACAGCTGCACCAGCGGCGGCGTCGTGCGGAAGACCTCGATCACCGCGCTCGCCGGCCAGGAGAGCAGCCGCGCCGGCGAGAGCCGCATCAGCGCGAGCACGAGGCCGAGCGGGATGCCGAACGCGAGCGCCGCGCCGGTGAGCTTGAGCGTGTTGAGGAGGCCGAGCGCCAGCAGGTCGGCGTTCGCCCACACCGGGGCGAAGTTCCAGACGTGCATCGGCGAAAGAGGCGAGATGGCGCTGCGCGGGCTCGGGCTACGACTTGCCGAGCATCTCTTTCATGACCGGCGGCGAGGCCTTGGGGTCGAGGCCGAAGCCGACCAGGAACTCCTCGTACCACTTCTGCGTCTGGCCGCTCGCGTAGAACTTGCCGATCTCCTTGTCGACCCAGTCCACGAACGCGGTGTCGCCCTTGCGCACGGCAACGCTCGAGGCCTGCGACTGCGCCGGGGTCGGCACGACGATCTTGCCGCTGCCGAGCTTCTGCCGCGCCGCCAGCAGCGGCGGGTGGAACAGGCACACCGCGTCGGCGCGCCCGGCCTGGAACGCAGCGATCGCTTCCGCGTTGCCGGGGAAGCGCGAGATCTGCGCCTTGGCGACGTGCTCGGTCAGGAACTTGTCCATGCTGCTCGCCTGCGGCACCGCGATGCGCACGGAAGGCTTGTCGAGATCGGCCCAGGTCTTCACGGGCAGGTCGTCGCGCGCGAGCACCGCGAGCGAGTAGTAGAGCAGCGGCGACTTCGGGAAGTCGACCGCCTGCGCGCGCTCGGGCGTCGCGTCCATCATCGACATCATGTCGATCTTGTTGCCCTGCAGCGCGGCGATCGCCGTGCCCCAGGTCACCTCGACCGGCTCGAACTTGACGCCGAGGTCGGCCGCCATCGCCTTGCCGAGCGAGACGCCGACGCCGCTCGCCCAATCGCCCGACTTCGGATCCTTCGAGAACCACGGCGGCGCCTGCGTGACGCCGACGCGCAGGCTGCCGCGCTGCTTGATCTGCGCGAGCGTGCCGTCGGCCGTGCCCTGCGAACGGGCAGCGATCGGCACCAGCGCGGCGGCCGCGAGGGCAAGGACGGAGCGGCGGTGGAATCGAACGGACATGGGTGCTCCTGCAAAAGGTGGATCGGATCATAGAGAGGTCGCCGGCCGGTCGCGCGGCAACGAAACGGCGCGCGGTGCGCGCGTCGGCTCGCCCTCACGCGATGCGCGTGAACCCGTCTTCGCTCCATCGTTCGCTGCCGACGCCGTGATGGACGAAGAAGAGCCCGTCCGGGTCGTAACGCTCCTTCACCGCCGCCAGCCGCGCGTGGTTCGAGCCCCAGAACGCGCGTTGCCAGTCGGGTTCGAAGTAGTCGCTCTCCGAAACGTACGAGCCGGGCTCCGCAACGAGCTTGCGCAGCTCGGCGTGCGCGCTGTGCACCGCGCGGGCGTGCTCGCGCGCGAGCGCGACATGCGGCTCGTGGCCGGCGACGCCGGGATAGGCAGGCTGCTCCTCGGCGCCCGAGATCGCGAGAGCGAACGCGTCGAGCACGGCGGGGTTCGTCGCGCTGTCGCGCGCGGCGGCGATCGCCTCGGCGGGCGCGCCGGCGAGCCCCTTGTTGACGTGCAGCGAGACCGCCCAGTGGCGCGAAGCGGCGAAGAGCGCGTCGACGAGCGCGTGCCGGCGGTCGTCGGCGAGCAGCGCCGCCGGCAGCCAGGTCGATGCGTAGCCGTGCAGCACCTGCCCGGCCTGGCCCTGGTCGCCCGGCCAGAAGACGTTGCCGCTCGGTGCGCCCGGACGATCGTCGCGCGCGACGAACCCGAGCACCCGCTTGACGAACGTCGGCGCCCAGAACTCGCGCGCCGACGTGGAGACGATCTTGAGCGGCGAGAACTCGACGCGGAACCCGTCGGGGTCGGCGTCGAGCGCGGCGAAGAACGGCTTCCACACGTCCTGCGCCTGCCCGCGCGTCAGGCCCTGGAAGACCATCGCCACCTTGAGCGTGTTGTCGCGCCGAAAGCGGATCTGCTCGCCCCAGTGCGGGTTGGCGAGGCTCTTCGCGTAGAAGTCGATCGCGATCGCGATCAGGCGTCGAAAGGCGGCGTCCGACGTCGCCTGGACCGTGACGTTCACGGCGCCGAAGTCTTCCGGCAGCGCGTGCACGCGCAGCGTGACGCGCGTGACGACGCCGAGACTGCCGCCACCGCCGCCCTTCAGGCCCCAGAAGAGATCCGGGTGCGTGCACGCGTTGGCGACGCGAACAGCGCCGTCGGCGGTGACGACCTCGGCCTCGAGCAGGCTCGCCGCGGCGAGGCCGTACGCCTTCGAGAAGCTGCCGAAGCCGCCGCTCTGGATGAGCCCGGCGACGCCGACGGTCATGCAGCCGCCGCCTTGCACGTAGCCGCCGCCCTGCGTCGTGACGGCGTCGTAGACGTGCGCCCACACGGCGCCGGCGCCGACCGAGACGGCGCGCGTCGGCGCGCTGCGGCCGCCGCATCCCTCGGCCACGAAGGCGTCGTGCAGGACGACGCGGTTCATCCTGCGCGTCCAGACGAGCAGCGAATCGGCCGCGTTGGACGTGCCCTGGTAGCTGTGGCCGCCGCCCTTGACGACGAGGCGGAGGTTGCGCCGGCGCGCGAAGTCGACGGCGGCGGCGACGTCGCGCGCGTCGCGCGCAGCGACCGCGTAGCGGCTCGCTTTGGACGTCCAGGCGTCGACCCAGCCGAGCGTCTGCGTCAGCGCGACATCGTCGCCGAGCGCGTACGGGTTCTTCAGCCGCTTCCAGAGCGCGGCGCACGCCGGCGAGTTCGGTGCGGCGATGCAGTCGTCGAACGGCGATCGCGGCACGACAAAGGCATCGCCGAGCGGGCGGCCGAAGGCGCGCCACTCTGCGTCCGTCGGCCATCCCGCATCGCCCGGGCGCACGCGCGAGCGTGGGGTCGCCGCGCCGGCGCTCGGCGGCAGCGGCAAGGGCAGCCACGCGGCGAGCGAGGCGATCGGCAGGGCTGAGGCGGCGCGCAGGATGCGGCGCCGACCGGTGCGCTCGCTGCTCATGCGAGCGCGTCGCGCGGCGAGCGATTCGCAGCGGGCCTGGAGATGCAGTGGCCGAACATGGAGAGCCTTTCGCCTCGCGATCTCGACGTTGCGAGCACGACGATTCTGCAGGCCGCGCGCCGCGCGCGCCGCCGCGTGCGCCATCGGGGTTTTCGCACTGGACAACGGCGCACGCGGCTGCGGATCATCGATGCCTGTGAACAGGGCGGGCGCCGCGCTGCGACCGACATGAACAATCGCCTGTGCGAGATGTTCGGGATCGATGTCCCCATCTTCGCCTTCTCGCATTGCCGCGACGTCGTCGTCGAGGTGTCCAAGGCCGGCGGGCTCGGCGTGCTCGGCATGGCGCGCATGAGCGCCGAGCGCGTCGACGCCGAGCTCTCCTGGATCGACGAGCGCATCGGCGGCAGGCCGTACGGCATCGACATCCTCAACCCGGCGAGCTACGAGCCGCTCGGCGACCGCAAGTTCGACCCCGACCGGTTGTTCCCCGAGGCGCAGCGCGCGTTCGTCGAGCGCGTGCTCGACGAGGCCGGCATCCCGCCGCTGCCCGCGACCGACGCCGAGGCGATCGTCAAGGCGATGGTCGAGCAGTTCACGTTCACGCCCGAAGAGAGCGCACGCATGATCGAGATCGCGATTGCGCATCCGATCGCCCTCATCGTCAACGCGCTCGGCTCGCCGTCGCGCGAGCTCGTCGAGCGTGCGCACGCCAAGGGCATCCGCGTCGCGGCGATGGCCGGCGCCGTGAAGCACGCGCTGCGCCACCGCGACGCCGGCTGCGATTTCGTCATCGCGGTCGGCACCGAGGCCGGCGGCCACACCGGCAGCACGACCTCGATGGTGCTCTGGCCGCGCATCGTCGACGCTGTCGCGCCGCTGCCCGTGCTCGGCGCCGGCGGCGTCGGCCGCGGCCGGCAGATGGCGGCCGCGCTCGCCCTCGGCTGCGAAGGCGTGTGGTGCGGCTCGGTGTGGCTGAAGACGGTCGAGAGCGAGGTCACGCCGGAGATCAAGCAGAAGATGTTCGAAGCCGGCTCGGACGACGCGGTGCTGACGCGAAGCGTGACCGGCAAGCCGTGCCGGACGCTGCGCTCGCGCTTCACCGACGCGTGGGACCGGCCCGACGCGCCGCCGACGTTGCCCGCGCCGCTGCAGGCGCTGCTCTGGTGGGGGCAGGGCAGGACGCGCGTCGAGCGCGTTCGCGCGAAGGAGTTCCTCACCTATCCCGTCGGCCAGATCGTCGGCGACCTGCGCGCCGAGACGTCGGTTCGAAACGTCGTTCACGACATGCTCGTCGAGCTGATCGAATCCAGGGAGCGGCTCGATCGGCTGCTCGACTGACGCCATCCGGAGATCGTCATGCTCGTCGTCCGCAGCCTCTTCTTCGCGCCCGCGAACCGCGCCGACCTGGTCGCCAAGTTCCCGCGCTTCGCCGCCGATTGCTACGTCATCGACCTGGAGGACGGAACACCGGCGGCGGACAAGGCCGAGGCGCGCGCCGGCATCGCCCGGCTGGTCGCGTCGCTCCGCCGCCAGCCGCTCGCCGGCGTGCTGACGGTGCGGGTCAACGAGCCCGCATCCGACCATTACCTCGACGACGTGGCGGCAGCGCTCGCCGCCGACGTCGACGGCATCGTCATCCCCAAGCTCGAGCGCGTCGACGAGCTGTTCCCCGCGCTGCACTTGCTGCGCAGGCTCGAGCGCGACGCGCCGCGCGCTCGGCCGCGCTTCATCGTCGGCGGGCTCGAGTCGATCGCCGGCGTCGCCAACGCGGCCGCGCTCTGCGCCGCGCACCCGAGCCTGGCGGCGGTGTACTTCGGCGCCGAGGACCTGGCGAGCGAGCTCGGCGCGCGCCGCACCGCCGGCTCGGCCGAGGTGCACTACGCGCGCTCGCACGTGCTGCTGCACGCCAAGGCGGCGCGCATCGTCGCGATCGACCAGGCGGTGGTCGAGGTCCGCGACGACCGCCACTTCGAGGCCGACGCGAACGTCGGCCGCGACCTCGGCTACGACGGCAAGATCTGCCTGCTGCCGCGCCAGGTCGAGGTCGCCAACCGCGTGTTCCGGCCGAGCGACGTCGAGCTCGACCATGCGCGCCGCCTGATCGCCACGTATCGCGCTGCGACGGCGCGCGGCATCGGCACGATCGACTTCGAAGGCAAGATGATCGACGGGCCGCTCCTGAAGCGCGCCGAGCGCCTGGTCGCCTTCGCCGATCGCCTCGCCGCGCCGGCGCCGGCGCCGGCGTCGGGACCGGCGCCGGGAGCAGCGTCGTGATCCGCGTCGACGCGTCCGCGCTCGACCTGCGGCGCTGGATCCGCCCCGGCGACGGCATCGTCATGGGCCAGGGCACGGCCGAGCCGCTGACGCTCACCGAGGCGCTGGTGCGCCAGCGCGGCGAGCTCGGCGGCGTGTCGGCGTTCCTCGCGGCGATGTTTTCCGACACCTTCCTGCCCGGCGCCGTCGACGGCATCGCCCTGCGCGGCATGGGCGGCGTCGGCACCAACCGGCGCCTGATCAAGGGCGGCGCGATGGACGTGATCCCGTGCCACGTCTCGCAGAACGCCGAGTTCATCGAGGACGGCACGATCCGGTGCGACGTCGCGCTGGTGCAGCTCGCTCCGCCGGACGCGCAGGGGCGCTTCAGCCTCGGCCTCGGCGCCGACCACACGCGCGCCGCGGTCGACAAGGCCCGCGTCGTCATCGCCGAGGTGAACCGGCAAGTGCCGCAGTCGACTTGCGACGTCTCGCTCGTCGAGGCCGACATCGACGTGCTGGTCGAGACCGACCGCCAGCCGATCCAGCTGCCGAGCGCCGCGATCGGCGAGCTCGAGCGGCGGATCGCCGCGCACGTCGACCGCTTCATCCCCGACCGCGCGACGCTGCAGGTCGGCTTCGGCGCGATCCCCGAGGCGATCATCGCCATGCTCTCCAACCGGCGCGATCTCGGCGTGCACTCGGGCATGGTCGGCGATTCGCTCGTCGAGCTGGTCGAGCGCGGCGTCGTGACGAACGCGGCGAAGGGCATGGACGAGGGCGTCAGCATCACCGGCGTGCTGTTCGGCACCGACTCGAAGCTGTACCGCTTCGCGCACCGCAATCCGGCGCTCAAGGTCTGCCCGGTGAGCTACACGCACGCGCTCGACGTGCTCTCGCGGCTGCAACGCTACGTGTCGATCAACTCGGCGCTCGAGGTCGACCTCACCGGCCAGGTCAACGCCGAGAGCATCGGCGGCGACTACATCGGCGCGGTCGGCGGGCAGGTCGACTTCGTTCGCGCCGCCGGCCGCTCGCCAGGCGGCGCGTCGATCATCGCCCTGCCGAGCGCCGCCAAGGGCGGCACGCTGTCGCGCATCGTCGCCCGGCTGAGCGGGCCGGTGACGACGGCGCGCAGCGACGTCGACGTCGTCGCGACCGAGCACGGCGCGGTTCGCCTCCG
>Ga0070680_100001268_pt1 | contig 18258 bp, 15 predicted proteins | sample KBSC73BmetaG_FD_64672 | JGI IMG/M metagenome (GOLD analysis project Ga0070680, IMG submission 64672) | Corn rhizosphere microbial communities from Kellogg Biological Station, Michigan, USA - KBS C7-3B metaG | ecosystem: Host-associated > Plants > Roots > Rhizosphere | place: USA: Michigan...
GCGAGCCTCGACGAGATCGCCTGGGTGTCGACCGGCTACATCCTCGCCAGCGTCATCATCATCCCGCTCACCGGCTGGCTCGGCGACGTGTTCGGCCGCAAGCGCTACTTCGTTGGCTCGATCATCATCTTCACCGTGGCGAGCTTTTTGTGTGGCGCTTCGCATTCGCTGTCGGCACTTGTGTTCTGGCGGATCATCCAGGGACTTGGCGGTGGCGCGCTCATGACCGTGTCGCAGGCGGTGCTGTTCGAGTCCTTCCCGCGAAAAGAAGCAGGAACGGCGATGGCGCTCTTTGGGCTTGGTGTCATGGTTGGTCCCACGGTCGGTCCCACCTTGGGCGGGTGGCTCACGGATAACTACGGCTGGCCGTGGATCTTTTACGTGAACATACCCGTCGGCATTCTGGCGGCGGTCATGATCACCGGCTACGTCCACGATCCCGAGCACCAGAAGCGTCCGGCGTCGATCGACTACATGGGCATCGCACTGCTCGCGGCGAGCGTAGGCGCGCTCCAGTACCTCCTCGAGAACGGACAGAAGGAGGACTGGTTCGACTCACGCCTGATGCTGTTTCTTGCCGTTGCCGCAGCGGTGAGCGGAGTGGCGCTGCTGTGGCGTGAGCTCACGACGGAGAATCCTGTGATCGATTTCAGGGTGCTTCGCCATCGCCAGATGTGGGTCGGAACTCTCCTCGGGGTCGTGATGGGCGTCGGATTGTACGCGTCGGTGTTCACGCTGCCCGTGTTTCTTCAGGGAAATCTCCGAATGACGGCGCAGCAGACGGGTATCGTGCTTCTGCCGGGCGCCTTGGCGACGGCGATATCGATGGCGGTCGTCGGCAGACTCACGAATAAGTTTGACCCGCGCATCCTCATCACCATCGGCGCACTTCTGTTCGCGACCGCCATGATCAGGCTGTCGCACATCACCGGGTTGAGCGGGAGTACCGATTTCTTCTGGTCGCTCATCATGCGCGGCTGGGGCCTTGGAATGATGTTCGTTCCGCTCACCACCATCACGCTTGCCGAGCTGAGCGTTCCTGAGCTCGCGCAGGGCACCGGCCTTTACAATTTCTTCAGGCAGCTGGGCGGATCGCTCGGGATTGCGGCGATAGCGACGCTCCTCTCGCACTACACGGCGCAATTCCGCGCCATTCTCGCCGAGCACCTGGCGACGGGCGATCCGGGGACGTTGAACCGGCTCGACATGCTGACCCGCGCCATGATCGGTCGCGGCGCCGACGCCTGGACCGCGAGACAGCGCGCGCTCAGTATCCTCGACGGTGAATTGATGGCTCAGGCGAGCGTCATCGCGTACAGCAGGATTTACATCCTGGCGGCTGCGCTAATTCTCGGGCTGATCCCGTTGCTCCTTCTCGTGCGTCACACCAGGGGCGTCGCTGGGACTCACCACGTAATGGAGTAAGCGTCCCGCTTCGAAGTCCCACACTAACAGCCTTCTCACCGGTCTCGCTCGTCTCACCGGTCTCCCAGATTGTTCCCCCAGCCATATAGAGTGGCCAAAAACAAAACGCCCCCCGATGCGGAGGGCGTTTTTTCTGTTACGACGGTCTGCGCGCCTATCTGCTCGGCGCCGTCCGTCCCATTCCCTTACCAGCCGGCTTGGCTGGACCGTCGGCTTCCTTCGCCGCGTTGGCTGCCTTTACCTCGTCGGTGTCGGCGAAGCTGACGTCCTTGCCGCGCTGCTTCAGAAGATTGATGATGCCGACTTTGTCGGTCGCCTTCAGGTAGGCTTCCTCGGGTTCCACCATGCCGGTGTCAACGAGATCGGTGAGCGCATCGTTCATCGTCACCATTCCCAGTCGACGGGACGTCTGCAGCACGGAAGGCAGTTGGAACGTCTTGCCTTCGCGAATCAGGTTCGACACCGACGGCGTCGACAACATGATCTCGCGAGCGGCCACGCGGCCGCCGCCGATCTTCTTGCAGAGCACCTGCGAGATGACGCCCTTCAGTGACTCGGAAAGCATCACTCGAATCTGCGCCTGTCTGTCCGGCGGGAACTGGTCGATGACGCGGTCAACCGTGCTCACCGCGCTGGATGTATGCACAGTTCCGAACACCAGGTGACCCGTCTCTGCCGTTTCGATTGCCATTGAAACGGTTTCCAGGTCACGCAGCTCACCGACGAGAACGATATCGGGATCTTCGCGCAGCGCTGCTCGCAGCGCGTGCTTGAAGGAAGACGTGTGAACGCCCACGTGCCGCTGGGTGATCAGACACTTCTTGCTCTCGTGTACGAACTCGATCGGATCCTCGATCGTGATGACGTGGTCGGAGCGCGTACGGTTGATGAGGTCGATCAGGGCGCACAGCGTCGTCGATTTGCCCGACCCCGTCGGCCCCGTGACGAGCACGAGTCCCTTGGTCAGGTGACAAAGCCGCTGAACCTCCTGGGAAATTCCCATCTGCTCGACGTTGACCACCGCTGCCGGGATGGCGCGGAAGACGGCGCCCGTGCCTTTGCGCTCGCGCAACGCGTTGCCGCGGAACCGGGCAATGCCTACGATCTCGTGCGCAAAGTCGGTGTCGTTGATCTCCTTGAACTCGACGCGATTCTGTTCGAGCATCACCGACGCCAGCATGACGTCGATCTCACTCGAGCTCAGAACTGCTTCGCCTGGGATGGGGGCAATCTCACCGTTCGCGCGCAGCAGCGGTGGTGAGCCGGCGCGCAAATGAAGGTCAGAGCCCTTGTTTCCGACCAGCTGCCGCAGCAACCCTTCGATCTTTTCAAGCGCGCGATCCTGCCCAACAGCGACGCCTGGAGCTTGAGCGCGTGAAGCTTCGGCGCGAGGGGCATCTATTGGCGCCTGCTCGACTCTGGGGGTCGTCAGTTTCGGCTCCTGCGCGCGTGGCGCCTGGACGGGTGGGGTTGCCATTGCCGGCCTCGACGCCGGCGGACTCGCCGTCGCAGTGCTCCGAGCGCGCGGCTCTATGCGAGCGGAGATCTTTCCGTTCTGCGTCAGACTGACTTCGAAGAGGCCGTCGGTCGACGAGTATTCGAACCGGACCGCTCCGTTGAGGTCGAGCGCGTGGGGCGCAGCCGCGGGCGCTATCTCCCGCACCAGCGTGAGAATTTGCGCGCTCGTAAGCGGCTGCTTCATCACAGGTCGCGGTGAGTCCTTGATCATCACAGTCGCCACTTCGCCCTCCGACAGATTCAGTGCGGAGGCGTTGTTGGAGACGAGGATGTTTAGAAAGCGGTCTAGCTGTGCCATTTCAATCCAGTGGACGGACGCGATCGATCAGGGAGCGATTGATCAACCGCGCATCGTTTGAGGTATATAGGGTCAGAAAGCGCGATTTGAGCGCATTCAGGTAGTCGAGAACCCGAGCGCGGTCGGGAGGTCCCTCGAGTTTGATGGAGCCCAGCCGGACTTCGCCACCGACAAGAATTACCTGCAGGAGCGCTGTCGGAGTTGGAAGGCCGCGCGGTGGGAGATCGGTCGCTTCCTCGCGTCTGTCGGCGGCGACTTCAGCTACCCGCTCTTTCGAGACGAGTATGACCTCGGAATTCTCGAGCTCGAGAGGGAAGAAGGGAGACTCGGCGTTGAACAGCTCCGACACGTCCTCGAGCTCGAATGGGCGATACGAAGAGAAATGGATGAACACACTTCCCTTAACCTCTTCTCCGCCGAGCATCGTGAGAATGACGGCCTTGCGGGTCGTCTCGATGCGGTACTGGTTCGCGCTCAAGGTTGTCAACGACATTTATACGCGCGATGGGGTTGGGCGTGAGAACTTCGCTCGGTAGTAAGACTCTCTCCCGGCCCCTCAAGTCACGGTTGGCGGCCAATCCCAAGGGCTTGATTTTCGGGTTAAACCACGCTCGGAGATGCACACAAAGATGACGTCGCCTCGCCCTAGTGGCGTGGGCTCCTCGGCCTTACTTTCCCGTGTCCTCAAACACGGATTTTGGCGATGACTTTCGTGCTCCAACCGCAGCGCAAGACATATGACGTATGCATCGTCGGCTCGGGCGCGGGGGGTGGAATGGCCGCCTACGTGCTGACCCAGGCAGGCGCGAACGTCCTTCTCCTCGAGGCTGGGGGCCCGTGGGACAACACGCGCGACTCGGCGATGTTCAAGATGCCGTACGAGTCTCCGCGCCGCGGCGCGTCCACCAAGGAGCGCCCGTTTGGCGAGTTCGACGGTTGTATCGGCGGCTGGGAGCTCGCGGGAGAGCCGTTCACGAAAGCCGAAGGAACGGACTTCATGTGGTGGCGCGCGCGCATGGTTGGCGGACGCACGAATCACTGGGGACGCATTTCGCTCCGATTCGGCCCCGACGATTTCAAGGCGAAGAGCCGCGATGGGCTCGGCGATGACTGGCCGATCGGTTACGAGGATATAAAGCCTTATTACGATCGGATCGACAAGCTCATAGGAGTGTTCGGCAACAACGACAATCTGCCGAACCACCCGGGCGGATACTTCCTGCCGCCCCCGAAGCCACGCTGTTACGAGCTGATGGTGAAAGATGCCGCTGATGCGCTGAACATCACGTGCGTTGCGGCGCGCCTTTCAGTGATCACGAGAAATCACAACGGTCGCCAGGCTTGCCACTACTGCGGGCAATGCGGCCGCGGCTGCATGACGAATTCGAACTTCTCGTCGACCAATGTTCTGATCGCACCCGCGCTGAAGACGGGGCGTCTGACACTCGTTACAAACGCGATGGCGCACGAGGTCACACTCGACAAGAACGGTCTCGCCAGCGGCGTCTCCTACATCGACACCAAGACTGGCGCGGAGAATCACGCCAATGCCCGCGTCGTGGTGCTGGCCGCGAGCGCGTGCGAATCCGCCCGCCTGCTTCTGAATTCCAAGTCGCCCAAATTTCCGAACGGGCTTGCCAACACGAGCGGCGTCGTCGGCAAATACCTGACCGACACAACAGGCACCGGGGTGGGCGGGTTCATCCCGAAAATGGTGGATCACATCCCCCACAACGAGGACGGCGTCGGTGGCAACCACATCTACATGCCGTGGTGGGGCGACAACAAGAAGCTCGGTTTTCCGCGCGGTTATCACATCGAAGTGGGCGGCGGACTCTATCCGCCCGACTACGGGTTCATGGGCGGCATTCAGGATTATCCCTCGGGCGGAGGATACGGGAAGTCTCTGAAGAACGACTACCGCAAGTACTACGGCGCGTCGGTTTATTTCGCCGGCCGCGGCGAGATGATTCCGAACGATCAGAGCTATTGCGAGATCGATCCGACGGTGAAGGACAAGCACGGCATACCGGTGCTACGCTTCCACTGGCAGTGGAGCGACTACGAGTACAACCAGGTGAAGCACATGCAGGAGACCTTCCGGGCGCTCATCGATCAGATGGGCGGCAAGGTCTCCGACGAGATGCCCCAGAAGCAGAAAGGTTACGGGATTGCTACCGGCGGATCGATCATCCACGAGCTCGGCACGGTGCGCATGGGCAACGATCCGACGAAATCCGCCGTGGACTCGAACTGTCGCGCGCACGACGTCAAGAATCTTTTCGTCGCCGATGGAGGCCCGTTCGTTTCACAGGCGGACAAGAATCCAACCTGGACCATCCTCGCGCTATCGATGCGCACTAGCGAATACATCGCACAGGAACGCAAGCGGGGGACACTCTGATGTCTGACGCAATCGAAGAAACCGGCACCGTTTCCGCCGATTCCGGCGCGGAGAATGAGATGGATTCGGAAAACGGGATGAGCAGGCGCGACGCGGTGCAAAGACTGGCGTCGCTGTCATTCGCGGCCGTGCTGATGATCCCGCGCAGCGACTATGAGAAAGCATGGCGCCTCGCGGACGCTGCGCGCGACAGCGCCGGCGGCGCGCCGTTCGCGCCAAAATTCTTTACCGCCGCGGAATATCGGACCGCGGGGATTCTGTCCGACATGATCATCCCCCGCGACGAAGGCTCGGGCAGCGCGACCGATGCGGGCGTCCCCGAATTCATGGACTTCATGATGATCGATCGGCCGAACAACCAGAAATGGATGCGCACGGGACTCGCTTGGCTCGACTCACAATCGACGACGAGATTCGGCAAGCCATTCGCGGGCGCGACCGAACAGCAGCGGGAACAGATCCTGAACGACATAGCGTGGCCGGCGCGCGCGCCAGCAGCGCTGTCGGACGGGGTGGAGTTCTTCAACCGGTTCCGCGACCTCACGTCTTCCGGATTCTGGTCGAGCCGTATGGGCGTGAAAGACCTGCGCTACATCGGGAACACGATGAATCCAAACTGGGACGGCTGTCCCCCAGAAGCGCTCGCCAAGCTCGGCGTGACGTACGCGAAGTTCGACCCAAAGAATATTCGCCTCACCCCTCCATAGCTCGATGACTGCAACATTCCGCGGAGAATGAAATGAGTGGCGAACGCCTCGGCATCGGATTCGTAGGCAGCGGGTTCAACGCGCGGTTTCACGTCCAGTCGTTCACCGGTGTTCGCGACGCCGATGTGCGCGGCGTCTGGAGCCCGAACGAAGCGAACGCAGCCTCGACGGCGGCACTCGCCCGCGAGCACGATGTCGGCGAGGCCCGGCCATACAAGTCCATTCGCGACATGATCGCGGACCCAGCCATCAACGCCCTCTGGCTTTGCGGCCCAAACCAGGCACGCATCGCGAACATCGAAGAGATCGTCGACGCGATAAAGAGCGGGGCGGGAACCCTGCGGGGGCTGGCCTGCGAAAAGCCGCTTGCCCGCAACGTCGCCGAAGCCAAGAAGGTGGCCGCACTCGCGGCCTCGGTTGGACTCAATACCGGCTATCTCGAGAACCAGCTCTTTGCGCCGGACATCACGCGCGGAAGAGAGCTTATCTGGGCGCGAGGTGCTGCGCTGACTGGCCGCCCCTATCTGGCCCGCGCCGCGGAGGAGCACAGCGGGCCGCACATGCCGTGGTTCTGGCAGGGCGCAATGCAGGGCGGTGGAGTGCTCAACGATATGATGTGCCATTCTGTCGAGGTCGTGCGACAGCTGCTCACCAAGCCGGGTTCGCCGAGATCGTCGATCAAGCCTGTCTCGATCAGTGCGCACATCGCCTCGCTCAAGTGGAGCCGGCCCGAGTACGCGAAGAAGCTTACGGAGACGTTCGGCAAGGAGGTCGATTACACCAAGCGACCCTCCGAGGACTTCGCGCGCGCGACAATCGAGTACGAATCGGAATCGGGCGAGCCGCTCGTCGGCGAAGTCACCACATCATGGAGCTTCGTCGGGGCCGGTCTCAGACTTTCCGCCGAACTTTTGGGCCCTGAGTACTCGCTTTCGTGGAACACGCTCGACAGCAGTCTCAAGATGTTCTTCAGCAGGGAAGTGCAGGGGAAATCGGGCGAGGATCTGGTCGAGAAGCAGAATGCCGAGATGGGGTTGATGCCGGTCGTTGCGGAGGAGGCGTCGGTTTACGGATATACGGCCGAGAACCGTCACATGGCCCGGGCATTTCTCCGCGGCGAGAAGCCAATGCTCACCTTCCAGGACGGGGTTGAAGTCGTTCAGATCCTCATGGCAGCCTACATGAGCGCCCAGCAGGGCAAGACGCTCAAATTCCCGCCGGAAGGACTGGACGCGTTCGTTCCGGAGGTCGCAAAGGGGAAGTGGAACCCTCGGGCCTAGCTTACTGATGAGCTTAAGCCTATAATGAGGGGGTCGGGGCGGTGGCACGGCCAATGCCTACAGATGAGGTACACGCCGGCCCCCGGGGGGAAAATGAAAATCATCCGTTTGTACGCCACACTCGTAATCACTGCCGCTACCGCGGCCTGCGCCTCCGAGCGCACACTCGCCCCACAACCCTCGACGCCGTCGTTCGCCAGCTCGATCGCCGCGTCAGCGCCGCAGGTTCCGCTCCTGTTCGTCGTCGATGGCGTTCGATATCAGAGGGATCAGGTCCCGGCGATCAGCTCGGAGCAGGTAGCAAGCGTGCAGGTCGTCAAGGGCCATCTCGCGCTCAAACAGTATGGCCCCGACGCGTCATACGGAGTGGTGATAATCACAACAAAGCAGACGTCCGCGCCGCGCTCCTGACCTGAACATCGGGCGAATTCTCCCCCTGAAGTAGAGGCAGGAAAGCAAAAAGGGCATCCGATGGATGCCCTTTGACGTTTCTGGCGGGCCCGTCAGTGCTTGTGCGAGTTCCTGCCGCCCTTCCGCATCGGCTCGTGGTTCTCGGCCTTGCCGAATCCTCCGCCGCCGGGCTTTTCGCCGCCACCGTGGACCGCGTTAACAGTCGCCCAGGCTCGTCGCTCCGCCTCATCCGTTGGCACGCCGCGCTCCTCGTAGCCTTCCTCGATGTGCTGAGCCTGCCGCTTTTCCTTGTCAGTGTATTTGGATTTGTCACCGCGTGGCATTGTTTCCTCTCGAAAAAGAACATGATGCGATTGTGCAGACGCCGTACCGCCACTTCAAAAGAAATGCAAACTCAGAACTACAGAAGAAGTGCAAACTCAGAACTACCTGTTGCGAGTGATAGTTATGGGTTCCGGGTTGCGGGTTGCAGCACAGCTACCCGGAACCCATATCACATAACTATCACACAGAACAGGTAGTTCTGAGTTTGAAGTGCTTTGGTAGTATCTGAGTTTGCAGTGCAGTTCTGCAGGTGCCATGTTGATGCGCACATGACAACTCCATTCGAGCGTCCGGGACCGGGACGTCTGCCACCTCTGCCGCGCGCACTTCGTCGCGCCGTGTTGTGGATCCTCACCGGCGTCTTCGTAGCGCTCATCGTAGTACCGTGGCTCGCGAGCTTTGCAACCGATTGGCTGTGGTACGGCGAAATCGGCTTTCGTTCCGTTTTCACGACGTCGCTCGTATGGCGTATCGGCCTCTTCGTCGTGGGGGGCTCTGTCGCATTCGCGTATTTCTACGGCAACGTCAGAATCGCGCGCGGGGCGGGCACCGGATTTCCTGTCCTCTATGTAAATCGTGGCGACGGAGTGACGGTCGACCTCTCGCGAACACTGACACGTCTCTTTTTGCCGGCGGCTGTGCTGTTGGCTTTTCTCACCGCGATATCGGCCTCGGCTTCATGGATGACGGTGCTGAAGGGACTCAACGGCGTTCCACTCCGCGCTCGCGATCCCCTGTTCGGTCGGGACATCTCGTTCTACCTGTTCAAGCTCCCGCTGATTTCGGGCGTGCTCGACACGCTCATCACGCTCACATTCCTGTCCATCGTCGCGGTGGCAGTGATGTACTGGATGCGGAATGACATCACGCTTCCGCCGCGTCGCGCGTCGGCCAAGCCTCGCGCATCCCGGCATCTCGGAGCACTCCTCATCGTTTGGTTCGTGCTGCTCGCGGTGCGCCACTGGGTCGTCGGCACTGCCAGCCTTCTTTACTCGACGACGGGTCCGCTCCTCGGATCCAGTTACACCGACGTTCGCGTTGCGCTGCCGGGTCTCTACGTCACCGCTATCGCCGCGCTCATCGCCGCGGCCTGGATTGGCTCCGGGATAGTGCGCGAAAAGGTCATCTGGTCGACGGTTTCGGCGACCGTTTTCTACGTGATCGTCAGCGTGCTCGCGAGAGGGATCGTCCCCGCCGCGTACCAGAAGCTCGTCGTATCCCCCAACGAGCTGGATCGCGAGGCTCCGTACCTGCGCAACCACATTAATGCGACGCGCGTTGCCTGGGGACTCGACAGCGTGGAGTCGCGCGATCTTTCCGGTGAAGTGCAGCTCTCGATGGCGAACATCAGGGCGAACGCCGCCACAGTGGACAATGTCCGGCTGTGGGAGCGCGCACTCCTCCAGCAGACGTTCAGCCAGCTGCAGGAGATTCGCACCTACTACGACTTCGTTTCGGTGGACGACGACCGATACGTGATCGATGGTCGATACCGCCAGGTTCACATCGCCGCGCGGGAGCTGAATTCCGCATCGCTTCCCACCCGTACGTTCATCAATGAGCGCTTGACGTTCACGCACGGGATGGGGATCACGATGGCGCCGGTCAATCAGGTCACCAGCGAAGGGCTGCCTGTCCTTTTCATCAAGGACCTCCCGCCGGTTTCGACGATCTCCGTCAAGCTCACTCGTCCGCAGATCTATTACGGCGAGCTCACCAACGACTATGTCTTTGTCGGCACCGCGCAAAAGGAGTTCGATTACCCGGCCGGCGAGACGAACATTTATACGATGTACACGGGGAAGGGCGGCGTGCCCATCGGCTCCTTCATCCGTCGCGTGCTATACGCGTTTCAGCTTGGCTCGCTCAAGATCCTGCTCTCGGACGACATCAGAGACAAGGCAAGGATTCTGTATCGCAGAAACGTGATGGACCGTGCGACCACGGCACTGCCGTTTCTCTCCTTCGACGAAGATCCGTATCTGACGATCAACGATGCGGGTGAGCTCAAGTGGATACTGGACGCGTACACGACAAGTGACATGTATCCGTATTCGCAGCGCACGAGCGACGGCACCAACTATATGCGCAACAGCGTCAAGGTCGTGATAGACGCTTACGACGGCACCGTCGAGGCCTACATTGCGGAGCCGCGGGATCCGGTGATCCAGACCTATGCCCGCATCTTCGGCCCGATCTTCAAGCCGCTCGCGTCGATGCCGGCCGATCTCAGACGCCACCTGCGGTATCCGGGCGATCTGTTTCGTCTACAGGCGGCGCTCCACGCCACCTACCATATGCTTCAGCCCGAGACCTTCTACCACCGCGAGGATCAATGGCAGATCCCGGGCGGTCTGACGAAGGGCACGAACGAAAATCCGTACATGCGGCACATCATCATGAGGCTGCCCGGCGAAAAGAATCCCGAGTTCATCTTCATGACTCCGTTCACTCCGCGCGGAAAGGACAATCTCGCTGCATGGATGGTCGCCAGGATGGACGGCGAGAACTACGGCAAACTCTCCGTGTATCGTTTTCCCAAGCAGAGCCTGGTGTATGGTCCGAAGCAGATCGCCAACCGCATCAACCAGGATACGGAGATCTCGCGTCAGCTGACGCTATGGGATCAGCGCGGGTCCGAGGTCATTCGCGGCGAGCTGCTGGTCATTCCGATCGAGGAGTCGCTGATCTATGTGCAGCCGATCTATCTTCGCGCCGAGGGCGGGAGCATCCCCGAGCTGAAGCGCGTGGTCGTCGCGCACGAGAACCGCGTTGTCATGGGGGAGACGCTCGAGGAGGGACTGAATGCTCTGTTCGGGTCAGGCGCGACGGCCCAAACACCGACGAGCGTTCAGGATTCCATCAGTGCGCTCAGCATCGCACCTCCTCCGGTGGGTGGTACCGTTGCGCCACCCTCAGCGCAGCCACCGATTTCAGGCGCGACCGCGGATCTCCTCAAACAGGCGCAGGCCCATTACGACCGGGCGATCGCCGCGCAGCGCGCGGGGAACTGGGCCGAGTATGGCCGGGAGATCGAGCAACTCGGCGCGACGATCCGTTCGCTCCAGCGGGTGCAGCACTAGGGGGATTGCGTCTCCGGCGGCGAGCAGGAATCTCATGTCGCTCGCTTGAGAAAGTCCTGCACCGCCTTTCTGTAGCTTCGACCGGTCGTGATGCGCTTGCCGTTCCGCAGGATGAGAAGCTGGTCACCCTGGTCGAATGGCTGCGCCTCGCGCACCTGCGCGGTATTCACGATGGTCGAGCGGTGGACGCGGAGAAAGCGATTGTGCGGCAATCTCGCCTCGAGACGACTCAGCGGCTCTCGCACGTCGTACGCGACTTCGGCTAGATGAATCCGCGCCAGGTCGTCGCGCGCCTGGATCCAGAAGATCTCGTCCGGATCGAGAAAGAGAATCTTTCCATTCACTTTGACGCCGATACGATTCTTGGGGCCGTCGAGCTGCCCGACGTACTTGAGAAGCGCGCCGAGCTGCGACGATACGCTCGGACTGCCCGAATCGCTGAGTCGTTTTTTTGCGCGGTCGAGCGTCTGGTGGAAGCGCACGTTGTCCACCGGCTTCAAGAGATAGTCGAAGGCGCCGAATTCGAACGCCGAGACTGCGTAGTCGTCGAACGCGGTGACAAAGATCACCGGTGGCATCTTGTCGGTTCCAACCTCGGTGATGACATCGAACCCATCGAGCTCCGGCATCTGAACATCGAGAAAAACCAGATCCGGTTTCTGGGTTTTGATGGAAGCGACGGCCTCGAGACCGTTCTGGCATTCGCCGACGATATCGATGTCGGGAACCCGGTTGAGGAGAGTGACGAGGCGTTGGCGAGCCAGCGGCTCATCATCGACAATCAGAACGCGGAACATCGGGTCAGTCATAATTGGCTCACGGCCGCAAGCTTCTCACCTACCGACACGCTGTCGCGGGTGGGTGAGATCCTTCCGAGCCTGAATGGAATTGTGATTCTCACGGCATAACCGCCTTCATCGCGGTCACCGCTCTCGAATTCGTGGGAATCGCCGTAAAGGTGAATGAGTCTGGTCATCGTGTTTGTGAGGCCGAGTCCGGTTCCGCGGGACCGCTCTCGCGATCTCCGGGCGCGAACGCCGACGCCATCGTCCAGGATGGTGATGGACAGCTTGTCTCCGATGCGCCGCGCGGTGACCCTAACGTATCCGGCTCCGGCGCGCGGGGTGATGCCGTGTCTGATCGCATTCTCGACCAGCGGCTGGAGGAGAAGGCTTGGCACCAGCGCTCCGCGCACGCCGTCCTCGATGTTGCAGGTCACGCTGAGGCGGTCCTGGAACCGTACGCGCTGGATCGCCACGTAACGATCGAGAAGCCCGAGCTCGCGCTCGAGTGGCACTTCCTGCTCGCTCGACGTGGAGAGGACGAGCCTCAGGAAATCGCTCAGCTCGGACACCATCCGCTCCGCGGCGGGCGGATCCGTTGCGATGAGTGCCATGGCGCTATTCAGCGCATTGAAAAGAAAGTGCGGATTAAGCTGCAGCTTGAGCGTATCCAGCTCGGCCTGCACCAAACGCGTTACGACGCGCTGTCGCTCGGCGGATTCCCTGCTCGCCTCTCTGACGAGGTGCTCCACCCAATAGGTCGCGTACGTCGAGACGATCCCGAAGACGCCGAGGAGAACGAGCTTGGCGGCTTCGTCGAGCGGTGTGATGCGGGCGAGCTGCACGGCATCGATCGGGTTTACCACGATCGGCACGCGGTTCGTGGCCCACAGCCACAGCAGAAGTGCAGCGTACTCGAACCAGGCCAGCGCCGAAATGAACGCTGCTTTTCGCACGGATGACGCGACGGGCCTTCCCGCCAGCACGACGAAGTACATGAGGAAGATCGGCGATCGAAGCGCCAGAACGCCCGACGACTGTGCCAGAGCATAGCCGCCAATGATTGCCGTGACCGCTGTGACGTCGACGATAGGATTCATGCTGGACAGCCAGCCCGGCAGTTCATCGCGTCGGTACCACGTCAGATACTGGGCGACGGTCCAGGCCAGCGTCGGCGCCAGCACGACGACGTTCGCGGTATTGAGGGCCTTCGAAAGGTGCGGCGCGTACATCAGCGCCGAAGCCGCAAGCAGGAAAACCACGGCGGCCCGAAGGCCGTTGAGGATTCTCTCCGCTCTGTCGCGCCTGAGGCGAAGGCTCGGTGGCGGCGCGAATGAGGACGTCGAGAATAACTGCATCACTGGAATCTGGCTGCGGCGAGGTGGCTGGGGTAGCAGGCCGACGAGGTACCTGCTACCCCCGACGCCGGTTGTGTCCTACCCGACGTCGTGCCATTACGATGGTCGCTATGGTCCTCAAAAAAAGCTGTCAACGGTGCCCACGTTTTGCGGCTGGGTCCAAACTACGTCAATCGGGCAGGCCGACGAGTTACCGTGAGGCGAGCGTTCCCGCGTCATGGGTGAGCGACTTCTGCTGAGCGGTGAAGGGCCTTTCCCGCGCGTGGCGCGTGGCGTGCGAGAGCTATCAGACGGTGATCTCTACACAAAAATGCTGAGCGATTCTGAGCACGAGAAAGCCCGCGCGCTGGTTCTGCGCTTCGGGTGGAACGCGACTGCCTATCAGATACTCAATCCGGGGATCGAGCTTTGGTTCTCGCGAACGGGAGACGGCGTCGTCGGGTTCGTCCGGCACGGATCGACGCGAGTGGTCGGAGGCGCGCCGGTTTGCGATGTCGCGCGGCTCGACGCGGTTGTCGCGGAATTCATGGATGACGCGCGCCGCCTCCGGCAACGCGTGTGCTTCTTCGGGGCCGGCGAGCGACTCGATTCCAGGCTGGGTGGCAGCTCGCAGTGGTCGCGAGTGCTTCTCGGCGCCCAGCCGATCTGGAATCCGACCAGTTGGCCTGACGCGGTCGGGCGCCGCGGCTCGCTTCGCGCGCAATTCAACAGAGCGCGCAACAAAGGGATCGTCGTCTCGGAGTGGCCGCACCAAAGGGCGGAGAATCATCCCGCCCTCAGACACTGCCTCGCCGACTGGCTCCAGTCGCGCCGCCTCCCTCCGCTTCATTTCATGGTCGAGCCCGAGACCCTGAGTGATCTGCGGGATCGGCGCGTATTCGTCGCCGAGCGGAAGGGAAGCGATGCCGTAGCCTTCACGATTCTCTCGCCGGTGCCGGCGCGCCACGGTTGGCTCGTCGAGCAGATTGTGCGAGGGCGTCACGCGCCGAACGGGACGGCCGAGCTCCTCATCGATTTCGCGATGCGCGCGGTTGCCGAGTCCGGCTCCTGCTACGCGACCCTCGGGCTGTCGCCACTTTCGGAGCGCGCTCCGATTGTCGCTGTTTCGCCGCCTCTTTGGCTACGCTTGACGCTTCGATGGGTACGACTGCATGGAGCGAGGTTCTACAACTTCATCGGGCTCGACACCTTCAAGGCGAAGTTCAACCCGGAATCGTGGGAGCCGATCTACGCAATTGCCGAAGGCGCAAAGTTTCGTCCGCGCGATCTCTACGCCATCGCCGGCGCGTTCAGCGGGGGCGCACCTCTCCGATTGATCGGTGGCGCGATTTGGAGAGCGGCTCGCCAGGAGCTTGCTTCACTCTTCCGACTTCGCAGCTAGTCAACGGTGACGAAAGCTTTTACGTATGGTTATTGCAGATAAGCTGAATTGTGTACAATCCGTTCCCCGTAGCGGAACGGCAACCGACAACCAGCAGCGCGCGAGGAACAATGCTTACCAAGAATGTGAGGCTCGTCCTGGCACTGACCGCGGCCACACCACTTCTGTTCGCCGCCTGCAAGGATAACAACCTCGTCACTCCGGCAAATGTCGTCGGCAGCTATCAGCTCACCCTGTTCCGGGGGCAGGTGCCCCCGGTGACCGATACCTATCAGGCGTCGGATGGCATCATCGATCTTCCCAACGGTGGAACGGTCACCTGGACCGACGGGACGTTTGTGCTGAACGCCAACGGCAGCTTCACGGAAACGAACAACTACACGATCACGCCGACGGGCGAGGCGAGTCGGCAGTCAGCGTTCACGAGCGTCGGCACGTATAGACTCAGTGGCAACAGCATCAACCTGATCGCAGCTGCGCAGAACAACAACGGCGCGCGAAACCTGAGCGGGACAATCACGGTGAAGTCGATCACCTATCAGGAATCCAACGGTCAGGGCTTCGATCTGTACGAGTACAGGCGATAAATCGACTGGTGTTCCAGGGCCGGACGCGTATCTTCGAGGCGAGAGTCGATGGCGCGGTGTAACAAGGGACCGGAGCCAACCGTAAGGATTTAACAATCTTTCGAGGGCGGACACCATGGGCATAGTGGCCTGGATCGTAGTTGGTCTCGTCGCTGGAGTTCTCGCATCGCTCGTCATGGGCGGCACCGGCTACGGCATCATTGGTGACATCATCATCGGGATCGTCGGGGCATTCGTCGGGGGGTGGCTGTTCCAGACGCTTGGAATCAACACTCCGTTCGGCGGGATGGGGGGCACGATCTTCGTGGCTTTCATCGGGGCTGTAGTGTTGCTGTTCGTCCTTCGCCTGATACGCGGCTCGACGCGAAAAGTCTGACAGATCGCGGCGGAGAGAGCACAGGCTCACTCCGCCGCGAGACTTCCGAGCCTGACCTCCGAAAATGGCTCCGGCAAAAAAGCCGGCCGGCTATTCCGGCACGCCGCTCGTGACCAAGCTCGGGATCAAACCCGATTCCCGAATACAGTTCTTCGATCCACCAGACGACTTCGGCGAGACGCTTGGAGCCCTTCCCGATGGGTTGATGCACGTCAGTCGCGGCGCCCTCGATTTCGCAATCGTCTTCGTGCGTCGGAGAATCGATCTGGAAAAACGCTTTTCGTCGGTCCGCGATCGCCTCGAGCCAAGCGGCATGGTCTGGGTAGGGTGGCCGAAGAAGAGCGCCCGCGCGACTACCGACCTTACAGAGAACGTCGTGCGAGAGATCGGCCTCGATGCGGGCCTCGTCGACGTCAAGGTCTGCGCAATCGACGACACCTGGTCGGGACTCAAGTTCGTCCGCCGCGTCCGCGATCGTTGACTTCTCTCTGCCCCGCCGTTTGCGATAAGTTTCCGGCGATGATCAATCCAATCAATTCCGGAGTCTGCGCGTGAAGGCGGTGGACGCGCTCCTCGAAGGACTTGTTGACTACGCCGGTCTCTTCCCTCCGGCGGGCGAGAGCATGAGCCAGGCCCTCGAGGGCTACGCCTCATACCTGAGCGGTCCCGATCGGGACGCGCTCGGGCGACTCATCATTCCATTTTCCCGACTGAAGGAATTCGAAAGCACTGCGGGCGAGTTCCTCCCCCGCGAGACGGGGCGCGAGCCGTGGAAGCTGAGCGTGATCACGACGGGGGACATCTCAGCGGCCGCGGTTGAAATCGCGAGCTTCAATCGTCGCCACTCGGAGAGCGCGACTGCCGGCTTGGCCGTGATCGACGTCGTGGAGCTCAAGGCTGCCACTCCAGCGGAGATCGAGCTTCAGCGCTCCCGGATCCCGGCTTCGTTCACGACGTATTTCGAGATTCCGCTCGATGGAGAGCTCTCGGCATTTTTCAAAACGCTCGCCCGGTCCGGTGCGCGGGCGAAGATCCGGACGGGCGGAGTGACAGCGGACGCATTTCCGTCGGCCGAGGCAATTGTCAGTTTCCTGGTCGCTGCGCATCGCGAAGGGGTGCCATTCAAGGCGACCGCTGGATTGCATCATCCCGTGCGTGGCAAGTACCGGCTGACGTATGAATCGGGCAGTCCGACTGGACTCATGTACGGTTTTCTCAACGTCTTTCTCGCCGCGGTACTCGTGGGCGCCGGCGGCGGTCGCGACGATGCGCTTGCACTTCTCGAAGAGAGCGATTCGTCGGCATTCTCATTCTCCGACGACGCAATCGTCTGGCGCGGTCATCGCTTTGACGTCGAACAGATCCGCGCATCGAGGTCGGAATTCGCGATGTCGTTCGGCTCGTGCTCCTTCCGCGAGCCCGTCGACGAGCTCGATGGTCTCGCCCGTTCCGTAGGCGCAGGCACTCGATGAACAAGACTCACGATCCGGCGCTCACGTCCTGGATCGCAGCGGCCAACGCTCCCGAGACCGACTTTCCGATTCAGAATCTTCCCTTCGGCGTCTTCTCGCGCAAAGGGGAAACCGAGCGGCGCGTGGGCGTGGCAATCGGCGACCAGATCGTAGACATCGGCGAGTCGCTGGCCGCGAATCTGTGGACGGGCCCAGCGCGCGACGTGGCCCGCTTCTGCGACCGGCCAACCATGAAGGAGCTGATGCAGGCCCCGAAGTCCGCGCTCTCCGAATTTCGCGCGCGACTCAGCGAGCTTCTGGCGGGTACCCCGGGCGATGAGAGCGAAATCAATCCGCTCCCACCGGGCGCGCTCGTCCCCATGGCGGACGCAGAGATGCGTCTGCCGGCCGAGATCGGCGACTACACCGATTTCTACGCATCGATCTACCACGCGACCAACGTCGGGAAGCTGTTTCGGCCCGACAGCCCGCTTCTTCCCAATTACAAGCACGTTCCGATCGGCTATCACGGGCGGGCATCGTCGATCGTGCTCAGCGGATCCGACGTGCGGCGTCCAAAGGGCCAGTCCGTCTCGGCTGGATCGTCCACGCCAACTTTCGGCCCGTCGCAAATGCTCGACTACGAAGCCGAAGTTGGATTCTTCATCGGAAAAGGGAACGAGCTGGGCGAGCCCATTCCGATCGAAGACGCGGAAGACCACATCTTCGGCATCTGCCTCGTCAACGACTGGTCCGCGCGCGACATCCAGTCGTGGGAGTACCAACCCCTCGGACCATTTCTCTCCAAGAATTTCGCGACGACCATCTCGCCGTGGGTCATCACCTGGGAGGCGCTCGAGCCGTTTCGCGTGC
>Ga0070680_100001270_pt1 | contig 18236 bp, 13 predicted proteins | sample KBSC73BmetaG_FD_64672 | JGI IMG/M metagenome (GOLD analysis project Ga0070680, IMG submission 64672) | Corn rhizosphere microbial communities from Kellogg Biological Station, Michigan, USA - KBS C7-3B metaG | ecosystem: Host-associated > Plants > Roots > Rhizosphere | place: USA: Michigan...
GAGTTGGAGGATGTCGTCAAACGCAGTCGCACCGGCGCGTTCGAATATGTCCAGGCAGGGAGCGGGATGATCATCGGTGCGTGGCGATTGCCTTCGCCGACCTCCCTCGGCTCGCCACCCCCGGAAAAGGCGCTCGAGCGCGTAGCAAAGCTGACAGAAGACGCACCGACCTGGGCGATGAAAATATTGGACAGGGCGAGTCAGTGGAACTCGATCAGCTACGGAGGCCTCGGCGGAGATGAAAGCCTGACAGTTCGCTCGTCCGAATTGCCCTTCTTCGCATGGCCGGTCGACCCCGATGTCCTCGCCGATATCGCATTCGGCCGCGTCGTCGTCATCACGCTGTTCAATTCCGGCCACATGATCAGACGCCTGAGTGAGCAAGGATACATAATAGAGGTCGACGAGCAGGGACGGCTGAGGAGAGCGCACAAGGAGGTCGACGGCAAAATTCTCGAGCTGGGGAACTACGACTATTTCCTGTCGCTGGTTCAGTGGGCCCTGATGACCGAGGACTCGGTCATGTCGATGATCGACGAAACAATAGCGGCAACAACCCAGGTGCCCCAGGTCGGTTATCCCGCACAGATCCAATTCAGGCCGAGGATCAGGCGGAGCACCGCCCGCGATGTTCGGCGTCAGAAAGAGGCGGTTTGTGCTTGAACGGTCCACAGGCCAGGTCCGAAAACACCACAGCTGCCCGCGTCCCTTCGAAGCACGAAAAGCTACTCTATGACCCCGCTGGCGAGCATGAGCGCATGATCGACACCGTTCCGTCGAAGATCACGGAACCGCTGCTGGCGTTCTGCCGAACCATCTCGCCACACCCGCCCAAGTTAATCCCTTGAAGCCCTCGGCCGATGCCCAGGCTTCCGCCTGCTTCGATAATGTTGGGCGAAAGGTCAGCCGCGCCGGTGGCTCGCTCGCCTGCGGCTGGGCGATATGGCGACTTCCCGGGGTATATTTCGAGGCGGAGTATCACGGTGTCTGGCGCAACAGGCGCGGCGAGCTCGTCGACGTCAGCCCGCAGATCAATGGTGCGCGCAGGATCCTGTTCCTCCCCGACCCGGAGGCGCTCTACAACCCGCTCAGCTACCGGAGCAATATTCTCCAGCCGGCGAGCGACGATCCGCTGGCGGTGGAGTTCGTGCAGCTCGCGAATCGGCGGAACGCGATACAGGATGCCTACCGTGAGGGAGTAGTGCGCATGGCGGTGTTCTCTCCTTCTGACCAGCGCAAGCTGACCGAGATACAGCTCCGGCTGCAGGCGATCTGGGCATTGCTGCCTGCCGTCGCCCGCTCCGCAAGATAAATCGCCTGACCGCCCGGTCGGTCCGAAGTCCGTTATCAAATGCGGTGGCCTCGGCGGGGTGGACGGCGGCGGAGCTCAGCCCCAGCGCTTCGTCCAGTCGACGGCTTCAAAATCCGGCTCGTAGGCGCGAGGGCGCGCGGAGGCCGTATAGACATTCGACGCCAGCCAAGCCTCCTCGGACAAGCGATCAAGATCGGCGATCTCCTTGAACCAGACCCTGCAGGCCGGATCCCAGCGGTAGCCCCTCCCCTTTAGCCGGTCCTTGACCTCGAAGCTGGCGCCGACGGCCCGAACGATCCACCCGGGCGCGGCCGCCGTGTCAATGAGCTCGCGAAGTGCCGTGCGTCCGACCGAATCGCGGTGCCGGAGAAGCGCGATCAAGGCGTCGACATCGCCGCAGGCGCGATGGCCGGCGTGAAACCAGCCGAGCTGACACAGAAGCCAGCCGAGACCGCGGCTGTCAAAGCCGCGCGCCGGCCAATCGATCTCACGGCAGCTGCATGCCCAGGGCAGGCCTCGAGCCAGGAACAGGCGGTTCTCCACGAATTTTCGGTCGAACGCAGCGTGGTGGGCGATGACGACGTCGGCACGGTTCAACACGTGAGCGGCGGCCCTGTCATCGATCTCCTGCCCGGCCAGGTCGGAGTCGGTGAGCCCTGTCAGCCTGGAGATTTCCGGATCGAGCGGCCATCCCGAATCCTCGAGCCAACGCTCGACCCGGCCGACCTCGGTGATCACACCCTGGTCGTCGAAGCGAACGGTGCGGATCGCGAGTTCGATGATCCGGTCCCGGGAGGGATCCGTGCCCGTCGTCTCGACGTCGACCACCGCGGCGACAGAATCGGGACCCGGACCTCCCTCACGGGTCGGACCTTCCTCAATGGCAAGCCGCCTGAGCGTTCGGGTATCGTCGGCGACGTCGCTTCGATCGCCAGGTTCCAATCGTCCCATGCAAGGGTCCTTTCGCGCAACGCGGCCGTCCCCGCGGTGGTGCGCGAGGGTGAGCATCGCTGTCGGTGAAGGTCGGCGGGAAGCCGCCGCAGTCAGATCGAGATGGTCAGGCCGGTCGGGGTTCGACCGGCATCGTGGGCGACGGGAGAGCGATCATGGCCGTTCCTCGCACTCGAAGCCGCCATCGTCCGCAAGGAGGGCATCGATCGCCTCCGGCGCCGCATCGAGGCCGAGCCTCAGGCCGTGAAGGAGCATCGCGCGGATGAAGGCGCCGTGGGCCGCGCAGGCATCCACCGCGGCGCGGCCGTCAAAGAGGCGCCGGGGAGCAAACAGCCAGGCGGCCGGGTCCATGACGATACGCTCGCGTTCGAAGCGCGCGCCGGTCTCAGCGGCGATGAGCACCAGGCGGATAAGCTGGCGGTGAGTCAACCACACGCCCGGATCGTCGGGCTGATCACGATCCAGCGGCTCGACATAGCCGACAGTCGACCTGCTTGGGGCAATCAGAAGCGGACTGACAATTGCGGCGGCGGCCTGGATATCAGCGTGCATCATAAGCGTGCTCCCTTCCCTGTATCGGGCAAACGCATCCTAGAAGCATGAAGCACTCGCAGCCGAACCGCCCCGTTCAGCCTCGCGCGCACAAGCCTCCGGCGTGGGACGACCTCACGCCGGGCGCCGAGGTAGGATAACCGTGTAGTCGCTACAAGGTTTGTCCCGAAATAAATTTCGGCGGCGATACGATGAGGAGTGTGCGACCGCTGATCGGCGCAGTGCGGACTACACCGGGAAATTTGATGGAGGGTGCCCAAACGCTCCCTGCTCTCGCGCCTGACCGGGGGTAGACGCCGGCTTTGCAGAGATAGCCGCGCGGCCGAACAGGGTCAGGCGCTCGCCTCGGATGGCCTGCCGTCGCCAAGCGCCTGCATGATCCGGCAATCCGACACCTTGCCCCCCCGGCACTGCCTGATCATCCGCCTAAGCTCGCCTCGCAGCCGCTCCAGCTGAGCGACCTTCTGCTCCACGGCCTCGAGGTGCCCGCTGGCGATGCGATCGGCCTCCACGCAGTCGCGCTCGGGATGCTCCCCCAGGTCGAGAAGCGAGCGGATGTCGGCAATGTCGAAGCCGAGACCGCGGGCGTGACGGATGAAGTTGAGCCGCTCTTGGTCCGCGGGTCCGTAATCGCGATAATTGCCGCCGGTGCGGCCGGGCTTCGGCAGGAGACCGATCCGCTCATAATAGCGGATCGTCTCTGCGTTCGACCCGGTGGCCTTCGATAACTCGCCGATCTTCATGAAGACCGCGTTTACCTTGTAGCGCCTACAAGGTCCAGTGCGGCGCCGCCTCGATATGGGACGGCCAATCCAGCCCTCAGGCTCGTCGTCGCGGAGCTGGGCCGTATTGTCTTTCGGCATGTAGGTTGCGCCGCCCTCGCTCAGGCGCGGCGGTTCTTCACAAGCTACTTTTTCACAGGCCTGCGCCGATTGGAGCGGCGCTTCAGCAGACAGGCATAATCGCGGCGATGAGGGACGGTTGGCGCGATTCGAAGGCTACCTTGAGAGGATGAGATTAGAGGCGGCGAGCCTGCTGAACTCGGACGGGACGAGTCGTCGCGTCCGCAGAGTTGCGAACCCCGTTTGTCAGAAGTCTAGAACCCCTAAATCCAGAATGCAGCGGATCTCTGCGGTCTCGGGCCGGAGGCCCGGTCCTGCCGGCATGCACCTTCAGGTTGAACAAGTGGCCAGAAAACGTTCGCGTGCAACACGCCCCACGCCAGCCGAGTTCACATAAAGCCCGATCTCCCGACGGGGATCGATATCGCCAGGATCCGCCGAAAGCCAGTTTTGGCTCGTCACCAGCAGGTGATCGTCGTCCCAGCCCAGGATCTTCGCATGCAGCCTAGGCTGGTGGACAGGACGAACTTTCAGCGGCGTGTTGAAAGCCTGGCCACTCGCGTCGGCGACGGCTCTCGCTCCACCCTTTCCGCTCGCGATGCCGTAGTAAACATTGGTTGCAATCTTCCGAGCCTCAGCAGCCGCCAGGGCCGGCACGATCACGGCTTGCCGACCGCCCACGCCGAAGCGGTGGCTACAGACGAAAATCTCGCGGTCTGCATGGTCCCGAGCTTCGCGTACGAAATGCTTGTGAGCCGCTCCGAGAACGAGTTGCACCTTCGCCTTAGGTCCCGATGGTATCGGCGCTCGCCCAATTCTGCTGGCGAGAGCCTGAAACTCACTGGTCAGCTCTGTCCAATACCCGGAACCTCCCCGAGAAAGTTCAACAAGCTGCTCGGCGAGAAGCCGGAGCACCTGCGGGTCGCGAAGCCTGACCGATGCCTCGAAGCTGTGAAATCCGCTCGATAGCCAATTGCAGGAGCCGAGGACCCCAACAAAGCGATCCGGCCGCCCGGTATCCGCAATCAGGAACTTCGAGTGGGAGAGGGTACTGAACGGATGCAGCCGAAGACCATCGGCGTCTCCTCGCTCAGCCAGCTTGTCGCGCAGCACCATGACATCCCTGCGCGTCTTGTTGATCTCAACCTTGTCGTCGCTTTCGCCCCACAGCACCTCGACCCGGACACCGCGATGAGCGGAGTCTATCAGCGAAGGCAGCCATTCCTCGAATTTGTCCGGATGGATGAAGGTCGAGTGGATGATCAGCCGGTGTCGCGCGCGCCGGATGTATTCCTCGAGGATTGCACGGTGCGCATCGCCGCCAAGCACCAAATCCTCATGCGCGAACGTCGCGTTGATCGGCTCCCCTAAGGGAAGCTCATCGAGACTCGGCGGGGGCGAGGCTTGGAAGGCGGTCACCGTCGAGCCGGGCTTTGGAAGAACCTCCGCAGCCTTGAGGATCTGCTCGCGGAGCGCTTCTGGCGCCCGTTTGGTCAGGCCCTCGATCTGTTTGTTTCGCACCGTAACCAGAGCATAGCGCCGGACCAGCCGATCGCCGGCGGGGTCGACGTCGATGAAATGCTCGTCGTCGCTCAGGAGCGAACCTACGATGTCAGGCACCTCGCCTTCGATCTCCCGCTGTGGCGGGTCGATCCATACAATCGGTTCGGTCTTCGCGCGCTCCTGCAGCACATGCTTCTCGAAGGAAGGGAGCTCGCGTGCACGGTAAATGGTGCCAGTCAGCTGATCGATTGCGAAGCTGCGGTAGCGGCTCATCCGCTTGTGAACGATTGGCAGGTCGTCTTCGCGCGCGGCGGCCTTGCCCCGGACACTGGCGGAGAAAATAACGCCGTCACCCTGGTGGGCGAGCTCAACCCAGCCGGCGCGCATCAGGCGCACGAGCAGCTCGACTACGAGGCGCCGAGGCAACCGGCTCTCCGCGGCAAGCTCGCTCGCACGCCGCGGCTTAATGGCAAGCGCCGCGAGCACAGCGTGCTCCACCACGCTCCAAGGACGCCCCTTGTCGAAGTGGAACCTCCGCTTGCCCCGAAGCAGGGGAACTGCAACTCGCACTACAGTCACGACCGCCGCCCCATGGTGCCCACGGGAATAACCTTGACCGTCCCAGCCTCGACCCCCTGATCGATCTTCGAGAGGACTTTGCGGAGGAAGTCGATCTTTTCAGCTTCGTCCGTCTCCTCAGTGGCGCGAAGCACCTCCCGCAGGAAGTCGAGGCTGCCCACCACGACCATTTGCCACCGAGCCCGGCTGAACAACACGTTCATCCGACGGAAGTCGGTGAGAAAGCCCAGCGCACTCAGGAGGTTCGAGTGGTCGTTATTGCGGACCAGAGAAACGACCACCAGGTCAGCCTCGCCCCCCTGGAATGAGTCGACCGTATGTACGAAGCTCTCGTCGCGAGTAGCCGGTTTGAAACCGGCCAGAGGCGAGTTGCCCGAATCGAATGCGTCCAATGCCGTGCGCAGGCGCTCGACCTGCTGGAGGTAGGGAGAAAGGATGGCAAGGGTGGGAGTCTGGCCGGGCGTAGGTTCGATCTCCTTCATAGCCGACAGCACCGCCTCGACCTCATCCGGGTTGTGCCAACGGGGGCGCTGTTCCCCGACTTTCTTGCCTATAGTCGACTGTAGCGGCGGCATATCGATGAACAGGATCGGCAGATCAGGCAGCTTGGACCCTTCGCGGGAGCGGAAGGGGCGCGTCTTCTTAGCGAACCGAACCTCGCAGCTCGGATGCGTCTTCAGTTCGTCTTCGTAAAAGGCATGTGACACCAAGTCAGCTATCACAGGGTGCATACGATGCTGCTTCAGCAATCGCTTGGCGATCGGCCGGCCGCCGCGGCCCTTCTTCTGCCGGACCAGCTCTGCCTCGATCATGAATTCGAATAATTTCACCAGGCCGATCGCGCGAGCGCACAGCGCCGGCAGATCGTCGACCTCATCCTCGAGCTGATCCAGCACCTCGTCCGTGGCTTCGTCTCTGAGCGACCGGCCAATAAGGTCCGCGCCGACGGTCAACGCTCGCGCCACCTGCTCAGGCAGCTTGAGCAACTCGATGAGCTGGTCTGAGCCAAACGGGGGAAGCTGCTTGTGGTCGCCGATCATGAGGCGCCGGTGCGACAGCAACTGGGGCGAGATCAGCTCGCCGCCGGTCGCCTTGCCGGCCTCCTCAATGATTGCCCAGTCGAACTGGGCCTTCTCGTCGATCATCTGCTCAAGCTCGTACGAATTGGTGGTCGCAAAGACCATGTTCGCGGAGCGGAGGACGACGCTCTCGAAGGCGCGTGGCGTGGTGGCCGGGGTACGATAGCGGCGCTGGCGACCACGCCCACCACCTCCTGCCAACGCGGCCAGCTTGTCGTGAAGCGACTTGTCGAGCTCGGCCACCATCGAACTGGTCATGAAACGCCCGAGAATCGTCCTCGCTTGGGTATCAATGTCGAAGGGACTAGGCGGCGAAACAGAATCGCGCGCTCGGCACCTCACGATAAGGCTTTCCTCGTCATGATCGACCACGGCGGGCGCGATCTCCTCCAGGAGGTGATCGAGAGCCGCGTTGCTTTGGGCGCTCAGGAGAAGCCGAAGGGTCGGGTCCTCCTTGTACCGGCGAAGCGCCAGCTCTCGAACGAGGAAGGTCTTGCCCACGCCCGGAGGCCCTTGCACCAAATAGAGAGGCAAGGTCTCCACCAGCTCGACCAGCGCCTCCTGCTTGGATCCGTCCAACAGGGCGAAGGCCTCGTCTTTCTCGACCCGCTCATGGGTGTGAAGGATCCGGCCGCGCCGGTCGTTGATCATCTTGAGGAGCTCGCCGTGCTCGGCAAGCGCGCGCATCGCTTTCAGGCGTCGCTTGTACTGCGAGTCTCGACCCACCGAATCCGCTGGAACCAGGAAAAGCTCGCGGCCCGGTTCCGCGGGCGATGGGCCGGAGAATTCATAGATCGGCTCTCCCACGCCTGGATTCACGACCCGCTCGAACTTCCAATCCGTGTCGGTCGTCTCCTGCTGCCCAAGGAGCCTGCTCTCGGTCAGCCTCCATCCCTCCTTACGGAGACCGTCTCCGGTCAAGGCGTTGCGCAGACGAAGCGTGGGGGCCCGAAGACCAAGGGCGCTAGACAGGTTTTCCCGCTCAAGGTCCTTGCGACTGCGCAGACGGACGATGCTCTCTTCGCGAGGCTCGGACGCAGGGACAGGGACCAGTTCGACCGGAAAAACCTCGGCCGCGGCGAAAAGGGTCTCGAGAAATTGAGTTAGCAGGAACGCGCCGAGGAGCTCCCGCTCCGGGGTACGTTCCGGGACCTCCTGCTCGAACTGCCGGCGGAAATCGCTCCAATCGCGCGCCTTGCCCCTGAGGCGAGGGAAGCGTTCCCGTCCCTCCCTGAGGGTCATCAACTCCAGGCCTTCGGCCGAAATGGGGTGTTGGACAAGGACGTTGACAGGTGCGGGCGCAAACTTTTCGGCCGCCTCGCAGTAGGCAAACTCCCAGCTTGGAATGCTTTCCGCCCTGCTCTGGAACGGTCGCAGCGAATAAGCGAGGTTGAGGCCGCGCAGGACGAGACGCGGTTCGTCGCCTTCGTTGGCTGGCCTGATTGCCATCAGCAACGGCCGATCCCCAAGATCGCCGCGCACCCACTCGAACAGTCCGACCAGGTCATCCGCCTCGAGGTCCGGCTCGATGGCCCGGATCCGATCGACCAGCGGTGCTCCGCTTGCGAGACGAAACACCAGGTGGAGCTTCACTTCCTTGTTGGCACCCTCAGCGATCAGGGCGCCGACAATCTCGTCGATTCGCCGCCCAACCTCAGTCCCGTCGATGTGATCGTCGAAGTCGACCCTCTGAAGGTCCCTGAGCAGACGGGCCTCCGCGGCGGACAGATGGTCCGCAACGGCGAAGGGAGCGATGCCTCTATCTGACAGACGCTTGGGATCGACATGCAGGAGTTGGGCGGCAAGCCTTCCGAACTGTTCCCAATCGTGCAGGAAGGAGTCCGGCTCAGGGCTCGCCTTCTTTGCGGCGTCCCGCGTCCGCGCGACCCGCATCGACCATTCAAACCCTGTGAGCAGGAAGTCGGGCTCATCCGTGGCGGCGGTCAGAACGGACCAGCTATCCAGGTTGCGATGAAGCAGCCCCTGTCCGTGGAGCACCTCCAATCCCGCCGCGAGCCGCTTGAGATTTCGCCAAAGCCGCGATCGTGCTCCTGGAGAGCGGGGATTGCGAAGCCAGCTGCTGCCACCGGCCGAGTGATCGAGAATTGTCTGAAGCGGCCGACGCTGACCCGGGTCGAGCACGAGGTAGAAGCCCTTTGCGTCGAGGCCAGCGTCAGATAGCGGCGCGATAGTGTCGGCCGCGCCAGGATATCCCCCCAGCCGATGCAGCTGGCGCATTTCATTGTGCCATATCTGCTGAAGATCGGCGTCATCAACGCCGGCGGTCCGCGGCCATATCTTGATCAAATAGGGAGCGTCGTTTTCGCCGTATGCCTCGAACAGACCTGGGCGTCCTGCCTTGCGATCAGGTTTGAGAAGGTAGTTCTCGGATTGCACGTAGCGATCGAGATAGCCGCCCCGTGCTCGTCGTCCCTTGTTCGCCAAACCGTTCCCCATGTGTGAAAAGCGAAGCCGCCTTCTGAGGCGAAGTCGAGTGCGCCGAGGCGGAAGATCCTCATGGTGTCATTGGTGGCGGTTCATCGGCCCCTGCCCCGACGGCGTCAAGATCAAGTCTTGGCCAATGCTCGTTGGTCCCACGGGAAATCAGTCGAGCGCGCCTCGCCACGGCCCTTCGCGAGATTTTCCGAACTCGGAGGGCAAGCCCTACGAAGCGCGGCTGAGTATGGTCCTAGTGCAGCCGCTCAACGTCCGGACCGCGCTTCAGGAGAGCAGCTCGATCCATCGCCTCTATTCCCCTAGAGACTTCAGCCGCGGCCTCGTGCAGCCCCGCCGCGTCCAAAGCCGACATCAATCGAGTTGCCTGGGCGCGAAGAACTCTAAGCCGAATTGCCTGCAGGAGCACGCGATCGGCGATTAGGTCGTGCACCGTCATCCTCCCGTTGCGCGAACGATTCTGCAGCCCATCAATCTAGAACGTGGTCCGTTTCACCTGAGGAAAGCGCCGGGCCAACTCCTCCTGTACGGTGGCGGCATATTCCTGCTCGGCCCTGGCTCCGCCCACCAGCCGAAGGGTGAAATTCGTATAGTCGCCTAGTGCCAGAGTAAGGCTGGGCAGCTGCTTGCGCCGAGGAAAATCATTCGTCGAACAGGCATCCTCGCCGATGCTGCAGTAGACGCTCTCCTGCGACATGCTGACCGTCGGCTTTCCATAGCGCGCTACAACAGAGGCGGTGAAGACAGCCGGGGCCATCGCGGCGCGGCGGACCCGATAGGTCACGACGTCGACCGCGGCACCCGCAGGAAAGGGAAGATAAGAAACCTCAATCTCCTCCTGCCCTTTGGTATATCTCTCGCTGAGGAGGCCCTGATTGTAAGCCTTCGGTCGAGCCCTGCCGCCGGCGGCGGCGAGCTCGATGGCTATCTTCTCCTCCCACGACTTGCCCTTGATCTGCTCGACACGTCCGTAACCCGCTTTTGCCAGAGCGGCAGCGACTTCACTGGACGTCATGCCGCGCCCCACTCCCGCAATCGTCAGCTCACTGGCTCCGTAATAGCGCAGCTTCTCTGCCGCAGCCGCGTTCCCACCGAACAGACCCGCGGCCACGACAAGGGCCAAAATCCACTTCCCCATGACCTGATCCTCCATCGCCGGCGGCAATGAAGCCGGCGGCATCGCCCCTGGATCGAGGCGATGCCGGCCCGAAAACCGGATGTTGGAAACCTGCAACTAGACAGGCGCGGACGCCTTTAGGCCGAAGCCCTGGACATACGCGGCCGCCATCCGGCCGCGGGTCCATCAAGGGACCTTCGAACCGGGTGCCGACTGCCGACCCCTAGTTGCGAGGTTTCCACGCCTCGGCCCGCCGCGAACGGCAGGCGCGGCGAATAAGCCATTTCCGAAGGAGAAACACAAGCTTCGGAGAGGCGACCCTTGGGCAAGCGGGTACGAAGGACGAGCGGCAATCTACCGCACATTTTCCACCGCAGGATTGATAGCGATTGGGTCGCCACACCCAAGACTGAAGCGGTGAGAAGCGGCGCGTCGCTTCGTATAGGTTGGGGGGGCCGGAGCCCTGTATTCGTACGCTCCGGCCCCCGCCCCGGCTGGAGGAAGCGCCAACAACGGGGGCAACCGCCTTGGCGAGGGAGCCAGACCAGTTTCTGAGCGCTAGCAGAGGTTAAAGCGAACATCGCCCACGACGGCGCGACCCGTGCCAATTCAGTGCGACTAGGTCGATTCGGCATGAGGCTCCCCTTGCGGCCACCGCCTCCATCCAGCCCCAATCAGGGTGGTTGAATGCGCATGGGCCACAGGGGTGTGCGCCCTGCTTATTTCGCCGAGGGGTGTTCTATTCGGCAGGCCACCCGGCCGAAGCCAGTGCCTGTGGTCCACGCGCCCTCGGGAGGGCGCCTCCTCACATCCACGATCGGAAGCGCCGCATCGAGATACGCCCTACCCTGCCGCCCGGCAAGCGCCTCGCAGCGCCATCGACCGCGACTTACATGACGCATGCACTGAATTGCTCTTGGCATTCTACGGCAGGGCGGCGACATGGGACGGAATGAAAACCAGCCTGGATCATCTGCCGGAAGGCAAGCAGCGAGAGCTTGCCTCAGTGGTGCGGATCCTCTTCGAAGAGTTCCAGGCGGTCACCGCGCGGGCGAGCCAGCAGTGGAAAAAAGGCGGCCGGATACTCAAGGTGGTGCTCTACGGCTCCTACGCACGCGGAGACTGGGTGGACGATCGGGTCGGCGGTTACAGGTCGGACTATGACATCCTCATCGTCGTCAGTGACGAGCGCCTGACGGACGTGATCGACTTCTGGTCGATTGCCGACGACAGGCTGATGCGCGAGACGTCCATCACCGGGAGCCTCAGCGCCCCCGTCAACTTCATCGTCCACTCGCTTTCCGATGTGAACAGCCAACTTGAGCGGGGTCGTCCCTTCTTCGTCGACATCGTGGAGCACGGAGCGGTGCTCTACGAGGCTCAAGGCTTTGCCTTCACGACGCCGAGGAAACTGCCGGAGGAGCAGGCTAGGGTCGAAGCAGCAGCCTACTTCAGCGAATGGTATCCCAGCGCCGAGCGCCGCTTCGATCTGGCGCGCACGGCCGCCGGCAAGGAGTACTGGAAGAAGGCTGCTTTCGACCTCCACCAGACAGCGGAGCGGCTGTACCACTGCATCCTGCTGGTGCTGACCCTCTACAGCCCCAAGTCGCACAAGCTCAATTTCCTGCGGTCCCAGGCGGAGCAGATCGCTCCGGAGCTGATCGAGACTTGGCCCAGGGAAGGCAAGTTCGAGCGCCGAGCCTTCGAGCTGCTTCGACAGGCCTATGTGAACGCCCGCTACTCACCGCATTACAGGATCTCCCAGAACGAGATCGCCTGGCTGACGGAGCGGATTACAGAGCTTCAGCGGCGCGTGGAGCGCGTGTGCCACGAGAGGCTAGGGCAGAACGGTCCAGATTCCTCCTTCTAGTAGAAGCTCTTGTCGGATGCGGCACGAGCGGGAGCTTCAGCTTGGCGATATCGGCACCGTCGCTGGTGAGACGGCTTCGAACAACGGCTTGCGGTCCCTACCTCGATATCCGGAATGATGATCGCGCTATGAAAATACCGTATTAGCGATGATTTTTGCTCAACAAGGCATCGAATCTGTATAATTCAGAATGGACCTTTCGTCGGAGCCGCAATGCCCAGCTCAAGAGATGCCTCAGGTGCAGTTGAAGCGGCACGCCGCCTCTATCGACTGCGCCGATTGCGAGATGCCGAATTCGGGCCGGAGCTGTTCGGGGAGCCAGCATGGGATCTGCTGCTCGATCTTTTCATCGGGCGCGGCCAGAATCGGCCCCTCCCCCCGATTACCGCCAATGCTGCTGCCGTCATTCCTTCGGCACAAGCGGCCCCGTATATAACGAAGCTGCAAGAGTGTGGACTGGTTGAGACTCTCTGCCGAGGCCAAAGCCCATCCACCTCGCTGGTCACCCTCTCGGACAGCGGATTTGAACGAATGACAGCCCTCCTGCTTGGCGAATCGTAAGGACGGGCTGCGCTCGCACCATGGTGGTGGAGGATGTCTCAACGCCAGCTAGCGTCGCTTCTTCCACAACGAGGAGAATTCCAGTTGCCGCTTCCTGATATCGACTTTGCCTGTATCCGCCCTGATGAGGGGAGCCGCCACTCCGGTTTCGAGGAATTGTGCGCGCAGCTGGCGTCGCTGGAGGATCGCCCGGCCGGCGCCTCCTTCGTCAGGACCGGACGCGGCGGTGACGCGGGGGTCGAATGCTTCCTCACGCTGCCCAATGGCGACGAACGGGGATGGCAAGCGAAATATGTCTTTGACTGGGATGCGAGCCTCGCTGTCCAGCTGGATAAGTCGGTCAGAGCCGCCGTCACCAAGCATCCGCGCCTGACCGAGCTCATCGTCTGCCTACCGTTTGACCTGCCCGACTCAAGGCCTGCGAGAGGAAAAAGCGCACGGCAGAAATGGCAAGCATGGAAGGACAGATGGGAGGAGACCCTCGCGTCAGACGGCCGGATCCTCAGGATCTTGCTCTGGGGTAAAAGTGAGCTGATCGGTCGGCTCGCGATCGGCAGCCCAGACTATGCAGGACGTGTATATTATTGGTTTGGAAATGAGGCGCTGACGCCATCTTGGTTCGCCGAGCAGTTCGGCAAATCTCGCGACGCACTCGGCTCGCGCTATACGCCCCATACCAACGTCGAATTGCCGATCCGGCGCGACTTCCTTGCTTTCGCCCGTGACCCCTATCTCGAGGATACCATCCAGGAATGGGCGCTGGGCGTGGCTGATAGAGGCGGGGACGCACTGCGCGCCCTCGAGCGCGCCTGCGCAGCTGGGGTCCGTCCCCCCGAGATAGCCGCGCTTGCCGCTACGCTGGCCCAAGTCGCTCAGGCTTTCGGAGCGGACTGCGTCGGCCCCGACCGACCATTCCCGCTCGATGACTGGAAAGATTCCGCCGATGCCTGCCGTGCCGCAGTCCGTGCGGCGCTCACTTGGGTCTATAGCCTGCCGCCGTCCGAGGCCCGACACGGAAGCCGCGATGAGGATTGGGCCCGCGAGATGCTGTACAAGCTGGGTGACCTCCTTTCCCAAATCGACGACGAACTGAGCGCAGACGCATGGCGTCTGGCGAACGCGAAGGCCGTACTTCTCGAAGGCGCGGCGGGTACGGGCAAGTCGCACCTCCTCGCCGATGTGGTCGAGCATCAGGTCCATGCCGGCCGCCCCGCAGTGCTGGTTCTCGGCAGCGCCTTTGTAGAAGGCGACCCCTGGCGCCAGATTATGGCCCAGTTGGATCTTCCCCCGGACTTGCAAGTCAAGCACTTCCTGGCCAGCCTAGATGCTGCCGCTCAGGCTTCCGGAGTGCGCGCAATGGTCTGTGTCGATGCCATCAACGAGCGGCACGGCCCGGACATCTGACCGGAACGGCTCGCAGCCTTCCTCAAGACGGCCGAACCCTTCCCCCATGTCGGCATCGTGCTCTCCTGCCGCACGACCTACCTGACGCACGTCATCCCCGAGTCCGTCAATGAGGAGCAGTTGGCGACCATTGTTCATTGCGGATTTGGCGGCGCCGGCGGAGAAGCTGCCAACGTCTATCTCGCTAAGCGCGGAATCGTCAGGCCGGGCTCGCCGAATCTGGTGCCGGAATTCCTCAACCCATTGTTCCTCAAGACTTGCTGCGACTATCTCGACCGGGAAGGGAGGAATGAATTGCCGCGCGGCCTCCGCGGCGTCAGCGCCATCTTCGGCTTTTACAATGAGGCAGTCGTCCGGGCGGTGACGAGGCGGATGGGCCTCGACCCTCACCTCGAACTGGTGTCAACGGCACTTAGCCGCTTCGCCGACCTCCTCGTTGGTCGCGGCGAAGGCTACGCGCCGAAGGCCGACGTTATCTCAGCACTGGAAGCCGTCGTGCCGTCAGGCGGCCGGCTCGACCGAAGCCTGCTCTCCCAGCTGGAGAGCGAGGGCGTCCTAGCTATAGAGCCCGTGCGGCGCGACGACGGCAGCGTGGCTGCGATGGTCCGGTTTACCTTTGAGCGTTACAGCGATCACGCGATTGCCGCGCAATTGCTGCGCGAGCACCTCGATCCGGCCAGGATCGAGCAGTGCTTCGCTGCAGAGACGCCACTCGGTGACTTGGTTTTTGGCGTTCGCAACTATCGATTTGCCGGCATCATCGAGGCGATCGCTATCCAACTCCCTGAAAAGGCTGGCGCGGAAATCCTCGACGTTCGGTCCACGGACGATTGGACGGTGCATCAGGCTTTCTTGGAGAGCCTGCTGTGGCGCGAGCAGAGCTATTTCACCGACAGGACTTGGGAGTTGGTCAAAGGGCTGCGCGATGAGGAGGGCGTACTCGACCTGTTGGTCGCGGTCGCTACGGAGCCCAGCAACCGATACAATGCCGCCTACTTGCACGAGTTGCTTCTGCCTCGCCCAATGCCGGAGCGTGACGAAAGCTGGTCGGTTTACCTAAATGGCCGCGGCGCCGGCGACGACCCTGTCGGAATTCTGATATCGTGGGCGTTGCAGAATGGCATGGGGATGATCGAAGACGAGCGGGCTCGGCTCTCCGCGCTCGCACTATCCTGGCTGCTGACCAGCGCGAACCGGGCAGTCCGCGACAGGGCAACCAAGGCCCTCGCCTGCCTCTTCGCGACCCGCCTGAGGCTCGCCGCCGAGACCTTGCGTGCCTTTGCCACTGCGGACGACCTCTATGTCAGGGAAAGGCTGTTCGCGGCTGTCTATGGCGCGGCGCTGCAGGGCAAGTCGAGCGATGGTCTCTACGAGCTCACCGCCGCCACATACGATCTGGTGTTTGCCACTGGCAGCCCGCCACCCAACGAACTGCTGCGAGACCATGCCCGCGGAATCGTCGCCTATGCCGAGTACCGGGAACTTCTGCCGACCGGAATTGACCTTACATTGGTGAGGCCACCCTACAGCAGCGAATGGCCGATCGAATATGTCTCCGATGAGCTGATAGAGAGCTACCAGCAAAATTACGACGGGCAGTCGTTCCGAGACGCGATCGTCGGCTCGACTGTCAAAGACGGCGACTTCGCGCGCTACGTAATCGACCACACGATTGATAAATGGGCCCCCGTACCGCTCGGCGCCGAGGAATGCCCGAGCGCGCATGAGTTGGCCTGGAAGTGGATCGACGGCTTCGTGAAGACCGGGAGCGCTAAAGAGCTCGCTGCCTTTCAGGGACTCCTCGACGCGGCAAGGGCGCTGGGCGGCGACCGAGGTTACCAGGAGACCCCCGAACGGGCGGCGTTACGGGCCGCAGAGGCGGCGTTCAAGGGCGCTTTGCCGAGCGACCTCTGGGAGGAGTATCGGGTGACGGCGATGAACTTCGTCCAATATTCCATGTTCGACGAGGATCGCTATGATCACGGGGCCCGCTTCAATCAGGGCTGGGCACGCCGATGGATATGCAGGCGTGCCCATGACCTGGGCTGGACCCCCGACCGGTTCGCCATCCTCGAACGCAATACGAGCTATGACGGCACGACCATCGTGTCGAACGGTTCGGCAAAAAATATCAGTGGCTGGCGCTACACGAGCTGATTGCCCGGATGGCGGATAATTTGCTCTTCATGGGCCAGGGCTACGGCGACGAGGATCCACGTCCATACAATGGGGCCGCGGAGATCAGCCTGCGCGACATCGACCCGTCGTTACTTGCAACCCAGACGCATTATGACGGTTGGAAGCAATGGCCGAAATCTTGGTGGGTCCCAGTGGAACCGCGCCTGCGAGAGGTGCCGCCCATCGAACGATTGGCTTGGCTGGACAGCGAAAATGACCTGCTTAACGACGCTTCCCTGATCGATCTAAAGGATCCAAAGACCAACCGCCGTTGGCTACCTCTCAGCAGTTTCGCAGTATGGCGACAGACCGGCATCGACGGTCAGCGTCGTGAAATGCAGCGGGAAACCTGGTTCCGCGTGTCATGCGTAGTGGTCAAAAAGGAGGATGAGGCGAGTCTCGTCGAGAGCCTCTCCAAACGAATCCTGACTAGCCCGCACGCCATACCAGAGTTCCATTTCGACCGAGCATGTTATCTCGGAGAATACCCTTGGCATCCATCCGTTCGCAACCAGGACAATTGGGTTGAGCCGGATTCCTGGAACGGGTTCTCGGCGCCAGTGCTGCCGACAACATCGGAATATCTTTGCGAGCGCGGAGGCTACGACTACTCAGTTAATGATACTATCCGGATAGAATTGCCGGCTCCTTGGCTGGTCGAGGCGATGGGCCTGCGGCTTCAGGATGGCCAGCGGCCGACGTACGTAGATGCCGAGGAAGTGGTTCGCTTCTACGACCCGTCCGTAGTCGAACCTGGGTATCAGGCGGCGCTCGTCGACCGTGACGCATTCCAGGCGATGCTAGACCGAGATGGATTGAGCGCGATTTGGGTCATTGCTGGTGAAAAAGGAGTTTTTGGCGGCCGTGACCCGCATCGCGGCTTCGGCGGACGCGTCCTGCATACGGGCGTGTACAGACTTAATCCCGAAGGATTCATAAGAACGATGCACTTGGATCGCGAAAAGCCGGAGACCGAGCAGCTGGCGGCCGTTCTCGATGAAATTCCTTCAGCAGAAATACTCGCGCGTTAATCTCACAATTATGGCGAAGCAGATAGTTCCTGATTGTACCAGGACAACGATGACAGCCCCTTTTTAGGCGCGCGGCATGCTCCGTAGCAAGGTTCAGAAATAATCAGAGAGTCAACCTTCAGCAACATCGCTCGATACGTCACGCGATAGCTACGCGCATTTAGGAGCGACAACTGATCGGGAATGGAGGGAGGCCTGCAACTTCGAGATCACTTCGGTGAGACCTCAATTTTCCGCTCAAGATCAAGGACGATGATCGCCAAGCGACTCCCCGCTCCGCCTGTAAGGTGCTTCCTGAGCATTGCTTCCAATTCCTGCGCCGAGCCTGGCGCTTGTCCATGCCGCGGGCGAGGCACCGGTCGTCGACCTGACCCTGCTTTGCCAAACCAGAACACCAAATAAATACCCTGCCCTGCCGCCATATAATCGGACGACGCGTACAGGCGATCGAGTTGATCATTTGGAGCGGTCCACAAGGTCGCATTGCAATCAAGCTTGGCCTCGAGCGGCACGCGAATCTCGCCCGAGCGGAAGCCGGCGTCAGCCCGTTTCCCGTCCGGCATCCGTTCCTCTGGTGCCCAGGTGATACCAAAGGGAAGGATCGGCCCCAGCAAATCGAGAAGGGCATTGCGGCAACGCTCCTCATCCTTTGGCCGGTCGCCCTGATAAAACAGGTCGATGGTGTCCGTAGCCGAGCCAGCGATGCGGGCCTGCAGGCGCACGAGCGCGTCGATCACAATGGCCTTGATGTCCTCAGACACCCGCGGCGCCGCGTCCCGGAGGGCTGCCGCGATGGCCTCAAG